>JACLAD010001930.1_pt1 | contig 13261 bp, 10 predicted proteins | sample 8027901 | NCBI WGS metagenome assembly JACLAD01 (sample SAMN15725071, study PRJNA655200) | protist metagenome | isolation source: fluorescence activated cell sorting (FACS) single amplified genomes of... | place: Spain: Blaines Bay Microbial Observatory, Mediterranean Sea | collected 2016-07-05
GCTTCTTCTTCTTCTTCTATCTTTTCATTCGACATACAGAATGGAGAAGCGAAGTGAAGAGGAGCAATCGTTGGAGAATGAGGATGATTCCTACGATGGTATTGATGTGCCCAGGTACAGGTCGTTTAACTACGACGAACTGCTTTCGGGGCAGGCTGAGATCCTTGAGGCTGACGACGACAGCAACCAACGCGCAAGCGAGTCGTTCGACTGCGATGACTTGCGAGAGCATCAATTTCGCAGCGTGACAATTGGGCAACACAGATACGAAGGCGATGACTTTGCTTCGACCAGCTCCCTCGTATCAAACCTGCAGCCCAAGCAATCGACCGCGGGTGCAGTTGGGCTCAGAGCCGAGCACTTTGCTGTTTCACAGAGTAAGTTTCACATACTGGTTTGCTTCCAACTCTGACCGGAGGTGACTCAAGTGGTTGCTGTTTTCTTCTGCAATCCCACTGCAAGTTTGCGATGAGCTTACCCCTCTTCTTTCTGAAATCACGTCGTCGCGGCGGCCTTTGCACGCCTACTTTCATTCCATTTCCACCTCCGCGGATCTCTACCTTGCAGAAGTAGGAGTGAACCTAGGCCCCGTGCCGCCTCTCCCAAAACCTTACCCGCTCTCGACGACTTCATATGACATTGAAGGAAAGATACCCTCCAAAGAAGTGTACAAGCGAATTATGGAAAGCTTTAGGAAGAATGACGTCGATTGTCGTTTTATTCCGCAGGAATGGAGGTTTGAGTCATTGGCATATCCAGGAGGGCGTGCTGTAAGTTTCTACTGCCAGGTTTTCAAGCGTACTGCCAATGTTCATGTCATCGAGTTTCAGAAGACGAACGGCTGTGGATGGTCATTCAGCTGCCTTCTCGATCAGATAAACGAGGACCTCGAGGAACTTTATGGAGAGGAGGATGCGCCGATGCACCAGGGAAAGGCAGCGATGGGCAGAGCTGGCATGCCCGGTGTCCCAGGCTTAACAAGATCAAGCGCCAGTATTCCCACATATGCAGACGAGCCAGTCTCCATTGCATTGACCGATGCTGACGTCGCCCCTATTGTAGACTTCATTAGAGGACCGGATTTGGAAAGCCAACGGATGGGAATGGAGATCATGGTGGATATTTGCAATCAGCCCAGCGCCGGGGCTCTACTACGCAAGCATGGAGCAGTGGTCGCAGTGGTGGCTGTTGCGAACTCGACGAAAGATGTTGAGCTGCGCCGTCTTGCTGCTGCAGCCATGTGCAATTTCGTGCGCCGAAATAAAGACATCAATACACTCTTGCAAAGTGAGTTGGAGTGTGTGCCGTTGATGCTAAAGCTCGCAAGGGAATGTGCTGGTGGATTGCCACTGCTTGAAGTACAAAGGGAGGCATGTCGGGCGCTAGGTGCTTTGGCAAACCGTCCGGACACGCGGAATGTTCTGCTGCAACATGGCGGGGAAAAGTGCTTCCACGACCTTATGAGCGAAGGCGGAACCACCTGTCCACGTCTTCGCCAACTAGCTATGGACGGTTATCAAAGCATTAAAAGAATGCCTTCTTACTGAGGGCAACTGATTTCATTGTGGCATTATCTTTCGTCAAAGCATGAAAATCGTGACTGTTCTTTTTCAGTTGCTGAAACTGAAAGCTGAACCTACTGAAAGCTGAAAGCTGAAAGTAAAGGTGAAAGTGAAAAGGAAAGAGGAAAGGAAAGGAAATTTGTTGCACCGATTTTTGTTGGCTGTCCTGCTAGCTCCTACAGTATCCATTGATGCGCGACCAAATGACAGCTGGTGAAATTCCTGCTCGATGTCGCTATACGAAAATGTGATGTGGGATATCTCAAATAATCAGGGAAAAAAAGAAGTCGAGAATGAAAAGTTGAGTTCGTATGTACGCACGTACGTACGTACGAGTAAATGAGTATCGATTTTCATATTCATATTCATATTCATATTCATATTCATATTCATTAGTATGAGTATGAGTACGTACTCGTCGTACTCGTATGAGTTTTGAGTTTGAAAAACGAATTGGCTTATTTCGTAATCGTGTACGTACGAGATATGTCTGGGACTGAGAGTGAGAGCTGAGAGTGAGAGCTGAGAGTGAGAGTCGTGGAAACGAGAATAGATTTTGAGTGCGTGGTATCGTAGGTCGGTCTCGGTCTCGGTCTCGGTCTCGGTCTCGGTCTCAGTCTCGGTCTCAGTCTCAGTCTCAATCTCAATCTCAGTCTCGGTCTCGGTCTGAGTCTCAGTCTGAGTCTGAGTCTCAGTCTCAGTCTCAGTCTCAGTCTCAGTCTCAGTCTCAGTCTTAAATCCCCATCCCAGTCCCGATGTCAACATCAGGACATCGGTGTAAGTCTGGTCAACTAGCCCAAGGATTTCTCTATTATACGACTTGAAAAGTCGATCATATTCATGCGACGCCCACCGTATGTTCCCTTTCCTACACCACTTGTTTCTTGAGGCCGGGGTGTGGCCAGCTTCGACATTTTCGCAAGTTGTTGCCTCTTGCTTTGGTTTTGTTGGTGTGAAATAGCTACAGGAAGACCTATAGGCATGAAATTCGCAGGAAGGTGAATTCTGCTATTTCTAACATAACTCGCAATTCCTGGCGGGGCAAGATGATAGCGCGCTTCCTCGCGTACTTGTCGACTTGCGCTTGCAGTAGTGTGTGGCCTGTAGCTGACCGGGACGGAATGCGACGCTCCGAAGCGAAGCTCTTCCTGTGTTTGAAATTCCGGCAGTCCAACATTAGCATCATTCTCATCAATAGAATTGTGCTCCCAGGGCAGTGGTTTTTCGCTTTGTATTGTTTTTTTGCGGTACACACGTGATTTGACGTTTTTCTGTCTTTTGGCATTTTCTTTGAGGAGACGAATCTCTTTGGCACGTCCTACCAACTTCTCCTGCATGATCGCAATGGTTGATTTAAGCTTTTCAACGTGGGCAGTTTGTACACGCTGCAATTTCATTAGCTCGGCAGTATGCTTACGCCTAATCTCCACAAGAAGCGACGCCGGTACGACTGAATCTTGTCCAGACGCGCAAGTAACCGCAGGCGACTCACTTTCCATGATAGGTGTAACACCATCCGTTGAAGTTGTACCGATTTCTTCATCAAGTGGTATTGAATTGGATTGCGACTCCTTGGCATCATCGGATGGAGATATTATTGACTCCTTCCCGCTTGACGTTTCTGCAGCCTCAATCTCACTTTGAGGCCACACCAATTGTTTATCTGGAGAATTGTCCGATGCGTTAAGAGCAGAACTGCTGGCTTTCTCCCGGCGTCGGGATGAGGCTGCTGCTGCTTGCACGATTTTGGATTGAACTGAGACTGGAACAGATTCCTTTTCTCCAGCATTTGTCACGGCACCAACCCTTTCAACATTTTCTGCACTGACATCCTGTCCATCTTCAATGCACTCGTGTTGACTATTTGTTACATCATGCCAATTGCTGCTATTGTCCTTACCGCCACTGTATGCAATGTCCTTATTCTCACAGTGTTCGCTGCCCTCAAACGCTTCACTCGCGCCGCCATTGAACCGGTCACCCTTGCTTATTGAACTGAAGGATTTTCTGCCATTTCGATTTCCGCTAACCTTGCTGCTTTCCCGCTGCTTTCTTTCACGACTTCCAGGGCTCACGTTTGGTATTTGAGACTCTCCTTCTTCCGGAAAGTGGACGTTATCATGTGCAGCGGGAAGGGATTTTGGCGTAGACGCGCCATTTGAAGGGCTCACAATAGCAGATTCTGTTAGGATTCCCTCACGGATCACTTTCGGATCCGTGCATGCCGCGCCCATCTTATTGGACATCTGTTCCCGGCTTTCTTCTTGAGAAAGCAAAGTAACATACTGATCATTGAGTCTCTTATATTGTAAGCTTGATCGAGTGGCCTCCCTTTGCAGCAATGTAACTTTCGTCTGATTTTCGGACGCAACTTTTGAAGTGACCTGCTGAAGCATCTGCAAATCTGAATGTTGTCGTCGTAGTTGATGAAGAGCATGCTTCAAGTTTGCGACTGTCTTCTGCATCATGCCTACACGCTTATTGCTCATTCGTGTGTGTTCCCGCTGTCGAAGTTTAAGAAGCAGCTTATACCATCGTACGTACCGTATTTCTCCGTAAAGGCGTGCAGTCACTTTAACAGCTTCGTCTCTGTGCCGTACTGCTTCCACCCGCCGCATACGCTCTAGCTGAAGCGACAGCCTTGCGCTTTCCACCTCCGTCTTGAGCCTTGATATATGCTCATCAGTAAGTAATCCCCTCGCAAAAGAGTGCACAAGTTTTGACAGCGTTCTCACGCTGGTTGATAAAATATCGCGGCATCTGGAAAAACAGGAAGCATATGTCAGCAGAGAAATCACTGTGTTGGAAGGCAGAGGATAAGTCTCGAGGAGGGTATCCTTCCACTCAAGGAATCCATCCACAGCAACAGAAAGCTCTTCTCGTGCGTTCATTGCCGCTAACGCCGCACGCTCGTTACTTTCATGACCCATATCGTCAGAAGCTACACTTTCTACTTCGCAGTCACGCACGTCATTCGATGCTTCGAAAGGAGAAGCTGTGGCAGAACCACTCTCTCGCTGGAGCCTGAAAAGATCATCACGACGTGGTTTGTCCTTCCGTTCTTCCTCGTTTCGATTTTGGTGATCAGCGCCCGCAGAAACAACATTGTAACTGTAGGATTCGGGGCTGGGACGAGATCGTAATTTCTGCTTGTCGTCTTCACCTGTTTGCTTGAGCCCGAACGCGTACTCCAGAGACATGGTGGCACCCGAGAGACGGGGCGGCAAAAGAAAAACCGCTCACACGTCAAAGGTGCTTGATGTTTTGGAACACACACCGAAAAATTCGAAAGAAGTGAGTCTTTCAGCATGACCCTTAGTGGGAATATATTATACTTGTACATACAAGTATGAGTATTCTCACATATATTACGGATTTTTCGACACGAAGGCGTTGAGGTGGTGAGAGCCTAAAATTGAAAAGGTGGCAGCAAATCATCTTCAGAAAATTAGAAAGACACCTTGAAGAATTCAAATAAAGAGCAATGCAAATGCGAGGATGTGCATATTTTAGACCTCGTTTTGACAGCGGCGCGCGTACCGGAGCATAGCTGGAGCATAGTTGAAGTCACAGAGCAAAGCCCAGACCGCACTGCTTGAGATGACTTCTGTGACTTTTTTGCGTTGGTGCAAATAAACATGGGCAACACTCCTCAAGGCTCACAGCAGAGAATCGATGCAGAATTTTGGTTTGGCGATGTCTCAGAACTTGACGGTGGAGTCGTTGGAGACACGGAGATTTCTGCGGAAGTGCAACCTGCAGTCTCGCACACAGTGAGCGCTTCCCAAAAGATGGATATTGTTAACCCCATGTCTAGTATGGCATCATTTTTCAAAGCTTTTGAGCAAATGCAGCACCACCAACAAACATCTCACGATAGTGAAAATAGCAAAACCATTCCAGGCAAAATCAATTTCGGAGTAGAGAAAGAAGAAGAGAAAGAAGAAGAGAAAGAAAAAGAGAAAGAAAAAGAGAAAGAAATCTTGAGCACCTCACACGTGAAGATCTGCTCATCTGAGGAAAAAAAACTGTGTAACAGTGTTTTGGAGATGGCTGCAAAGAGTTTGATCAAAGAATCCGGTATCATTCCAGACGTTGATGAGAGTGTTTTGAGATTCGCCAGTATAAACTGGCTTAGGAGAAAGAAACACAATGTTTCTTTGGCAGTTGAAGGTGTCAGAAGATATCTTTTGTGGCACAAAACGACTCTTGGGCATTTAAAACCCCAGCGGATATGGGGTGCATCCTACAGCATGGAGCCAGCGACTCTGAAATTTCTATCTACAGGTGCAATGCGACTGCTACCTATTCTGCCTCAAGGGCATGGACTGATGAGTTTTCGTTTGCACCTGTGGAATCGAAAGGAGTATGGACAAGGTGTTTTACTTCGTGCCTTCCATTACTTATGTCGTGTTGCTCTAATCCGCGACCCCCGCACAGTGCAGAAAGGCATAGTTTTGGTCAATGATATAGCAGGAAGTCGTGAAAGCACGCTGGCACTAATAAAATTGGCCAGCCGCACGAAAAATAAGATTCCTGTGCGCCTCGCTGCCATTTTTTTCATCAAAGATGACGATGAAACAGACATGTCACACTTACAATCATTTATTGTTGGCAAGGCTGGGAAGAAGTTTCGGATTCTCAAGCGCAAGTCTGAATTGAAAGATTATGGACTGTATGGAGATAGAATCACTGTAGATATGGGGGGAACCATCGAGATTCCTGAAGATTCTCCAGGTCTTTCTTCTGATTTTCAAGCAGTGGGCGACTGGTGGTTATCACCAGCCCAGCACCATTTATGGAGAGCACGCTCTTCTTTTGACGATGCAGAAGACGAAATTCAAGTGTAGCGAGACTATAGCTGTAGATGGACGTCTCATGCTGTATTATGATTTATGTCACACAATCTCAATCCCAATGTTCATGGTGCTGAAAATAAAAATTTCATTTGCATCTAACATCTAACATCTAACATTAACATCGTCTATTTTTATTTCTGAACTCAACACTCAACACCAACACCAACACCAACACCAACACCAACACCAATATTTATTAGAAAATAGAAAATTACATTTTTTGGCTGTCGGCAAATGTTGGAGGATCGCACCCTATCGATAGGTAAGGTAGGGGGCAAAAACAGAAATACTTTCTACTTCTACTTCATCTTCCAGCGCGCAAGTCTGCTAATAAATCGATCGAAAGATCTTGGTGGACCAGATAAATTGGCCCACATCCCACGACGTGCTGATTTAGCTTCGAGCTCCAATTTTGAAAGCTTTGCAATGTAGTCTGCATTCGCTTTAATGTGCGAAAGCTTCTCGCTCGCACCACTGAAGCCCTCGGAACCCTCAGAGCCCTTGGAGCCCTCGGAATTCACTTTTCCTAACCCAAGCGATACCATTTCTTCCCCAAGATCCTTATGTCTGAGGCGATGCCAGATACTGTGTCCAAGATTTGCTCGAACCTTGCAGACGAGATAATCTTTCTCCGCAGGATAATGCAAATCAATTTTTTTGTCGATGCAGGTGGCGATTATTGTGAGAGTCACATTCTGTGTCACAACATTTCTTTTCAGCCAATCTTCGCACAGTTGATCATCCCACATCTCCACACAGAAAGGCCTACACAACAAAGCATCATGTGGAAAATTTTCGTTGTGCCTCACTGCCTCAGCACTTAATTCTGATGACAGGGGCTTTCTCCATAGCTCTCGAAGTAGAGGTCGGTGGTAAGCTGCAAGCGTTGAGTTTTCTGGGCGCACACCTATAACGACAGAACGAATTGCGGCACGTCTATCAAATAAGACCTGGGGAATCTCACGAACACTAGTGAATCGATACACTCCTTTGACTCTACTGAAAGTCAACACACTGCTCAATAAAAAGGCTGCGCCTGCGGTTAGCCGCACAGCTTGCAGATGATCATTCACAAAGCTAGTGAAGCAATCTAGAACACGCGCTGCTTCTTCTACCATGTGGTTTCTTTACGAAGTAAGTCAACACGATATGCTGCCAAAAGGAGACTTCTTCGCGTAGGCGTCAACTCTTTCCTCTAAGAAAATAGCTCCCATGCTATCTACTTTGCCCTCACTGCGAGGAACTGCCCATGCGTCCCTCAAGATGGAGAAGAAATCTCTCGCTGTTGATGGAGATGCCCAAGGCAGCCTGTCAGTACTTGCAGCCTCTCCACGTGTATCTTTTCTGGTCATGCCGGTCGTCTGACAGATTAAGATGTGTCAGAATTGGGTAGACGACCCAGCGTACGGGATATTACGTGGTTTCGTACCAAACTGTACCACCAGTTCTGACAGATGGCTCTAATGTACGGTACCGAACTGTACGTGCGTATGGCACCTTAACCTCTTACCAGCGAGTACGTGCGTATTACTACTACTGTAGTATGGCCTCTGGCTAGGTGTGTGCCTGTCGCGGGAAAATTCACTGAAATCCTGATGTTTAGACTCAGATTTTAGTAGATTTTCCCGATGCAGGCACACACCTACCTCTGGCCTCTTTTGCTCTGTTGGAGATTGGAGATTGGAGAGGGATGGCGACGACGTTGCAAGCATTTTTGGGCCTGCTGTGCTGCACAGCCATCTCCCCTTTCGCACAAGGAGAAGCCCCCGCCCCCGCCACATGGAGAGAAAATGGCGAGAGTTCAGATCCATGGGACGATGTGAGGAGTATTCTCGCAGAGGGTGTGCACTCGAGGATTTTCCCTGGCGCTGTCGGTTTGGTCTGGCAGTATGAGAAAGGTGTGATATTCCAGCACGCCCAGGGAAACTTAACCTACGGCGAGGACACACCTCTGGGCAATGCCAATTCTCCAGTTACGCTGGAAACGGTCTTTGACATGGCAAGCTGCTCAAAAGTTGTTGCAGCTACGACTGCTGTAGCTCTGCTGAATCAAAGTGGATTCCTACCCTTAGATCAGTTGGTGTCTGAAATTTTGCCAGGCTTCGAAGTGGAGGGGAAAGAAAAAATCACTATTCGCAACTGCTTGTTGCACAATGCAGGATTTCCACCGGATCCAACTCCCAATAATTTTTGGCAGCCAGAATTTGGATGCTCAGGCGCACCTCTACCTGCGCAACTGTCGTTCAATTGTAGTGACCGTGCATACGCAGCTATTTTGAAGCAGCAACTAAGACCTGGAGCAGTTGTTGGGGGCGCGTATGTATATAGTGACATTTCTTTTCTTACTTTGATGTATGTTGTTGGGAAAGTTGCACTCCGAGAGGGACTAGTACATGAACATGATTACTTGGCTGCATGCCACAGTTTCACTGGACATGCCTTTCCAGGCTCAACCTTGCAGTGCGCCTACGAAGCGTTCGTGCGATTGCATGTTTTCGAAACCCTTGGTGCGCAGAATACCCTTTTTCGGCCGCCAGAAACAGTGTGGCCTAACTGCGCACCTACCACCGTGCCAGTCGGTGAACCAGCACCGGCACATGGAACAGACTTGCAAGGGAAAGTAGAGGATGGGAATGCATACATGCTGGGCGGAATTGCAGGTCATGCGGGAGTCTTCAGCACAGTGAATGATCTTGTTCGTATTACATCTATGTGGATGGGATTTGGAGATGCGACTGGCACTCCTCAGATTCTGAATGCTGAAACAATTGCTTCTTTCACCCATCAGTACAATCACTCACAGAGCTCCCGCGCTCTTGGCTGGAATACGAACGATGTCACCGCACAACCCGATGGCGGATGGAATGCTTCCTGCGGGAATCTGTCAGCCACCACCTTCACACACGTCGGATACACAGGGACTCAGATTTGTGCGGACCCAAGCCGCTCACTCTTTACAATTCTTCTCACAGCGCGAGTATACCATCCCGCCCCCAGTGGTATTCATGGTATACGACAATCGTTCAATGATGCGGTTCTAAGAGTCCTAGCCGGTGCGAGTTGAAATTTTTTGTAAAGTGCAAGTTGTAATTGTAATTGGTAATTAGACATTAACATTTAAACATTTTAATTTTAATGTCATTTTTAAGAACTATTACTTTATAATTACTATTACTATTAACTGATTATATACCTCCTTCGCCGAAGTTCCGTGATTTGCTCTTTTTGCCCGTTCTTATGCCACCATGCGTCCTAAGATACTGTGCGTCGAGATCCTTCATTTTCTGCTTTGCGTCCTCTAAATTAAATCCGAGACCCTGTACTCGGCCATCCTCAATAATTTGTCGAATCTGTCGGAAAGAAGCGGGACCAAATCTACGTATGAACAAACCCAGTTTGTCTGTGTCCTCCATGTCCATTAGTTGGCTTCTCGTCGGAGAGCTGTTCTCCATATCCAGGTCCATAATAGGTTGTCCCTTCGTCATTGTGACCTTTCCTTCCGTCTCGGCCGACACCCCCTTTTCCGATAAACTTTAAATAACTATTCGCATTCGATTACTATTACTATTACGCTAGCACTAGCACTAGCACTACTAGAAGCACTAGCTAGCACTAGTAGCACTAGCAACACTAGCCTAGTAGTGCTAGTGCTAGTGCTACTATTACTATTTACTATTACTGATTAAATTTAACTTTAAACTGTTACAGTTACAGCTACAGTTAAAAAAATATTTTAAAATTAAAAGAAAAACTGAAACTGAAACTGAAACTTTCAGCTGAAACTGAAACTTTCAGCTAAAACTAAAACTGAAACTGAAAATGGAGTAAATTGACCTGTACATTTTTACCATGTCACTGTACCCTTTGCCCTCCATCTGTACAGTATCTGTTTTTGGAAGATTTTTTGCTCAGACAATTCCAAGAAAAACCTCTTTGGCTTTTCGGTCTCCACCTCAACCTTAAATCCTTACTCCCCTTACTTTGTTTTTTCACTTCTTGGCGCCCCTGCTCCTGAGAACTCGATTTCCCCGCGAAATAAGAGCTCTCGCGGTCGGCCCCAGTCGCGCTACCCCATGTTTTTGGCACGATTGAAGTGCTGACTCCACAGCAATTTGTGATATTTCGAGATCCGACGTAGAAGATTCCTGATCCATATGAAGATCTTGCGAAGGGATGCCGATTTGAATCTGCAACTGCGGGCCTGCAATAGAACCGGCGCAACTGCGAAAAACCTGCGCATCTTCTTCATGAGATGCGGAGCCAGTTATGCGCACCTCCAAGGTGAACCAGTTCCATTTTCCCGCAGCAATTTCATCAAAATTAACGAAGCAACTAGAGCCAAGGCGTTCCACAAGTTCAGAGGGAGCATCGTCAGCAGCCACACCACTACCAGTGCGCCCTCCTCGAAGACACCAAAGTATTTCCCCTCCCGATGCTGCAGAGCACACAGCCCGAATGCGAAGGGAAGTAATCGGCGGCCCGACAACTTCGAATGACCACCTTAGCGAGCCACGCGACAAGGGACTAGTGCGCACAACACGATTGAAGGCACCGCAACCACTTTCACCCACTCTCCTCTCAACACATCGAGAAATTTTCGTGCCTTGCTGTAAGCCTCTGAGTTCAGTTGTTCCAATTGGTCCACAAGGAAACGAATACACATCTCGATTTACGTCGTAACTCCATTCTGACACAAGACCAGTGGGAGCTTCACACGGCATCCCATCTTTGAAGGCGACGACACGAATTGTTGCTGGTGTAGTGCACCTGAGTGCATCTCGCAGTTCTTGGTAAACGAGCTTTAATGTCGAACTTTGAGCACGCCTTGCGGCCAGAATCTGTTTGGCTAGCTGATGATCATGTAGGCTCCCTTCCTTTTGTACATTTGCAAGGGCAGCTCCAATTGCAACTGCATTTCCCGAATTTATACTTTCGCGGAGAGTGTCAATATGCCCCACAATTTTCCTCTTTCTCACCGCGGCTAAATGCTGCCGCGCTTGTAACATGAGCTGGCTCGCAGTTGGAGGAAAGCTTACTTTGGTTGAGCTAGCACACATATCGAGTAAGAAGAGTGTATCCTTGACTGTCTTTTCATCTGTCTTATGCGCACTCAGCGCAGTTTCCAAAGTTTTCGTGAGTTTTGCACAGTCATTTTCGAGAAATTCTTCAGCACCGCGCAGCACACTTCTAACACCAATGTCTTCTTTGGGGCTGCGGGAGAATCGCTGTATTGCAGGCTGCAAAATGTTCAGAAGATTTAGTACCGTCATTGTATCTCCTCGTCGCACCGCGTCGTTTAAATCGCCTAGCTCCGACTGCGTTGACTTCCACTTTTCAGCCATACCTTTCATCACATCCAAATCCCGGCAAATTTGGGAGCGCACTCTCTCCGTCATTTTGAGGGTACGCACCTGCTCAATCCTACTCTCGTGAGCGCGTATGCTACTCTCAGCATTGTAGTGCTCAATCCGCTGCCTCAGTATGCTCTGCAGGCGTTCCTCGGTTGCCCCTTGCTCAAGCTCCCGATCCCGCAGCATGTCATAGTCCGATTCCAATGATGCTGTGATCATGCGACTCAGCTCCATGGCTCCAAGTTCTGCTGCGACCGCCATGTCATATCCACGATTCTCCATCTCGACGGGGAAACCCGCGCGATTGAGAGAGCTCGTTGCAGTTGAGTCACAGACGAGACACAATTAGACTAGCTGGAAAACGCTTGTTTGCCCGTGTCACTCACACATGCCGTAAAGTACTGTACGTGCGGCGTGCGTTCGTGAGAACTCTCTCGTACAGTCGTCTACGCCAGTGAAGCAAGAATGAATGAAGTACACGGTACGTACGAGTACGCTGGTTTGAGACCTGGGAACCTCAAAACTGTGTGTTTATCCCGACGGCATATGGCATTCGAGTCAGCGGGTGAAGTGGGGCGTTCATTTTTTCAGCAGTAGAAATCTAAATCGTAATTGCACATGGTACATGGTACTCGTACTGTATCGTGCATCATTACCAGATCTTAATCTTAGCACGACCATCCCTCCTGAAAAGGCCGGATGTCGATCTCATTACTCCATGCAAGTGGCGATTGCTTGTAAAGTGAATAGTATGTTTCCGCAATGTCATCGGTAGAGGCCAGCATATTTGCTGCGTACATATCTGCATAGCGTTCACGGTAACCTGGAGTGTCAAGGACACAATCCAGCCTCACATGCGCAGAATGGATACCTTGTTTCCCATATTCTTTGGCCACAGACTGTGACAGAGCTCGGAGTGCATGCTTACCGCAGGCAAATTGAGCAGTTTTGGCCCCGCCTCTAAACGCTGATGTTGCTGAAGAGTAGATAATCGTGCCTTTCTTTTTAGCTTTGCCTGAGTCGCTTCCGTCCGACTGGAGCATGCCTGGTAGAACTGCTTGCGTACACAGGAGGGCACCAAGGCAGCTGACTTCGAAGGATTTGACGAAATTCTTAGGATTTATGTCCATTATTGTTTGTCCAAAACCTCCACCTCCGCAGTTATAGACCAGCACATTTACAGCACCGAGATCTTTTCGCACCTGCTGAAAAGATTGTCGGACCATATCCTCATTGGAAGCATCTGTCTGAAAAAAAGCAAAGCGAGCACCCATCTTAGCAAGCTGCTGACGCGTGGGTGAAAATGATGCTTCGGTACGATTTAGAGCTGCAATCGCGAAGCCCTCACGTGCAAACCTGAGCGCCACACTAGCCCCCAGTCCAGGACCGCATCCCACGACTGCGCATACACCCTTCATCATCTCCTGCGAGGCTGCGGCGGCCATCTCCCAAACAATTTAGGCTGTAGGCAGGGCTGTACAGTACGGGC
>JACLAD010005548.1_pt1 | contig 13238 bp, 8 predicted proteins | sample 8027901 | NCBI WGS metagenome assembly JACLAD01 (sample SAMN15725071, study PRJNA655200) | protist metagenome | isolation source: fluorescence activated cell sorting (FACS) single amplified genomes of... | place: Spain: Blaines Bay Microbial Observatory, Mediterranean Sea | collected 2016-07-05
TCAAGAACGAAAGAAATTTATAACAACAACAACCGTTTGATATTGATCATATATATAATTAGTTATTTATTTTAGTATAACATTTTATATATTATTTTAAAAGGCAACATAATATACATATACAAAACATGGGAAATCAAATAAATTTACAAATTTCTAGTAATGCAGATCATGCAGATGCATTGGCAGGATATCGTGGATATACGCAAGCACAAGCTGATGAAGTTACCAACAAATACAAAGCAAATGATATGGAATTTGGTTTAACATTGGATGCGTTAACAACATTATTAGGTGATAACGATCTTGCTGGGAAAGTTTTAAAAGCATATGCACGCGGTGCTAATGGTACAACAATCAATGCGCTGGAATTCTTATCAACACTTGCATTAATTGCTAATGGAAATACCGCCGAAACGGCAGATTCACTTTTCACTACTTTTGATTTCAATGATAAAAATCAAATTTCATATGATGAATTGACGATATTAGTCATCTCCGTTTGTCGTGGATTAAAAGTCGCAAGTGGTTTGGGTCAAGAACCAGCAGATGAGAAAATTGAGGAAGTGACAAAAACGGCATTTAATCCAGATGGTGATGTCTCAAGAGATGCATTTAAACAATTTGTATTTGATAAATTGAATATTCAAAGTGGTGATGAGCCATTTGTTGGTACCATATTCCGTGCATTCGGCATTGATGTTCCTGATCCAGTAAAAGAGAAAGAAGCGCCAAAGGAGGAAGCGCCAAAGGAGGAAGCACCAAAGGAGGAAGCACCAAAGGAGATCTTTTGGAAATGCAATTTCATATGCAGTGCCTAAACGCATTTTATATTTTGGGTTATGTGGATATTTCTTAACAATTTCTTCCCAAAATATTAAATTTTCCTTCTTTTTCCAATCCATATCATGGCCAAAGTTCATTTTGAAATAATATCCTGCTATGGATAATAATTCTTTTTCCTTTGCCAATACAGATACAACGGGTATATGAACTTGTGTATATTCATCATCGCCATCACCAATTAATGTTAATAATGTATTTGTATTTTCAATATCATTATCAACGATGATTAATGCCTTGACACCTGCTTTTTTTGCATTTTTTGCTTTTTGAATGAAAGGGCATTCGCCTCGATGTACAACGCCTATGATGATATCTTTATTCAAATCATCGCCAAATATTGTTTTAATTTTTGTATCGTCATCAGAACATGCAGTAATTGGTTCTAACTCACGTAATTTTCCAACTACATTACTTTCGTTTAAGCCAAAATGTGCTGGTCTGCAATTTAATATATTAGATGGTTCATGTTGCTCAACATTTTTTGCATTGATTTCCATTTTATACAGATGGCACCAATCCTTCGGCGTGAACATTTCAGATTCTACTGTTTTTTCCTCCTCCTTCGTTAATTCACTAGCCCTTGTCCCAAAATTTTTCAACGGCCTTTGATAAGTTTCATCATTTTCCACATGGATTGCTGTTCCAATAGTGAAACATAATAATAAATATATAATGGCGTATTTCACTAACATCGTTCACTGTCAAACATGCAATAAATTTTTTATTTTTTGTTTTGCTTCTTTGCAATATCTAGACGACAATCGTTCACTGTCAAACAAGCAATAATTTTTTTCTTTGCAATATCTAGACGACATGTGCCGTCTGTCATTTGATTGCTGCATGATAATATATATATATATATATTGTTTGAAACAAAATGTGAAAATGTGTACGAAAATCAAAAAAAAACGATTTCTTCCTATCAAATGGCCATATTACTATACACATAAATGTGTACTTGAATCGATTACAACATTTTTAAATTCAAAATGTTCACGTGTTTTTTTTAAGGAATTTAGCCTAAACTATAAAACTATATATCTAACACTATGTGCATTTTGTAATAATATAGCTATAAAATATTCGGGGGTATATTTCTTTTCTTTTAAAGTTAAAAACAAATCATTCACTACTCTCGCTAAACCAATGTTTCCGTATGCTCTACCCTCACCACCTTTATCACCTAATTGTAATGCAATTTCTAAATGTTTATGATGATATTTCAATGCATCTTGATAATTTCCAAGACTGATATGGGCTAAACCAATGTTTCAGTATGCTAAACCCTCACCACCTTTATCACCTAATTGTAATGCAATTTCTAACTTTTTATGATGATATTTCAATGCATCTTGATAATTTCCAAGACTGTCATGGGCACAACCAATGCCGGAGTATGCTCTACCCTCACCATCTTTATCACCTAATTGTTATGCAATTTCTAAATATTTATGATGATATTTCAATGCATCTTGATAATTTCCAAGACGGATATGGGCATTACCAATGTTGCAGTATGCTCTACCCTCACCACCTTTATCACCTAATTGTAATGCAATTTCTAAATCTTTATGTTGATATTTCAATGCATCTTGATAATTTCCAAGACTGTTATGGGCTAAACCAATGTTGGAGTATGCTCTACCCTCACCACCTTTATCACCTAATTGTAATGCAATTTCTAAATCTTTATGATGATATTTCAATGCATCTTGATAATTTCCAAGACGGTAATGGGCTTCACCAATTACCGAAAAACAATCACCTTGCCACTTTTTATTTTCCAAGTTTTCAAAGGCACGCAAACATTTCATGGCATCTTTTAATCCCCCTTCATAGTCGTTGTTATCATATACTTTTGCATCTGCTTGTCGCCATAATGCCTCGGCTTCTTCTTCTGTTAACGACATGTTTCTTTTATAATAATCATACAATATATCTATATCCCACACACATCTACACACATCTACACATCTACACACATCTACACACATCTATACACATCTTCACACATCTACACATCTACACACACACACACATAAACAAATGGTAAAACAACAGTATTAATCTTAGACAATACCATACACACAGCACCACACACCACACACCATACACTATTTTTAGATCGATCCACATTTGGGCAAAAAAAGAAATGAAGAAAAGAGGACTATCTAGATTAACATAAACATAGCATTGATTATTAGTATCAAATAGGACACTATGTATATAACTACATATATCATATACTCTAACACACAATTTGACTAAATAAATGTATAACTGCACAACTCTAGAATATATGATAATATAAAATTAATTAAATAATTTGAAAAAGCTACATTCACACATTTTACACAAAGATCTTATATTATATATACACCACACAATCTTGTTCATTCTGTGCGTATTTTATCCATCTTCCCTTTCCCTAGAAATAATACGATCCCCCACAATACAACACATCCAACACAAGGTTTCTTAAATATTGAAATCCATTGTTCTTCTGTCACGTTCATATTTAAAAGAAATGGAACTACAACAATACGTATTGTTTCCATTACAAGCCCAATATCACTACCATCTAAGACACGCCCAATTGATGAAAATGAATATAATAATACAATAGAAACTATCATCATTTGGAATTTCGTATAATACCTTTCATTTATCAATACTACTAATGCACATACCAATATTAATACAAATTGTATTAATGAATATAATTTAAATGTAATTGGTATTTTTGTGTCTAGTTTTTGTCTTTTATCTGATTTTGGTACAACCCATCTTGACCTATTTGGTTTTGGTAAAGGTTTCAAAACATTCATTGGTTCAAATACAAATTTATGCTTAACCCTTCTTTTAAATAAATTCATACATCTTGAGACATAATTTGATGTTTTATTATCCACCCCATTATTTAGAACACGTTTCACATGTTCTACGTTTGCCCATAAGGGATCAAATGTTTCATATTGCTTTGCCAAACCATAATAATTTTGGTGTTCCTTCTCAGATTTAAACGTACCAAACATTCTATCCCAAATTATTAATAACGCCCCGTAATTACAATTTCCTGGTGGGCGATGATGCATTCGATGATGAGACGGCGTGTTTAGTACATATTCAAATATTCCACAATCACCAATTTCTTGTGTATGAATCCAAAATTGCCCTAATGTATTTAACATTGCATGCCCAGCATAACATGCTGGGTGTGCAAAAAGTGCAAGTGGTAAATAGAAAATCCATGATGTTGCTCCTTGTAACGCTCCTTGCCGGAGTGCAGTTGCTAAATTATAGTCTTCGCCTGAATGATGAACACTATGGGCTGCCCACATAAAATGATATGTATGAGCAGTGCGATGCATCCAATAATACCCTAAATCAATTCCTAGGAATAATCCTACCCAAACATTCCAAGATACTACTGGTAAGTCCACTAGACGAAAGTGATTATAAATATATACATAGACGCCAAGTTTTAATATTTTTATCCAGAGTCCAATTACCAACATTGTTGCACCGAGCAAAATGGATGAAATAAAATCATTGATACGATAAACTTTTCGACCACGTAATAAACCAATAACTAATTCAACTGCAATAGCCATGAAAAAAATCGGAATAGCTCGGACTGTGTAATTTGGTATGGCACCATGTGCTTGTAAATCACTGATTGTAACATCCTCGCCAGGGTCAGTTATATTTTTTGCATATTCAAATTCTTGTGGTGCAACACCATAAGCAAGTAAACGAAATTCTGTAATTAAATGTTTAATTGGTTCCATAGTTCGTAATAACTATAATTTATGGATGTAATAAGTACCACGCATGTATTATCGAGAGAAAGAAATAGATAAACGCAATTTTTCTTTCCGTTGTTTATAAAATATTATTTCAATTTTATACTGTTAAAAGATATATATATATATCATAATTTTGAATATATATAATATATTATTATTATTGCTGGAATGATATATATGCCATCATATATGCTGCCATATATATTATTTCAATATAATAATAATATGCTAATATGCTAAAAAAAAAACACTGCTTCTACCTACCAGTCTCTACGAAAAATCAAGATCTTTACATACCAGGCATACATAAAGCATAAAACAGCGAAGTTAGATAGAAGAATTTACATTTATTTGGGACAACACAGTCTTTCGCTTCTACCAAAAATCAAGATCTAAAACAGCGAAGTAAAATGAAGAGAAAAGAAGATATGATTGATGAGTTAAAACCACCTGCGTTGCAAAGAATTCAAGATTCATGGAAACTGGAGCTTGGTGATGTATATCATAAACATAAAGAATTTATTAAAGGTGTTGAAAAATCTTTAGCTATTATTCAACATCAAGAACGATCTTATGGCAACAGAGGTTTAAGCCCTGTCTCATTTTTTATTGGATTAATTAATGTTGCATTGACAGGATTTATGCTTGGAAGATTTCCGGCACACTATTGGCTTTACCAATTCTTTAAATGTATTATTTTGATGGGTTTAAACGCATATGTCAAATATAAAAAAAAAACGATATTGTATATGTTGGATTTATGTTGGATTGTGTCGCTTTTCTATCTTGCGTTTGGTTTATTAAGTGTACTAGGTGCACTTGGAATAAATACGCTGCCAATAACAGGATCACGTTTCTTATGGCATATGATATTTGCTGTTGCAAATGGACCTACAGCTTGGTCGGTCATAGCATTGAAAAATGGAATGGTTTTCCACAGTATTGAAAAATGGGGTTCATTGTTTATTCATTTATCCCCAGCAATGGTTACATGGACCATGAGATGGAGTGCACTTGAGGTACATGCTGCATGGCCTGGTGTTTTTGGATCACCATTGAATGAAGATTTGCAATTTATCGATATTTTTGGGGCTGGTGTAATATTTTACTTAATTCATGCCTCTGTTTATATTCCATGGCTGATATGTTATGGTCGTTTCCATGGTTTTAACATTTCACCAGATGATTATGATACCGTATATCAAAGTATAATTAAAGGTTTACCAAAATCATTGCAAATGAAATTTGGATATACAAGTGATAATAAATCTGCATTAAAGCCAGTACTTATTTATTATTCGATACATATGTTTTTAACATTTTTAACATTTACATGGGCATATTTATGTTACATGTCGTTTTGGGTTCATACGTTGTTTGTTGCAACATGTTTTACCCTTAGTGCATGGTGGGGATCCATGACATATTTTAATATGATGACAACATTCTATCAATCACGTTTTAATAAATATTTAAAAGGTTTAAAAGAAGCACATATGAAAGGGGGTGGAAAAGATGTTGAATATATTGAAAAGGAAATGAGAAATACAATCATGGTTAGAAGAAAGACAAAGAATTCTTTTGTAGATGAAAAGTCAGTTGCACTTAATATTTTAGGAGAGGAGGAGCAAGAAGTTACTCAAGTTTAAGAGAGTATTTAACACACACTATAGGCGGCACCTATAGTGTGAGAAATAGATTTCAATTTATTGCCTCAGAGTTACATTATTATTTTGACAGTAGAGTGGCACGCAGTGTGTAAATTCTAATTACGAGCGTACGGCCGAAAATTGTCCGGCCTTCCAGCCTTCATCGTCATCATCTCATTTTTTTGTGAAAAATATTGATGAATTAGCTTTTTATAAGTATTTCTTAATCTACTATCGTGCACAACAAGTTATAAAAGTAGAATCATTACCGCTTAAAGAAAGAGATTTGAGTAAATACAATTCGCAAGTACGAATTATATATCGTTGTGGTTTGAAATTGGACAATGATATTAGCATTAGCAAGAACAAGCACAATCATAGTTTAACACATAATATGTTAAAAAAAATGAAGTAGAAATGAGATTTTTGAAAGAGTGTCTTGCATATTCGTAGGATGACCGTACACTGTGTAAAATACCGTATGGTTGTGTTGTTTATTTTAATATTTTAATATTATTATCGTATAATTTTTACATATACTCTATTATAAAATATTTATAAAAAATAAAACTTTTTTACTTCAACAGGCTCATGCCATATCCAAGCGTTTCATTTGATTTCAATTTCTTACCACGTCGATGTATTATTTGAACTTGTGAATTATATTTACTCAAATCTCTGTCTTTCTCTGGAATTGATTCTAATTCAACCACTTTGGAAGCTCGTCTTAAGATAATGACCAAGGCAATGAACGCTGGACATACTAATCCTACTTGATACCAAAATTCTATATTCGCTGTCATATTTAAATATTCAGAGGGTTTTACTCCATACTCTGGCATACTCAGTTGGCTCGTTATCAGTGCATAAAGATACATTGCCATAGTATTTAATCCTATATAAACTTCCAATGCTGTTGCTCGACATCGTAACATATCTTTTACAGAGATTCGGCATAGATGGAAAAGAACAATGGAGACAATAGCCAGTAATGATGGAGTAATTGCTTGAAACATTAGAGGCACATTATTGCTCCATCTAGACACTAATTGACTTATCAATTTCTCTCGTTTTAATTCATGGCTATTCGTTACTTCATCCGGAAAATATAAATCTAACTGAGGTGTTGTTAATAAAGTATCTTTCGCAATTATTTCTGTACAATTTTTCCAACGCCTATTGTTTAACTTAATGGACCCAGGGATGTACTGACATAAATCATTCATCTTTTCGTGCTTTGTAAGCTCTATTTCTGTCAATTGTAATAACGGTAGTATAACTAACGGAAAAACGCTGATGAATCGAAGTGTAATTCTATAAGATATTGAGTGCATATCGTTGTTGTAATACTCCTTCAGCAGGACTGCTAGCGTTATCAGTAAACGCGCAAACATAAAAAAAAAAAGCGGTGCAACAAAAATTTGCATCAATATTTCAGGAACTAGCCGCACGCCAACTGGTAGCATCTTAACTCCGCCAAGATGTATTACAACAACTATGCCTCTAAGTAGCCATCCGCATATAGCCCAAAAAACTAATCCTAATATATAAGCGAATTTTCGAATTTCATTTTCTCCCAAAAGCAATAAGCGCGGAAAAATTAATCCATAAACAACCCACAAAAAACCTGACATCCCCCATCCATATAAATTTAAATCTGTTATGAAGTAAATTGCTGGTTGAAATACTGGCCAAGTAGCACTACATAGAAGTATATTCTTCACAAAACGCCTGGCTTGCCTCTTCTGTAATTTTTTCATTACGTTCCACCATCGCAATATAATTCGATTCCTCCAAAATTTTTGAATAACAATTACTCCCTTCTTACGGTCTTCCGTCTGCAATGGTAGTGACACTACTTGTGGGGCTTCAACAACCATTTGGTCATCCTCAGTTAATGTTTCCGGGGAATTGTTCTTTTCATTATAAAGTTTTACGCCCCTCCTATGTATCATTTGGACTTGAAAATTATATTTGCTTAAATCTCTTTCTTTTTCTGGAAGAGACTCTAACTGAATCACTTGTAACCCGTAATACATTAACAATGCAAGTCCGAGCAGACTCGGGCAAGCTAAACCTATCTGGGCCCAAAACGACAAACGGCTTTGAAGAATCGTGTATTCTGATGGTGTTACCAAGCCTGATGGCATACTCATTTGACTTGCTATAATTGCATAGAGATAAAAAAGAATGACACAAATCCCTACTGCAATTTCCAAAAGTGTTGCTCGAAACGTGAATAGATCTCTTACGGATACTCTACAAACTTGCCCAAGGCAAATTGAAAACAAGGCTAACATAATTGGTTGAAATGATTGGAACATCAAGGGCCCTCCATTATTGAACTTTGAGACGTAAGAAATGATCAATTGTTCTAATTTTACTTCAAGTACTGTGGTGGCTGTTTTAGGAAAATGTAAATCTAGTTGAGGATATTTCATAACAGTTCCTTCAACAACTCCTTCAGTGCAATTTGACCATTGCTGGTTATTTCCTTTTTTGCTACCTGGCATATATTCGCATAGTTCATTTACCCTGTTTTGTTTCGTAAACTCGTTCCCATAATATTGCAATAATGGAAATAGAATAAGCGGCAATACACTAATGTATCTAGCAGTTATTTTATGCGATAATGACAGTAAAGCATCCTTGTTGTATGCTTTGAATATTTTTGCAAGTGCAATTACTATTCGAGACATGCCATAACATGCAACAGGACCAGAAAAAATCCAGTAGCACAATGCAATGATAAAGAGAGGCGGTAAAGTTGTTTTGGTAAAAGCTAAGTAAATATGATATGGAGCATAAATCGTGTAACCAAGGACATGATAAACCAGGAACCCAGACAAATATCCATATAATTTAATGTCTTTGTCATTTAAAAATAATAATCTCGAACAAACTATACCAAATATTGACCAAAAAGACAACGACAATATAAGAGCGTAGAAAGTAAAACCCGTTGTTCTTTGCAAAATATGTTCAAACGTAGCGAAGATAAATATGATCAACCAAGTCAACTTTATAAAACGTTTCGCTTGTTTTATTTGTAACTTTTTCATTAAATTCCACCATTTTATTATTATTCGATTTTTCCACATCTTTTGTATAATATTTGCACTTATCTCACGTTTTGATTCTTCGTCGTTTTCTACTTGTATGCGTGAAGATTCAGGTGTTGATTTTTTTCGATCACTCGGCCGTTCCGGTAATGTAAACCTCGCTTCTTTTGGCAATATTTTCGTCAATCGTATCATGATCCAATATAAATATTCTATGTTATATATGAACTTTCTAGTATAGTATAGACTATAATAATATTATTAAAATTGTTATGACCTTCCTCCGTATAAAGTATATTTCTGATGATTTCTTCTGTATAATGTATAATATCTATCTAATATATCTGAATGTTCTTACATATATATATATGTTTAACGATGTATATACGGCTAGGTCCACATTTAATCAGTGAAATAATATATATACATATGTTTTCAATCCACGCCCGCTGTTTTTGTTGTGTTTTGTACTAGTTTATAGTGTTAATATGTGATAAATACCTATATAGCTAGATCTTGTGTGAGGGTCCCACCGTCCCACCTGAATGAACGAAGAACCGTTATAAATACACACATATATACACATATTACAGAGTGCACATCTTCGTTAATACAAACTCTCATATATATAATACCATATATCGTTATATATATGTCCATAGGTGAAATAGTGATGCATCATTGTAATATATATTAGTAGAAAACGGTAGTGCTCAAGATAAATCTAGGAAGTTAAAGTATTCAAACAACAAAGGTAGAGAGGATATAATATTCAAACATGATGCGGATGACGAAAATTGTACCTGAAAATACATTAGGATTGCCACAGAAAATATCAAAAGAAGAAATTGAGGAACGATTAAGTCAATTAGAAGCACCACGGAAAATAAATCATGAAGAAGCAACTATATCGATTCAACGATGGTGGAAAAGTCGAGTACGAAGAAAATGGTGGAATACAATGAGGAAATTGCAAAAGAAGCAAGCGAAACGATTTGTCCAACGTGTTTTAATGGGGCTTCTTGTATTCCTGATAGCACGGATGATATTTGGGGGTGCTACCGACATAAATTTATACGCATTGAATGCATCCATGTATATGTGGGTATCAAATGGATTAGTATTTTCCCGCTTATTGTTACTTGATAAGAAAGATGTAAAGATGTACGCATATTCGCAAGCATTTATTGGTTACAATACGCTAGGGTTGGGGGCTACGCTATTAGGTGCTTTTATCCAGCTTATTGGTGGCCCAAAGTTTATGGGAGATGTATCTACGTATCGCCTTGTCGGGTTTATTGTCTATTGTATACTTGCAGGTTTGGGGTGTTTTTATGGGATAGCGCGTTTACAGATTAATCTTCATGCAATTTTGAATCATTACCATAAGAAGAGAATGCATGCAGTATCATATGAAATTATGACTAAGTTTATCAGTATTCTACCACTTGTATTATACCCAATACTTCAAACAATTGGATACAGTGTAACAGCGCATGCACGAATAGATAATTTATGCCAATATATCCCAGGTGCGCAAAAGGTAAGCAAATGGCGATGGAAAAATTGTACTGAAATGATTGAGGTAGAGGACGGTGTCTTTGCGTTTCCACAATTAGATTTATATTACCCACAAAAAGTAAATACGGCCCTTGATGCTAAACGACAAGCGGTAATTAACTCGCACATGTCGCATATTACCACAATAAGACCATTAATGTATCAATCTTACACTCCACCTTTATTAGCGTTAGTTTCAATATCTTTATTTCAAGTTTGTAGAGTATCAGTACGAGATCTATTGACATGCCGTGGAACAATATTAGAAGTTTACATTGGAGCCACTGTATTGATGATATATATTTATACAATAGTAGCGAGCCAAATGAGCATGCCTGAGCATGGGTATACACCATCACAATATGCTAACAATGCAAGTAATTATGAGGAATTTATCCAATATTTCGGATATATTCCTGTATTTGCGGCAATGGGTTTCTTAATCTATCGAGCACAACAAGTCGTAAAACTAGAATCGTTACCGCTTAAAGAAAGAGATTTAAGTAAATACAATTCGCAAGTACAAATTATATACCGTCGTGGGTTGAAATTGGATAATGATATTAGCAATAGCAAGAATAATCATAATCACAGTTTAACTCATAACATGTTAAAAAAAGTGAAATAGAAGAGATGAAACTTGAAAGAGTATGATGATATTTGTGTATACATATTCTTATACGTGTATTACAAAAGAGCGGGTTTAATTTCAGCCGTACATAGTGCTGAAAATACATGGGAATAGCATAGTGTTCCTATCAGTTAGTGTTACACAGCATTATTTATAATTTGATATACTTTAAGTACAATATTTTACACTCTCTTCTAATATTTTTAGTTTCGTGTACTCCTCTGTACTGTAGGAGGAAAAGTGAATATCGGAAAATTGGATACAATGAATATGAAGATGAGAAATACACCAATTGGTGGGCAACAGATACAGTTGACATGTCACATAGTGAGTCAGCAAATGGGGTGAAATACCATCAAGTATTCATCCATCTCCAAACCCGGAAAGTCCTCACATATGCTATGCGAACGAAGAGCGAATATCCAGAGAAATTAAAAGAATTTCTAATCGATTATAAAGCTTTATATCCCGATCGCGATAAACCCGAGCTAAAAGTTATCAATGATATAATTTTTATGGGCGAACCAAAAGCTTTTGAAAGCATTGAGGTTCTGATTAGTGATAATGCTCCTGAAATAGTTGCACTCAAGTTTAATATTTAAGAGAGTATTTAACACACACTAGGCGGCACCTATAGTGTGAGAAATAGATTTCAATTTATTGCCTCAGAGTTACATTATTATTTTGAAGTAGAGTGGCACGCAGTGTGTAAATTCTAATTTACGAGCGTACGACCGAAAATTGTCCGGTCGCCGCGAGTCTGTTTAAAATAGTAAATGATTATTATTTTATTATCTTATGATGCACCAGTACATGCATCTTTAAAAATACATTCTGCAGCACTGCTCACCATACCATGACATGGTATCATATGATAAAGAATTTTAGCAACCACCCTTATGTTCTTGCAACAACCGCCTCCTCCTACTCACATGAAAATTCTCCACCCTGTATTGCGTTCCCGTCAACACCACGTCTTTGGAATAATGTTTGTGGTGTTTGTCTTTTAATTTTGTCAATTTGTTTTCACAGCCGTCATACGTTTTACATGTTGTAAAATCATGATAATCATTACAACAATTTGTGGTATCAACATATGCTTTTACTTCGACTTTTGCCCCAATTAAATATTGTTTCCTTTTACAATACGGCAACTCGCTCTGTAAGTAGCCATTCTCATCCTGTGTATTCAGGTTAACCACTGCAACCCACTCTTTCTCTTTACCCAAGGCATCCATCGCAACCTGTTGAATCGAAATGTCTTTGGCTTCAAACAATGGGGATGGGCAGGACGTATCGGTCACCCGATAGCGCAACTGCTTGGACAACCGCAACATTTCTGTATCTGTTATATTCATATCCTGTTTCAAATAATGTACTGCCACGTTTCTGATGTTGGTATCGCTTAAATCCAAGTGGTTGTATCCTCTACAAAAGAGTTTCTTCTTCTGCTTCAGCTTTGACGTAACCCACTTCGAACCACCAGTACATGTCGCTTGTGCAGTAGCTTTAGGTTTCATTTGCATCACGTTTTGCATGTTTTTTTTGCCAACCCGTGCTGCTTGCGAACGTTTGCGTAGCGAACGCTCCATGGTTTCTAAAAACGATGATTGGATTGGCAACGGTTGCGTATATAAACTTTCAATTAAATTGTAAAATTGCGTCATGGAATGTTGATATG
>JACLAD010006032.1_pt1 | contig 13232 bp, 14 predicted proteins | sample 8027901 | NCBI WGS metagenome assembly JACLAD01 (sample SAMN15725071, study PRJNA655200) | protist metagenome | isolation source: fluorescence activated cell sorting (FACS) single amplified genomes of... | place: Spain: Blaines Bay Microbial Observatory, Mediterranean Sea | collected 2016-07-05
TGAGCGGTGTGCTGAACGAGGTGGCGATTCTATGAGTGATCTATTTTGGGCGTGCTGAGGCCTGCCTGGCAGGTGGTGTCCACTATGGATGCCCCGACCGTGCTCGACACCAACAGGACTGGGCGTGTGCTCATCGTGGCCCCACGAGGTCCTGGTTTCTTCCTGTGTTCCCATCCACGTGGCCTGAGCCCCAGCTGAACATCCATTAACATGAACTGCGTCGCCTCAGGATCCAGCCTGCCTGCTGCAGTCGCCACTGCTTATCTGATGGGTGCGTCCCACTGTCCGTCCATGCCTGTGCATGCTTGCAGTGCGACTGATCGCTTCCCCCCCAGGATCCCAGTGCCTCTCTCTCAAGGCAGCCACCAACATCGTGCTCCATGCGGTGAGTCGATCCCGAAGGAGCACAAACGTGTTCCCATCTGCTCTCAAGCTTCGGTTTCGCTCGTGCCAGGTGATGGCCTGCGAGACCGAGCTGAACCCACCGATTCGAGGCTTCCTCACGCAGCTTGGGGTTGCTATCCCGCTTGCCATCAGCTACCCAGTGACAGTTTTGCATGTTCAGATGATGGAGACAGCAGTGCAGAAGCTGCGCAGCGCTGGCCCGGTGCCCTCACCACGCACGGGCACCCTTCTCCTGGCATCCCTGTGAGCCTCCTCCTCATGTCCCTGCACGGAAGGTCACACTGCATGCACCAAACTGGACCAGACACCTGGAAGCAGATCTCGCCATGACCATGCCCGCGGATGAGGTGACCACGCACATCTCTCTTGTGTGGAGTCTGCATGGTGGTATGTGGACTGATGCATGGGATTTGGAGGTCCCTACAGGCAGGCGAGGGGCAGCCACCATGGTGGCACTTATGCAGCAGCGGTGAGCAGCACTCAGCTGGTTTTGGATGTCGCCTCTGAATTACTGAATGAAGGGCGGAGGCGGCTGAGGATGAGGCAACGAGGCTAGCCAAGCAGGAGTCCATCGAAGAGGCCAGCTACCACCTCGCCGTTGTGTACCCACCGCTGAATCCTGTGGCGCTCATCGCCTCTTGGCAGGAGCTGCTCATGTCGGACTTCCGTAAGACTCCGACTTTCATCTACGATCGCTACACCACAGTGAGGCATAACAAGGTGCCTGTGAATTGCCGATTGCCAGTGTCTCTGTGTTAGAGGCGTCACCTCTTGGCCTTGCAATTGGAGCTGTGCGTGACGCACCTGCCCTGTCCCAGGGGAAAGTCTGTGCGGCGGTTGACCAGGCGGACGCTGACATCACGTACCTTGCCCACTCGGCCGGGGCTTGAGCGCGCAGCAGGCCCAGCCCGCCGCCGCCGAAGCGCACGGAGCGTGCCCATGCCCCCTGTGACAGGCTGCCCCGCTGTGCCACCCGGCTCTACAGTGCCGGGCTATCCCTTACAAAGGGCAATTAGGGTCGCCCTATGGCGTGTCCGCAGCGTGTCCTCACTCGCACTTACACTACCTCTGTAGCTCTACAGCTGTTCCAAGGGGACGGGCGGGGCGGCCGCCCGGCCGTGTTGATACACCGGCGCCCCTACTGGTAATCAGTCAAACCATTGTACTTCAAACACACGCCCCCACACCATGAAATGACGTGAATTGACTAGAGATAAGGTTGGGTGGCCTATGCCGTGGAAATCCGTGCAGTTCACGCGTCTAGCGTGAGCCGTGTCTCTATCCACGCGTGTGGAGTCAATCTCTCTCTTCATTCAAAGGAGCCAATCTCTCGCTTCATTTTCAAAGCCCCATAGGGACTAGTAGAGCAAAAGCTACAGTATATTAAAAGCTCTACAGTACACTTGCGACTTACAGACTGCTTCTCAAGAAAGTGAGAGCTGTTACACTAGACTGACTACAATGAGCCATGTCTCTATCCGTGCGTATAGTATCAATCTCTCTCTTCATTCATACAATCGTAGTAACGAGTACTACAGCTGTACCGGTACCTGGGTGGGGGTGCTCCAATTCTGAACATGCTTTTAAACTCGCCGCAGCGCTACCGGGACGTACTCCCTGGACCACCCGCGCGGCGCGGCCAAGGCCCAAGGCCCCTTTTTCGACACCGGCACTGCGGCCGCGGCCGGGGGGCGCGCCTACGGACTGCGTGGAGGCCGCAACTTTCGACTTGTTTTTTTATTTTTCCAATTCTGAACATTTTTAAACGAGCCATGAGGACCCACCGAGGGGACACCTGAAATGGTCTCCTTTGCATCAGAGCTCATGGCGGTATTACACCGAGCTCAAGCTCTGGTGCAAAGGTGACCACCCACGCCCTCATGAACAAGCTTGCGCACCTACAAATGTGTCCCACCACATGGCCCGTACCATCGAGCTTAAGCCGGTTTAAAGCCCATATCGAGGATGGACGGCCAGAGCTCGTGACCACGACGAAACCCACAGGGTATCGCACCTCGACGGAACCGCCTCATCGAGCTGAGTGCGACTCTGCCCTTTGGCTGTACATTCGGACTAGAGAAAAAGTAATCTGACGGTAGTTTAAGTCAATGTTCAGAATAAGGTCAATGTTCAGAATTGGAGCTCCCACCGGTAGCTCTACAGGCCCAGACTACTACGAGTACATGTAATACCACTTACAGTAAAGGCCCACCTATAAGAACCTCTGAAGTGTGCCTCTGCTACGAAAGGTTCTTAGGAAGTCGACGCGTCGGTACGAAAGGTTCTTAGGGAAAAAGGCCCTTAGCTCAGAAAAGGACCACTTTTCTGAGTGCAGCCCGGCCCAGCGGGCAGTGGCTTGCGCTGGCCGCGGCGCAGTAAAGCGTAATGCCGCCGCGCGGCTCGAGCGCCTTTCGTTCGCGCAGGGCAGTGTTGGCCCTTACCCACTGGTGCACCATGCATGGCCACCATAGCGCTGTGCATGATCACAACTAACACCGAATCAATGCACATTATGCTAGTGCAGTAGGGCTAAGAAATTCACGGGTTTGTACCGTACGAAAGGTTCTTAGCCAACGGCCTCAAAATGTCGTACGGTGGTTCTTATAGGTGAAAGTTCTTATAGGCCTTTACTGTATTTATACAGTTGTACAGACGTACCGGTACGCCGGGTACGGGTACCCCAAAACGACGCCATACGATAAGAGCGATCGGCAAGCATCATCTAGACGATTGTAGGCCTACAGTGGCGACACTCATGTCTTGAGTCATGAGAACGCGACTGCTGGCCTCCTTTCTGTGGTTCTGCTCGGTGGTGAGTGCAAGCAAGAATCCACTCCAAGTCCGAACGGCAGAGGCGACGCGGCGAAGCGGGGCAAATGGCACCACGGTTCGACTGCGCTTCTTCCGCACGTGTTGCCAAGCCGATCAAGAGGTGGACTACGCGGTCTTGCAGATGGCGGCCGGGCGTGTGACGAACGATACCGTAGACGACATCACATTGGCAATGGATCCCATCGTCACCCACGGTGATGATGCCACCTAACTTTTTCAACCGCTTTGACTTTCCTGTTGCAGCCTATGGAGCACTGCAGGAGCCCATGTCAGCCCTTCAGGAGAGCAGCACTTTCGTTGGGATGTGCTGCTATTGGTCGTCAGACACCATTGGAACTAATTCTTTCTTTCGTTACGCTCCACCTGGCAAAGACATGCTTCAGATCAACACCGTCGCTCTGTCCCCAGGAAATGGCTGGAAGAGAGCCATGGGCAGTGGCAGGTTTATGTCAATGAATCCTACCGACCTCATGACATCGCTGCAAATGGCACAGCTTCTGAAAGCCATGGGAAGCCCTGGATATGTGTATTTTGGGTGTGCTTCCTGCTGCTGAGGCAGTAAGACACTGACTTGTGTGCCTCAAGGGAATCTTGGACAACTCCTGAGTTTGAAGAGATGAAAAGCATCGCTCAAGTGAGCAACATTGAAGGATGGAATGGAGCTGGTATCAGCTGGAGTGCACCAGGGGTATTTCATCATCATCCTGGCGAATCCTGGCCATGGTTGACATTCATTGTGCTACAGGGCAACACATCCGCATGGGAAGACCAGATGAGAGACATATTGGTGAAGCTCACAAAACCAGACATAGCAAAAGTGTTCATAGTGAGTGCGTGGCCGACAAATACAGCAATAGCCTATGCTTTGAAAGTGGCCTCAGAGATGGGGCTGGTGAATTCTCAGGGACCAGATGGTACTGTGCGGTCCTCCACATACGTCTGGATTCATTATTATGCGCCAAATGAGGACATCCTCAAAGGTGTGCTCAGCGACAGCTTGTATACCATCTTGCAGGGCCACCTATGGCTAAAACATGCAAACATGACGAGGGTCAACAACTTCATCAATGACGAGCTGAAACCCAGCGTGCCAGATATTAATCTCTCTGGCGTCTACGCAGTATATCACTATGAATCAGTGATTGCTGTGCAGTATGCTGTCCGCAAGCTGTTGGAGAACAACGAGACAATCAGTGGCTCCGGCATAGCCACTGCATTGACGCAAGTCCAGCCTCCTCTCATCACCACTGACACACTGTCTTTTACGAATGGCGCCCGAAACTTCAAGATGGCGCTGTACAACTTCATGGGCCCAGCATGGTCTGATACAGCTGTTGTAGGAAGCTTCGAATCTGGCACTGGTGTGTGTACACTCGACACCAACGCCATTCAGTACCCATGGGGTGACAATGTGGTGCTGCCGTTCTACTCAGGATTGAAGATAGGTATAATGGTGCCTACATCTGTGCAATTTGGCCCAAACATGACCTACCCACACACAGAATATGTCGAGAATGTTATTGTGCCAAGCATATATGCTGCTGTCGACTACATCAACAGCGACGACTCAGTGCTGCCTGGCTTTGTTCTATATCCCTTCGAGGATGGTGACCCAGCATGCTCTGGTGGCGCTGCCATTCATACTCTATCTTCACTCCTGGCAAAGAAGCCACTTGGTATCATTGGACCCTATTGCAGCTCTGCCGCAACCCATGCTCAAACACTTGCAGAATACTCAAATACACTCATGGTCTCTTATGGGGCTTCAATGTTCAAGCTTCCTTCAAGTGGAGCGGTCCCAAGTTTCCTGAGGACTGCTCTTGATGAGTTTGATCATGTTGCTATCTTCCAAGCCCTGAAATCTCAAATTAGGGTGGATTGGCTGGGGGCACTGACCAGTGCTGCATACGAGGACCTCGCGTTGGAGCTGTCAATGATGACTACTGGCACTGGGAAGTTTCTGCCCGCCAGGGTGGACAGCGCCGGCGTCACAACAGTACAACTGCGCGAACTCGAACAAGCGAAAATCTCCTTGGTGCTTGTCCGAGTAGACGACGACCTATTGACTCCTACAGTTATCACCATTCACGATCAATACCACTTATGCAATGGCTGCGTGAGCAATGTGTCCGCACCAATTTTCTATGTTCCTTACCTGGACAATCTGTTACCTGCGGACACTGGTGTTGGGTCGCCCAGGAGGGAAGCAGCTGGACTCTTCAGCAGCATGATTGGCATGAATACAACGAGCAGTGGCTACGAGACGTATGCATCGTGGCTGGCGCAGCCCAATCAACAGCTGCATGATAGTATGCCGCAACGAGTCAATACGTTCTCACGGAATCTGTCTCCAAGCATTGAAGGGGCGTTTGCCTGGAACTCCGTCATTGCGCTGGCTAATGGTATCGACGATCTGTTCAAGAGAAACATTTTCCCGTCCAACTTGACCTTCAACCAAGAACTGACACAAGCAATCCGAGCTGAGATTTTGGAAGGTGCTGGGCTGGACATCAGCTTCAAGGGGTCGAGCTTTGATTTCGATTGGATCCTACAGAATGTGCTGGAAGATGGCACTCTCAGATGGTTGGGGAACTGGAATAAAGCACTTGGCATTCATAATCCCATCACCGTGTCCAAAGACAATTGGAATTTCCTCAAAGGAATCAACTGGGTCAATGGCGTGCCACCATCAGATCCAGAAGTGGTTGGTTGTCAGCCTGGATATCGACAAGTCGACCCATACACCTGTGCCAAGTGCGCACTTGGCAAATACACACCCAAGGTAGGAATGCCATACTGCACTTCGGCCCGAACGGGAACATATGTGGACCAAGCAGGTCAGAACCAAACAATCGAGTGTCCTGAGGGCACCACCACATATGTGCTTGGGGCAACGAGCATCAAGTTCTGTCGTCCTAAGACAGCACAGCCAAGCGGTGTGCTGCCCCCACAGCAGTACTTTGTGAATGCGCCTAGCATTACGTATCCCCCAGTAGGCTGTTTTGCCGACGCTCTCGGTACCGATGGACTTGAATCAAATGTGTTCAAGATGGAAGCACCGGGGGCCAAAGTAGCGCTGACACTTAGCACATGCAATGCTGCATGTGTCAGTGACGGCTTCAACAATGAAAGAAATTACACGTTCATCGCTCTGCGACACAGCGACGACATCAAAAATCAATCCTGTCTATGTGGAATCAATCTGAATGAAGGCCTCAAAGTGGCAGACTCTGAGTGTGCAGTGGACATGTCGGGTTGCAGTCCATCAAAGTGCTGCATTCAAGACAAGATGTACACCCAGAAGTGCACAAAAAAGCGTTGCTCAGTGAACATGGCGTACGATGAATGTGGTAGCCCAAGCACGTATTCTGCCTATGGCATTGTGGACATCAACGCACTCGCAGAGGAATTGGAACCTCATCCTTGTCCTACAGTCCTAACTGGAACAGGAGAGGAAGCCGGTGCTCGGTGTTCGGGCACTTTCATGGTGCCATATGCCGAGGAGGGCTATTGGGCCCCTCCCAAAGCAGCACGAAGATTCTACAAGTGCTTCCACCATTACAACTGCCAAGGAGGTCGTCCACTGGCAGCTTCGACAGACGAAACTGTGGAGTCTGGCTCGGGAGTAGTCCTAGCTGAATGCAAGGAGGGTGCGAGAGGGCGCTTGTGCGCTGGGTGTATCAAGGGGTACTTCAAGCTGCTGGGGCTTTGCAACGTGTGCCCAGACATCTCCTGGGGCTGGATAGTTTATCTGTTCGCTCCAGTGTTCATGCTACTCGGCTGGAACCCGTTTTTCAAGCATGTGATCGGTAATAAGATCACACCGTCCCTGTTCGTGACCTATGCCTACATTCAGATCCTTGCCGTGATCGGCATGATGACCCTTTCCTGGCCCAAGGACATCCAAAGCGTTCTTGACTTATTGCAGATTACCAACTTCGACTTCAACTTGCTGTTATTGGACTGCTGGATGAAGCCTCCCTTCATAGCCAAGTGGATCATGTTCGAGATGCTCCCGGTCTTCTACGTATGTTTCTACATGGGGCGATACTATTTTTCGAAGATCGTCGTGGGCGACCACACGCCAACGCTTGGGGACAGGGGGCTCGCAAATCAAAAGATCGCAAAATCAGTCAATATCCAGCTGTCGTACCAGAGCGCATTCACTGCATGCTTATTCCTGGTGAACATGCTGTTCCTCGCGATGACGAACAAGAGCCTCATCATCTTCATGTGCCTGCCCATGGCGGACGGTTCGTATTATCTTGAGATCGCCGCGAACGTCACGTGCTACGAGGGTATGCATATTATAAACATGATCCTCGCGCTGCTCACCACAATCATATACACCGTCGGCTGGCCACTTTACCTGTGTGTGATCTTCTACAACGGATATCACAAGGACCTGCTGGACAACCCCCAGTATGCTGCCACGTATGGTTTCATATACAAACGATACGAGCACGAGTACTTCATGTGGCACCTCATGGTCGTCTTCCACAAGTTCACCATCGTCATCATCAAAGTCTTCTTGAACGACAGCCTCTTCCAGGGTGCTGCTGGCCTCTTCGTCACGTCACTGTTCATTCTAGCTCATGTGTACTCATTCCCCTTCGAGTCCGGCAGACTGGACAGGATGCAGGTGGGTGCATTCTGGAGCGAGCTTATGATGATCATTTTGGGGATGATGTTCACCACTGAAATGGGAAGTGGGGCTCTGCAAGGGCAGCTCAAGGTGCTCTTCTATGCGCTGTTCTTCGGCATGTTGTTCTTCGTTCTCCAGTACATCTATCTGGACATTGAGAGGTTCTACCAAATCCAAACACTTCAAGAGTGGGCAGAAGCCAACGAGGTTCCGATGCAGAAGGGGTTCCGAGTGGCAATTGTGTACCAGTGGTTCAGCACTGCGAGTGAGGACGAGCTGGAGCTCTTCAAAGTTTCCCAGGAGATCGCCGAAAGGCACATTATGCAAATGCCAACGCACCTGGAACTGCCATTCGTGTGCTTCGCGAAAGAGTCCAGGGAGGTTCTGACCTGGCTGCTGTGGGTGAGAGACCCTAACCTCAACTACATGAAGAAGGCAAAATGGTACCATGGTATGAAAGAGCTCCTGCTGACCAAATTCCACGAGCCTGTGGAATCGGATCTCACCAGCAAAGTGCAAAAGCAGCCCCTGGAAATCACCAGTATCGCAAGCATGCTGGCTTTCGCTCACCAACATTTTAAAGAGTCTCTCGTGCTGAGGAAGAGGAGGGATGATCTGGCTTCGAAGTACGAGAGTGCCACGAGAGCTTGGAACGAGGCACTGATCGAGGGTGACGATCCAGATTGTTTCGACAACAACATCATCGAGAAACTGTTCTGCTTGCTCGAGTTCGGAAAACTGATGTGGTTCTTCACATCGTGCACCGAGCTGGAACACGAAATTTATACTTATACTCTCCGAATGATCTACGAATCTGGGTACATGCTGGACAATGAGGTACGCATCTCACTTTAGATTGTCTCGTGATGCGCTGAGCATCATTGTCACCGAGTAATCCTGATGTTTGCATTATGTGCCGCTCGTCGTGGTTGCATGATCCCTTGAGTGGAGTGCTCCCTTTCCTGCAGGAACGGATGCATCTGATAAACGAGGTTAAGGAGAAAGGGCTTGTCAAAGAGTATCAGGCTATCAACATCCTTGACAAGTGGGGCGACAAGTCCAGCAGTGATCTGGCCAGCAAAGATCAAGAGGACGAGTCGAGTTACGTAGCTGATGGACTCAACATTGAGCTCAAGGTGGCTTATCCTGCAGTCTCGGTGCAGTTCTGAACCTTGTGTTGACAGGCCAAGAACATGAACCCACTCATAGCCAGAGCAGCTGTATCTGCCAAAGCATCCTCGTCCGAGGAAGTGGAGATGCGACCACTTACAATGCCCTCGAGCCAAAGTCAGTCCAGCTTTTCATCTATGGACCCAGAGACTGCCGGGGATGTTGCACAGCCGAGTGTTGAGCAGATCGATGAGGATATCGAAAAGAAGATCAAGAAGCGCTTCCGGAGGTTCGACTGGGACAAGAGCGGCACCATTAACACCGAGGAGGAGCTCTCCCAACTCACTCTAGCGGTGTATTTCGCGTTACAGGACGAACTGGAGGCGAAGATAGACTATGTGAAGTTCACTGGAGGAACTGGGGATATGGATCTCATCGACGATGCAGTTCACGCGGCTGCGCACGATGCTAACTTCAGAGATCCTGGGTGGAGCACTGAGGACTATATAGTGTGGTTCAGAGCTCAGTTCATGAAATCGGGATAGACGGTATTTCGCGAAGGATCTGTCCTTAGCTCAGGACTCGCTGCCAGTGAGGTAACGGCAGGTTATATGTATTATGTATTGACATACGTTAGTTCCCTTATCTACGTGTGTGTGTGCATTTCATTTAAGGTGCGGGTGGGCCGCGCGCGCGGCTCGGCGTTAGCCTTTCCCGGCCACCGGCAGGTTCCCTTATCTACGGATCGTATTCCCTGACGTCGCTGATACCTGTAAGTAGACAGCCCACTGACGGTAGTCGCTAATAGACAGCCCGTAAAGGTGACAGCCACGACTCGCCACCCGCTGAATTCGAGGGCGAGTGCCATGCGCCTAACCGGCGACGCTGCCCGGCCTGTTATCTGCCGCGCATTCAGGCACGCACGGCACTCGCGCGCGCACTTTGGGGTGAGTGGGAACGCGCTAAGGTGACTTTAATAGCCATGTCAGGGGATCTCAGCGCCATGCGCGCCCCAGGCTCCCGAGTCACAGGAGACGCGCTTGTCCATTACCCCTGCGCTCGCTGTAAAGGCACACCCAACGCCCGCTGTGGGAGGGCCACGGGCGGGTTCGCTGTCGTCCCCGGGCGCGGACAGTGGGCGGAATCGGCCCTTGTCAGTCGGTCAGTTTGGCAAGTACCGTAGTACACTTAACTTCCCATGATAAAGACACTACCTCAGATGTCCCCCATCATGCGGAGCCGCATTGCATGCCCCCTCTCGTTGGGACTGAGTAATTGGTTCTCGGAAGGCCGCACTGAACACAACCGCCACATGAATGCCTCCCTGGACTCCTGTTCCTGCCTCACACAGTCACCGATTCTTGTCGATGCGGCAGCAACCGCCCCTTGCTCCACAACCACGTTCGGCTCTACCAGTGACTTTTTGGCCTGGTGTGAAGCAAGCAGGAGTAAGTCAGTGCACGTACTGCATAGTGACGACCTGGAGATAATTCTCTGCTGTGTTTGGTGTGTGAATGTCGGAACGATCGCAAGGTGCCTCTTCCAAAGTTGGAGGCTGAGACTGCATAGCAAAGGAACAGTGCGGTCAAGCCATATAAGGATCCAAGCACTCTGAAGGGACCTGAGCATACGTCATTCTCTGGTGGATATTGGTCTGCTTGAACGTTGCATTCTGCGAGAGCCGAGACAGTCCTGGCGCCACCTGAGCCGACTTACATGAGTAGTGCAGCTTCATGAGCTAGAGCTCCCACCTGAACAAGGATGTCCCCCCAAGCAGCAGGCAGGTCCTCGTCCGGGGCGGACTGATCCTCCAGGACAGCCAGTCGAGACCGCTTGTTGCTCACAATCTGTCATCACAGCTGATCAGTGCTCCAGTGGGAATATGAGGAGAGTGAGCCTGCCTGCATGGCAGTCGGAAGCACCGCCATCCTGAGTGGGAGCCCCAATCGATGCTGATGAGGGCGCTGTCCTCCCCTCTCTATGCTTACTGCCTCGCTGCGAACCTCTTCTGCCTACATGAACCACATACATAGAAGGAAATCAGAGATGCGAGAAGTCAGAAGAAGTTGGTGCGTGCCACCTTGGCAACAATTCGGCTCTCCACATGTCGTGGACCTTGCCCAGCTCGTGTCGCATGGTCAAGCTTGCCTCGATGCTGAGCATGACGCCACGCTATGGGTGTGCTCCCAAAGGCGAACGTCTGCGAGGAAAATTCTGTCAACAAAGGTGTGTGTGTGCCGGACAAAGACGTTTGTGCTTGGGAAGGGTGTGTCATTATGAGTGGAGGGCCTGTGGGCACGGAGAGGAGGCCCCATCAGCGCGTTGTAGCTGCGCTAAAGCACTGTACGGCCTGTCAGGGCTTCTGTGGTTATGTTGCTCTCGCGGTCCATGAAGGTGCAAGAAGCTAGGGTTGTTGTGAGAAGTGTGGGTCCAGATGTGGGGGACCTGGGTGGAGCTGCGCTTCGTCTGTGTTGCTGTGTGGGTGTCCGTGGCCCCGTAGGAGTGCTTCTGTGGCTCTGCATTGAGGCGTTTAGGGCGCTTAGTAAAAGCTCATCCCTGTGTTGGGTCGAAGAGGCTGTCGGACGTTGTAAAACTGGCACTACTTTGCTCGATCCCTTCCAATTCCGGACAGATGAACGCAGTCGCTCATTCCAGCGGCGTGTGGATCGTTTGCGAGAGAACATGCCAACTGCGCACAGTGAGGATGCAGCGATATTCAATCGCAAGCTTGCTTCATGGGCCCTGATTATAACATGCTTCCAATTGATGCTGCACCTGACTCATCATGAGTCAGTGAGCAGTGAGTTGTAGATCTACCTAGCTACTGAGGTACCTATAGATAGAATCTATTAGATCTAGGAAAAGGAAAAGAAAATTGCTGAGCGCGCGCATGGCATCAGCGGCGGCATGGCGCGTTTCCCCGTTCCGTTCCGTTTCGCGTCGAGGTATTTTAATCTGGGAATCCCCGGTCCGTACCCGGCCCGCTGATTCCTACTACCGCTGTGCTTCGCCAAATGACTCAATTCACGGTGACTTCTTGATGCCCGGAAAGCCTTAGACCTGTGCACCCGATACTACACCCGATACCATGGGCCGCATGCACCTACCGTCATGATGGGCTGCTGCGCACTAGCTAACTCCCGCTCCCACGATCCTGTTCGAGCGCCAGCTTCTGCAGCTCGGCATGCAGATGGGCAGCGTCCTCCTCAGTGTTGACGTGCTTCACCTCGTTCTTGTCCTTGGTGCGCAGCTCTGCAATCTCCTTGAAGTAGCGTTCTGTACCCGACGGAGGCTCGAAGCTGCTTCTCGGCGTAAGCAACCTCGGTGACATGTCGAAGCTCGGATTCCCGTACACCATCTCCCGCGCGGAGTTGGGACGAGACGACGAGTCCCGGGGAGTGGTGAGGTGCGCCGAGGGAGGTCTGGAGCGAGCTGCGGAACCCGGCCTCAGCGATCCAGCCGACAGCAACCGCACGCCAGACATGGGCCTACCATCCACCATTCCGGTTAGGGTTAGGTTAGGGTTATTGAAAGATAATGATGAAGACATTACTATATTCCAAGGAAACAGATATCCACAGCTCAGATCAGCTAAGTTAGGTTAGGGTTAGGGTTAGGGTTAGGACATGGGCCTGCCATCCACCATTCCGTCCACCTCGGCTTTCTGTATAGCCGCTTCTGCATCCTTCTCAAACGAATCCTGCACGGAGCAGATCGCACCACTGAAATAACAGGAGCAGATAGCACCACTGAAGTAACAGCGTGAGCAGGGGAAGACACCTCTGAATAATCTTCATTGATCTCCTCAATCTCCACGAAATCGTCAGAGTAATCGCTGCCAGCACCATCTTCGACCACCTCGTCCACTTTGGGGTTGTCATCCATACCAGCCTCGCTGCCGCGCTCGTCGATGCTCTCCTCGAGGTCCTCCACCAGGTCCGACACCGAGGACCGGGCGCGGTCTGTCTCGGAGCCGCTCTGGCCTTCGTCATCCTCGTCCAGGTACGCGCCGATGTCGTCCTCGCTGTCGCGTCGCTTTCGCAGCCGCTCGTCCTCGGCGACGATGCTTGAGCTGGGGATGTCAGCATCTTTCAGTGGCGCACCTGCGCCATCTCGCGGGGAAAAAACCACCCTCTTCCTCGGTGTGCTCGTTTTGCTGCCTCCATCCTCTGCTTCACCCTTGGAGTTGCGGCGGGAGGTGGTGTTTGGCTCTCCCCCTCGGGATCCCACTGTCTTGAAG
>JACLAD010012175.1_pt1 | contig 13228 bp, 5 predicted proteins | sample 8027901 | NCBI WGS metagenome assembly JACLAD01 (sample SAMN15725071, study PRJNA655200) | protist metagenome | isolation source: fluorescence activated cell sorting (FACS) single amplified genomes of... | place: Spain: Blaines Bay Microbial Observatory, Mediterranean Sea | collected 2016-07-05
ATTACGCCCATCTCTGCGCGGCGGCGGGCGGGGTCGACGCCTTCCTGATCGGGACGGAGATGCGCGGGCTCACCACGATCCGCTCGGGCGCCAGCGCGTATCCGGCGGTGCAAGCGTTCCGCGATCTGGCCGCCGACGTGCGCTCCATTCTCGGGGCTGGCACGGCGATCAGCTATGCAGCCGACTGGTCGGAGTATTTCGGGCACCAGCCGGGCGATGGCTCGGGCGACGTGTTCTTCCACCTCGATCCGCTCTGGGCCGATCCCGAGATCGATTTCGTCGGGATCGACAATTACATGCCGCTCTCCGACTGGCGCGACGGGTTCGAGCATGCCGACGCGGCCGAGGGTTGGCCCGCCCTCTATGACCGGTCCTATCTGCAGGAAAACATCGCGGGCGGCGAAGGCTTCGACTGGTTCTATGCCAGCGCCTCCGACCGAAGCGCGCAAGACCGGACTCCGATCACCGATGGCGCGGCGGCCAAGCCGTGGGTCTTCCGCTACAAGGATCTGCGCGCCTGGTGGTCGAACGCGCATTACGACCGCCCTGGCGGGGTGGAGGTCGGAACGCCGACGGCATGGGTGCCCGAGTCGAAGCCGATCTGGTTCACCGAGCTCGGATGCCCGGCCATCGACCGGGGCACCAACCAGCCCAACGTCTTCTTTGACCCGAAATCCTCCGAGAGCTTCGTGCCCTACTTTTCCCGCGGCTGGCGGGACGACGCGATCCAGCGGGCCTATCTCGAGGCGACGTATCTCTGGTGGGGCGAGGCCGCGAACAACCCGACCTCGATGGTCTACGGCGGCCGGATGGTGCATGTCCCCGAATGCGCCGCCTGGACCTGGGACGCGCGGCCCTATCCCTTCTTCCCGGCGTTGACCGACGTCTGGACAGACGGCGGCAACTGGCGGCTCGGGCACTGGCTGACCGGTCGGCTTGGCGCGGTGTCGCTGGCAGCACTGGTCCGGCATCTCTGCCTGCGCGCAGGCCTGCCCGAGGATCGCATCGACGTCACCGGCCTCTGGGGCGCGGTCGAGGGCTACGCCATCGGCGCACTCGAGTCCCCGCGTGCGTCCATCACCACGCTCGCGCGGCATTTCGGCTTCGATGCCGTCGAGACCGAGGGCGTGATCCGTTTCGTCATGCGTGGGCGGGCAGCTGTCGCCACCGTCTCGCCAGACGATCTCGTCGCCGCCCGCGAGCGCGATGTCATCGAACTGACCCGCGGCCAGGAGACCGAGCTACCCCAAGCCCTGAAATGGCAGGTCGCCCGAGCCGACGAGGATTACGAGGCCGCGCAGGTCGAGGCTCGGCGCATCACCGTCGACACAACCCGGATCGCATCCGAAAGCTTCCCCATGGCGGTGCCGCCGGAGGAGGCTGAGCGCCGTTGCCGCCGCGCGCTGATGGAGGCCTGGACCGGCCGGGAAAGTGCGGTGTTTCGCCTGCCGCCCTCTTTGCTCGCGCTTGACCCGGCCGATGTCGTGATGCTCGCCCATAATGGCAGGTCCATTCCGTTGCGGCTTATCTCGATTGCCGACGCCGACGCGCGCGGCATCGAGGCCGTCCGCCAGGATCGGGAGGCCTACGATCTGCCGCCCGGGGCTCCGCGACCCTCGGCGCTGTCGCAGGCGGTGGTCTTCGGCACACCTGAAGCGGTCCTCCTTGACCTGCCGCAGCTGACCGAGGACCAGTCCGCGCATCGGCCCTACGCCGGTGCGCATGCCTTGCCGTGGCCTGGTGAGATCGCGGTCTACCGCAGCCCGTCGACGGACGGGTTCGAGCTGCTGACCGCGTTCGGCACGCGCGCGAGGATCGGGACGCTGGTATCCGACTTCTACGCCGGTCCAACCTCGCGCTTCGACCATGGCAACGTCCTGGTCGTCGATCTTCTGACCGGCACGCTGGAAAGCGTCACCGACCTGACTCTATTCGGCGGCGCCAATGCGCTCGCCATCGAGAGCGCGCCCGGTGTCTGGGAGATCGTGCAGGCAGGCGCGGCCGAACTGATCGCCCCCGGCCGGTATCGCCTGATTCGGCTCCTGCGCGGCCAGCGCGGCACCGAGAACGCGATGGGCAATCCGGCTCCGGCAGGCGCGCGTGTGGTGGTGCTCGACGACAGCCTTGCCTCGCTGCCGATCGCCGAGGCCGATCTCGGCATCCCGTGGAACTGGCGCATCGGCCCCGCGAGCCGCCCGGTGACCGACGAGACCTACGTCGCGCAGTCCTTCGCACCCCAGGGCGTCGGGCTGCGGCCGTTCTCCGTCGCCCATGTCGCGCAGCCATGGCGCACGCCGCGCACACCCGGTGATCTGACCATCCGCTGGACGCGCCGGTCCCGAGCCCTCGCGGCCGACAGCTGGGGCGGACTCGAGGTGCCGCTGGGAGAAGAACTGGAAGCCTATGAGGTCGAGATCCTCGACGGCGCGACCGTGAAGCGGGTGCTGAGCACCGCCACCACCAGCGCGGTCTACACCGCCGCCCAGCAGAGCGCCAACTGGGGCGCGCCACTCGGACCCGGCGACACGCTCGACATCCGCATCTACCAGCTCTCCGCCCTCGTCGGGCGGGGCGCGCCCACGACCGTCACGCTGATACTCTGAAGGCCATCTCATGTCCGACGCCACGACGCATCTCCTGCTTCCCTACATCCTGGCGGCGCAGGCCCAGAAGCACGTCACCCACAACGAGGCGCTGCGGATCCTCGACGGGCTCGTCCAGCTCTCGGTGCTCGACCGGGACCTGACCGCGCCGCCTGGTTCGCCCGCCGATGGCGACCGCTACATCGTCGGCTCCGGCGCGACGGGCGACTGGTCCGGTTGGGATCTGAACGTCGCGCTTTGGACCGACGGCGTCTGGCTGCGGCTGCCGCCGCGCACCGGCTGGCGGGCGTGGGTCGAGGACGAGGGCCTGCTCCTGGTCTACGACGGGTCTGACTGGATCGGCACCACACCGGCGGTGCTGCAGAACATGGCGCTCCTCGGGCTCGGCACCACGGCAGATGCGTCGAACCCGTTCTCGGCCAAGCTGAATGCCGCGCTCTGGACGGCGAAGACCTTAGCTGAGGGCGGCACGGGCGATCTGTTCTACACCATGAACAAGGAGGCCGCCGGCGACGATCTCGGGCTGACGCTGCAGACCGGCTTCGTGACCAAGGCGCTGGTCGGCCTCTTCGGCTCGGACCGCTTCCGCCTCGCAGTCTCGGCCGACGGCAGCACCTTTTTCGACGGGCTTAGCGTCGACAACGCAACAGGCATCGTCGATCAGCCCCGGCTGCCGCGGTTCAAGGCCTGGACGAACTACGACAACTATGTCGGCGTCGGGACCTGGACGAAGATCGCCATCAACAATACCGACTACAACGACCAGGGCGCCTTCGATGCCGCGAACAACCGCTTTGTGGCCCCGGTGAACGGCACCTACCTCTTTGGCGCGACGCTGCTCTACAAGGTGAACGCGAGCACGTCGGCGCGGATGAGCGGGCGGCTCGCGCTGAACGGCACGACCGAGATCCGCGGCTCGTTCGGCGAGATCAGCGGGGCACATGTCTCCGAGGCGACGGCGCTATGGCTTCAGACGATGGTGCCGCTGACAGCGGGCGATACGGTTGAACTCCAGGGGTATTTCCGCGCCGCGGACGGCTATTTCGCCGCCGACCAGACGTCCTTCTGGGGAGTGAAGATCGGCTGAGGGAGGCACGCCAATGGCACTGAATGATCAGCACAAGGGTTCAAGCCTGAGGCCTTTTTGGCGCCTTGAAAATATCGACTTTTGTCTCGAGGCAACGACGAAGTGAAAAATCGTTCGACCCAATAGAAAACCATCCATCGGGTTTTTGATAAAAATCAAGCCCGCGGCCGATCTTAATTACCCAGCCGGTATCCGTGCGAATTTCACGATCGTGAATTTTACTATCCAGGTCAACGCTAAGAATAACATCGATTTCTAGCAGGCTTTGCCTAAGCTCATCCATGCGCTCGTTGACGGTGGCCAGGTCTGTTTTTTCGTCGTAGCTACTTCTGAGGTGAATCTTCCGCACCGTCGGTGACTTTACTGCAGTCTCGCAGAAGCGAACAAAATTCGCGAGTTGATGAGGGGCGCGTATATAAGGATCTTCAATGAAGATCTCTTTAGCGCCCCTTAGATAAGGGCCAAATATTGTGTCATAAGTGTGCCCCACGTCGCCATAGCTGATAGTGAAATGCTGTTCTGCAAGATCCGGCTTAGTGTTAGAGCTGGCACTTATTTCTATTTCATCGACTTCAGTGACAGCGCTAACCGGCTCTTGGTCTTCCGGTGGCTGATCGTCTCGATGTGACGAAAGAGAAGGTCGGTTCGGCTCAAGAGTTTGAATTACACCCTTGGTTTCGGGGCAGTGAACTACGATCTCATTTCCAGACGCATCGAAGTATGAGAGATCAATGAGAGCAAACTCATCATCGGGTTTGCGCTTATTCATTTGTTCCTTAACGCGGCGTCGACACTCAACAGCATACTCAACGTACTCGAAGAATTCTTCATCGCTCGGCGGGCCGTCTGGATGAAGAATTTTCAGAAATGCACAGAGCGTTTTCTTAATACCTTTCTCATCGCGCCCCTCAACGCTTGCTCCAAGCTTGGCTCGCTTTGACACTTCTTCATAGCGATTGTTGTGCTTGAGCTGATAGTGAAACGCTTCCGCAAGATAATCGGTGATTAGCCCAAAGCGATCGGTGAGATAGGCGCTACTAGTCTTAGGCATTTCCCAGCCAGGAAGGTAGCAAGCAAAACGGTCCATGACAGCGAGGTCAAATTGAGGCGGTAGGGGCAGAAATAGATCGTGTTCAGACGAACGAACAATCTGATCAATCGATTGATCAATGTTGCCTACAAAGGCCATGCTCGCATTGGCAATGATCTCGACACCTCGCGAGAACCGGCCATTGGCCATATAGTCCTTCATGATCTGTATGGTGTCGGGGTCTTTGATCTTGATACCGCCAACTTCATCGAAAGCGACTGTATCCCAAAAGCCGACGAGGCCGATCTTGCTGCGCGCATTATTGTAAAACAGAGTCGCCTTCGTCGCCTGGCCACCACTGATAAGCGTGGAGTATGGTGAAAATTCACTGAAGAAATAGGACTTGCCGGTTCCGCGTGGGCCTAGCTCCACAAAATTTAAGTTGGCTTCCACGAGGGGAGCGAGACGAGCGATAAAGTGCAGCTTCGTTCGGTGATCAAGCCTACCAGGTTCAAGGCCGACGGACCGAAGTATTACATCTAGCCACTCGTTGCGGGTCATTTTGGCCCGCCCTTCGCGATAGGCGTCGAAGTCGAAGCGACTCAACTGAATCGGGCGCAAGTCTTCTACGTAGAAGGCATAATTGTCTTCATCCACCTCGTTGTGCGCGATGACGACCTCTGCCCATATGCCGCCTTCGAGAAGGCGATCAATGTCACGATAGAACTTCTCGCCAATGGCGACCTTCTGTGAGGAAAAATTCTCAAGAGCGGCCCAGTGTCGCTTGTCTTTTTCAACATAACGGACGTGAACCTTATCAATAAACTTGTGCTTGCCCTTAACTGCGACCCTGGACTGAGCAGCATTGGCTTCGTCCGGACGAACATAGTTCTCATCGAGAGTAGCGAGAACGGCTTCCATGCCTGCCTGGATCTCAGCGGGCTCGTTGCTGGCGCAATAGCGGGCAAGTAGAAACTCCAAGACGAATGTAGGAACATTCGTGCCTTTCTTGATGCGGTGCAGCAGGTCCTTCCGAACGACCTTGCCGTCGAACACTTCGTTGAGTTTGTTATCGAGAGCATCCATCTCCATTTCAAACTGCATAGTCAGTCTCCAGATCGAGGCTTGCATATGCGGCCATCGTCACGGGGTTAAAGGCTTTGAGTTTGAATTTTCCTTCGAACTCCATATCCATGCGTATTGTTACCTGGCGACTATCGCCGGGTCGAAGAGTCACAGTGCCGGTAGCAGGGTCGACAGGCTCAGCTCGCCGCGCTTCGCCGATTACGTTGCCCTTTCGATCATGGGCTTCGAGTAAGATTTCGAAATCGGACTCCTGCGAGAACATATCGGCGTTTTCGATAGAAAGCTCGACTACCGGCAGGCGCGTTGTGATCCGCTTTGCTCCATTCTTGTAGCCAAGACGCACAGTTGCGACTGAGTTCTCAGTCTGCCTGTTTTCTTGAAGTCGGACAGTAATTACGGGCACGACCGCTTCCTGGAGCGAAGGTCCACCGTGGAAGAATTGCAGCCCACGCCTGTAGGGCGCGAGACTGCGCGGTGCTGCGAAGCTCTCGAAGTCCCCTCGTACCCCGGCTTTGTCGGCAGCGATTGCAAAGCTCTGACTATCACCTGAACCCCGTCCCAGCAGCGCTCGGTCGTGAAGGCTGATCCAGTGTCCGTGGCTGGGTTTAAGACAGACATCGCCGGCATCGGCATGTCCGTTCAGGAAGAAACCATGGTCGGTAGCGATGATGGCATCTGTAAAGCCAGCTTCTTTGAGACGATGGAGGGCAACACGGATGCTCTTCAGCGTCTGGTGAACAAGGCCGAGGGTTGTCTCAGGATTACTTTCCAAATGGCTGTCAATTTCAGTACTACGGAGCACTAGAAGATTCACCTCTGGCGCAATGGGCAGCTTCTTGGTCCGAACGAACGCTGATAGCGTCGTATCCTGAAACCGATCTCCGAACATCTGTTCGAACACCTTCATGCGCTGTGCGACATTGCTGACCTTTTGGCCGTCGAGAGTCGGGACAACTTCTGATCCATCGCGCAGGAGGCGAAGTTTCTTACCCGCGTGGGGAAGCAAGCTCGCCATGCCCACGGGCGTAACGGTCGGCATCTGCGCGTAAGCAGCCTCTAAGTCGGCCGCGCCGGCATCTGAGAGCTGGCGATGGAGCTCGGCGCCCAGTTCATAGCGGAGCGCGTCGATCAAGAAGTAGGCAACACGGCGTCCGCGTTCTTCGAGGAGTGGCGCAATCTTCTCGTCGAAGACATCGGCATTAGCCAAGCGTCCTTGGAGCGGCCAGCCTTCCGACTCAAAGTGCTTCGTGAATAGTGTTTGGACCTTTTCGACCAGGCGGCTGTAGCGCTTTCGGGCCTGCTCAGCTACGGCATCGACGACCGCTTCCTCGGAAATGTACTCGCCGATTGACTGTTCGAATTCCCGCTGCAGACGATCGATGTCACGCAAACGGCTCAAGTAGTGATCGACTATGGAAGTCAGGTTACGCGTGTGGCCTGCAAGATCACGCCCAGCGTCTTCGCACGCCTCCACAAGGTGGAGAGCGGCGGCAACGAGAGACCACTGCGCTTGGTTCTCGCCTTTACCAAGCCACACCGAATTCTGATGACGCTCCACGAGCACTCTGACATCATCAAGTTGGTCGCTTTGAAGTGCCGATATCGCTTGGTGGAGGAAGGTGCGCTCTTCAAATGGGAAGGTGTCGAGCTTTCCGAGGTCGACGATGCCGGCGCACTCAGATGGCAGATTGAGGTCTCGCTCTATCTGCTCTGCACGCTCGATATAGGTTGAGCGAGTTCGATTGTCGTTTCGTAGCGTTTCACACAGGTCGCCGACCAGGACATGCGCTTCTTTTGCAGCATGCGGGACCGTGGCGAGAGATGCCGGCAGCTCTTCGGGAAGGTCGAGGACGAACTCGCTGAACAAGACATAACGCCAAAGCTCATCAGCGATGGCGGACCAGCTCTTGCCCTTTGTCACGAGCTTAAGCCCGAGAGCCGACAAAAGAAGCGTTTTTGCTTCAGTCGGCCAGCCTTCATTCGCCTTGAGGCGTTCCTTCTGCTTCTCTGATGGAACCAGCAAGGCCAGAAGGATATTCCGGGCAGAGTCGACCCCGAGCACAGTGCGCAGCGTAGGATAGCCGACGCCGCCGCCAATATTGTCGACCAGTTCGAATGACGGCCGCGGGTCTTCGTCAAAGAGCCGCCGGATCTCTGTCGCCTGGTCGGGTTTCGCGCGCAGGCAAATGCTCAGGTAGTCGTCGCCATCGCCATCAGGAAACATGGCGCCCGTCACAGCGTAGATCGAATAGGGGTCCCGGACCCGCTCGTGGTCGTTCTGAGGCTGCGCTTTGGGCACGTAGACGATCAGTGACTTCGCGCTATCTTCCGTAGGCTTCGCGAGGTCGCCGAAAGCCTCGGCGGCTTCCTCACGGCCCTCGATGCCCTTCTCGCCGGCGTCGACCACAACGGTCTGTTCTTCGGCGAGAGAATGCACGACGTCTCGGTAGATCCTCTCTGGGTCGTACACGACCATGCAGCTCGCGCGTTGCAGCCGCGGGCGCAGGATCGACTCGCGTATGAAGTTTGCGAGGCTCATGCGCTGCTCCGTCCGCCGCGGCGCTTGCTGGCGCCGCCGGTGGGGTCTTCGGGTTCTTCGTACAGGTGCTCAAGGTCATGCGCGATCGCGAGCGACTTATCGGTCTTGCACTGCTCGCGCACGCGCTCCGGCCAATAACTCATCGCGAGATGCGCCCAGTCGTAGTCGCCGGCTTCGAGCTTCTCCCAGGTGTCTTTCAGAACCTTCTGCCAGGGCTTGTGCCGGAACAGCCGGCACAGGGGAGTTGCTGTGATCTGTACACCGTCGTCGTGGTTCGGCTTATAGATCGGCGCGAGCTGGAGCAGGGTGTCGCGGAGATCGACCAGCTCTTCCTGAAGCGTCTGCAGCTTCTCAAATTCCCTTTCTTCCGCGCTCGTGCGTTCCTGTCCTTTCCGGCGGAGCGCGCTGAGTTCGCTCTCCAGGTGCTGAAGCTTTGGGTCAACGAAGTCGTTCACGGCCGTATAGAGAGTTTGGTCCGTCAGCTCGGGATAGTAGAGCCAGAGCGTATAGCCGCCCGACGCTGTCGAGAGGGGCCAGTAGATCGGAGCCTTGCGGCGGCTCTTGCTGTACTGCTTCAGGTGAAGCTTGAAGAAATCGCGCTGAAGCCAACGACGCACATCGCCCGGAATCTCTGCATCGACCCGGGTCAGGACTTCTTCGATCAGCTGGGGCAGGTCGTGTGGGTGACCTTGGTCGTCCACCAGGATGCCGGCGTGGGAATGGAATGGAGCGTCGCCGTCGGGCAACATTCCGGGGCTCTTGGCTGGGAGGGCATCGAACGGGTCTGGCTCTGGCGGATCCTCGCGTTGACCGGTTGCGAGGCGCCAGTCAAAGCGCCCGAAAGCGACCCCCACGGCCCAGCTGAGCAGGCCACCAGTTTGGTCGACCGCACCTGCACCATCGTCGTCTTCGTTGTCGTCGGTATCCTCTTGGGCGTTGCTTGCTTCCTCGTCTGTGATACCTGATGATCCGACCGCTGCAGCACGGTCTGCATCGGTGAATCCGTAGAGATCAAAGGCGATTTCGTCTATCTCAGCCTGAATGTCCGCAAGCTCAGCTCCGATGGTTGGGGGGTCGTAGTCTCCGCGACGAGCACGTAGTGCCTGCGGAAGAGTGAAAGCGTGTGATGTCTCGACAACGGAGTCACGGGTTCGCATCAAACTCCACGAGCGTCGAGCGAGCGCTCCGAGACGAAGGGATGTTAATTCTTCAATATTTGGAAAGGGTGTCTGACTAATTAGGCCAACCTCAAAAGATCGCGACAACTCAGTACGTGCAAGTTGAGTCGAAATTAGATAATTGAATGGCGCGCTGTTAATGATTGCGCAGAGCGTCATCAACTCGGCTGGATCATTATTCGGAACGAAGGCGGCTGGTCCCTTCTGTCCAAAAATGCAATTTGACGGCATGACTCTGACGCTAAGGTTCGTAGTGCGCAGGGGCCATGTTAGCCCGGGCCGCAGATAATCTTTCTCATTCCAGCATTTTGAGTTGTTCGCAGTGATTAATCCTAGGCGCAGTTGCTCGCTCTTCCACGTCTTCATTAGGCGGCCTGAATGACCCCATCTGACAGCGAGGAACACATCAGCGTAAAATTTTGAGAAGCTTCCACCTTTTGGGTGCGAAACCAATCTAAATAGTTCGCTCTCATCGTGAGAGTTTTCCCACCATAGTCGAAGCCACTGGAAGTCATTATTCGTTTGCAGCCCAACCCACGCTTCGCGCCCGTTGGACCCGGTCCCTTCGAATTTCCGGAAAGCATCTCTTATTCCATCGCTTACCCAATATGCAAAGGGCGCGCCGGGAATCTTCTTGAAACTGCTTGGTTCAACATCAAACCGCCTAGCGCTTTCATTCTTCAAAGCATCTTTCAGCGTGTATTCCTTATCCTCAGCATCGAGCAGCCGCAGAAAAATAGTCATGCAACTTTCTCCAGAGCATAGGCAGCTGCTTCAACCATGGCGTCATCCATCACACCGTATCCCAGATCGGCAAAAGCCTCTGGTCTTGCGGTCCCAAGGACAATCTCCTCACGCCACTTCTGGAAGCTTTTTAGGAAGAAGCAGGTTCTTGAAGTGATTGCACCAATTCGCCCGCCGGTTCGCATTAGGTCGAGGCCCCGCTCTATAAATATCGCAAGAAGATCATTCTTGCTGCGGGGATAAGCTTTGGCCAGATGGGCCTTTGTTGAAGCTGAAAGAGCGCCAAACGGAGGATTCATCACAACCACGTCAAAGACCTCGCGACAGTGATCGATCATCCGGAGCCCTTGGAGTGCGTCCTCGGCAAACAGTCGCCCTTGATAGGTCGACTGGGCCGCGCGGGCATAGTCGGTCAGTGCGTCCTGCAGCCGTGTCTCCGCCTTTTGCCATTGCGCTGCATCTTCCTTTGCAAACATTTCACCATGCTCGCCAAAGACCTTGCGGATCAGGGCAGGTAGTTCCTTTTCCACCTGCAGCAGGACACCAAGCTCTGGCAGGCCTTTGAGCATGAAAAGCGTCTGTTCGAACAGCTCGGCATCCAGAGGATCGAGGCCCTCCATGAACTGCTTGCGCAACTCTAGTTCGGCCGGGGGCGCCACCGCCGCCACCACATGGCCTTGGCCCACCTGTGGCCGATCTTTGGCTTTCACGTCTGCTTCGTGCCAGGCCCGCTGCGCCCGCAGCCACAGCGCTAGAGACGCGATCTGCGCGGCCCGCGGGTCGATATCGACGCCATAGATGTTGCGCTCGATGATCAGGCGCGGCACGTCGCGAAAAAAGGCATCCCGGTCGGGGTAGGTTTCTGAGAGCGGCTTCAGATCAGGACCGCCACCGGTCTTCCGATCCAGCGCGTCTGGGCCATTGGTCTGCTCCCACTCCCAAGCCTCGCGATAGATCTCCTGGAACACGTCGAAAGCGTAAAGCCCGAAATGCATCGAACCGCAGGCCGGGTCGAGCAGCTTGATCGTGCGGGGATCACGTAGGCGCTCAGCCGGTTCCGGCTGCTCGTCCGGCTTCACAAGAAGGTACTGGCAGCGATCGCGCAGCGCGGTCTGGCCCCCGGTCCAGTTGAACCAGAGCCGCCCCAGGGTGTTGTCGACCAGGAACTCTACGACGTAGCGCGGGGTGAAGAACTGATTGCGGACCGCAAGCTCGCGGCTGTTTCGCGGGGCCTGAGAGGCTTGCCGCATGGCCCGTCGCTCTTCCTGCGAGTTGAAGTACTGGTAGATCCAGCCGATGGTCTCATCTTCCGGCCATAGCTGCGCAATCTCATAGTCGTTGATGAGATCAAGAACCCGCGTCAGGGTCGCGTCGCGCGGGAACAACCGGCTTTCCGGAGCAAATCGATCGAAGAGAGCCGGCAGGTCTGCCGAATAGAGATCGAACAGTGAGTTCAGGAAGTGCTTGTAGGCCTCGCCCGTTTCGCCCAGGCCCCCGTTGGCGACACGCTGGTAGAGCTGGAAAGCTTGAGACTGCGTGCCTTTGCCGATGGCCTCGATCAGAATGCCGCGCCCTTCCATCATACGCAGGGCGGCCAGTCGGTTCAGAATGGTAAAGGCCTGCTCCCGCAGTATCCGATCCAGCACAGCCTTGGCGGCCGTCTTTCCTTTGGATGTTTCGGTGGCGAGATAGTGCTCGAAAATCTCGCGCAGCAGCTGCGCCGTTTCCAGGCGCTGATCATCAAGGTGCCTTAAGCTCTCGAGCTCTGAGACCTCACCGCTTACCGGGTCCATGCCGTAGGTCTGCTGAAGCTGGCGCGAAAAATCCTCGGTAAGGAGCGTCCTAGCTTCCCCAACAAACCTCTGGAGGCGCGCGCGCGTCGCGTTGTCAAACGCCATCGCTCGCCTCCCTGATTTCAATCTCGATCTCACCGCTAGACGCGTCGGCTCGGAGCGCCTGCAAGCGGCTGATCAGATCATCGAGTTCCTCAAGGCTAGTGATTTTTCGCGGGACTTTCAGCTCGTGCCGCTGCTGACGCCCTCCGCCATCACCGGTGTCTTGCGGCGTGGGCTTGAGGCGTTCTCGTCCTTCCTCAGTGATGCGCCGCTTCAAGTCTTCGATCGTGCTACTGATCTCAAACGCGGAAGATATCAGTCGTTTGAGGCCGCCGATGGTCTCTTCAACTGTGATTGCACGGCTTTGCAGCTCAGCTAGAACATTGTTTTGCTCTTCGGTGGTGAAGGCGTTCCATTCGGGCAGTCGGCACAGATCTTCTTCCGCGCTTCTGATCCGTCCTGCCTGAGCATCCGTCATGGTCGTCACCGCCGCGGCAACCTTGCCCTCAATGGCGGAAAGGGCAGTATTGAGGTCAGCGGCGTGCTCGAAGAAGCTTCGTTTCCCGAGGCTATCATCGACCGTTGCGATGTCGTCGGCTACGTCATGCTTGAGGGAGCCAGGGGCCCCTGTAGTAGGAAGGTCGCGGATGTCGCGCTGAAGATCCCGCAGATCACGGATCGTCCGGTCGAGCTTATTGTCGAAGGCGCGTTTGACGTCGCGGGCCCATAGTAGATCATCGTAGAGAGAAGATTCTTCTGCACCGAAGACTTGCGGCGCGTCGGAAGCATCTGCGAGGAGCAGATCCTTGATCTGCCTGTTTACGCCCTCCATGATGTCCGCGCCCTTCAGGTCAAGGCCGAGCAACTTCTCGCTCAAGGCGGAGTAACGATGCTGAAGGTCAGGCAGTAGCTTCAAAGCGGCTTTGCTGATGTTCTCCTCCAGGGGCACGACCTGATCGCCAGAGAGGTCCGTGAGCCGCTCAGCCGCCTTGGCAAGCACGTCCATGGAGGGGCGATCCTGCCTGAGTGATGCGCCAACCGTCTTGAACGTGACGTTGGACTTCAGGGCTTCAAACGCTTGCTGGCCGTTCACAGTGACTTCACGGCCACCGACCTTTAGCTTGAT
>JACLAD010010390.1_pt1 | contig 13224 bp, 6 predicted proteins | sample 8027901 | NCBI WGS metagenome assembly JACLAD01 (sample SAMN15725071, study PRJNA655200) | protist metagenome | isolation source: fluorescence activated cell sorting (FACS) single amplified genomes of... | place: Spain: Blaines Bay Microbial Observatory, Mediterranean Sea | collected 2016-07-05
CACTTTTAGCGTTTCACTTTCATTCGATGTTACCACGCTATTCTCGACTTCATTCTTGATTGCTTCTTCTTGACCTGTGTCTTCAGATTTGCCATATCCGTTTTCTTTATAGTCACTAATATCTTTATTGTCAAGATCATCTTTATCAACTTTTTGTAAGCTCTTATTCTGGCTAGACGCGGGGGTTTTGCTGGGGGATGGGGCCAACGGAGGAGGCTTACGACGCTCGGATTTCCTTGTCTTGAGACTGGTAATTATACCATTGATATTTTGCATGGCAGGCTTCAAGAATTTCCTCAATTTTCTACAGCGCAATTCCCATTCCATCGGTGGAGTATTGAAATTTTGTCCCACTCTTTTTGTATATTTCATGACAGCCTCTGCTGTAATTATCCCTGCATCAGACTGCTGTTGTTTCAGTAACGATACTTGCGATATTTTTTCTGGATACAATTTTTGCATGGTTACTATATCCACTGATGAAAAAAATTGCAGTGCTGATTTCAGTAGACACTCCAGTTCGCTAGAAATTTTAATCAATTCTGATTCCAACTTGTCTATTAAATCCACGGTGCCAACTTGATCATAATCACTACCATACAAGGATAAAAACAAAGGTCCACTTCTCCATCTTGCTCTCACTAAATCTTTGTCGTTATAATCTGAGATGCCATCATTGGAGCGAGATAGTGGAATTTTAGAAATGTCCTTTGCTATACAAGCTATGATTGTGTAGATTGCCTTCACAAACAGCTCAAATGTGTCAAAATCCGACAGAGGACGGAAAGATAAGTCTAATGAGAAGAGGGCACAATCAATAAGCTTCGTTAGAGCTTTAATAATATGTACCGAGGAAGACGAGGGTAAAGTTTGCATATATATTACACGTTTGTCATCATGATGAGCATGATCTTTCCGTAATTCTATTCTACGCTTCCTCCTCTCCGCTGCTCTACCTGCTTTTGCTCCGGGCCCTCCTATGTGTCCATAACAATATCGATGTAGAATAGAAAAGATACTAGTGATAGCTATGAGAAAATATGGTTTAAGCACTTAGAATTATTTTACCTTTGTTGTAAACAGGCCATCCTCTCGCAGCTTGATCCTCTTGGATAGGCGCTGGCTTCTCACCCTCAACTATGAACTCAATGGATCTCACTAGATGGAAGGCAAGAGTGCATGTGCTACCAATAGTTGCCATTTTATCATCGTCTTGGTCATTAATTTCCTGACGTGATGAACTCAACTGATTTTTCACCAAAATATCTGTCTCTTCTCTCCATGAAGGCATACTAGGCTCTATTGCAGCAAAAAAAGAGTCTTGGAATTGATGGCATTCATACATCAATCTAAGGCTAGCTTGTAATGAAATCTCCTCGTTAGACTTCGCGTTATCAGCATGGATGTAACCAATATTGCTCTGATTGAATGACAAAATATTACTAGACGACTTGGATCGTGCAGAAGCCACTGTCGCTCCACTAGACGCTGTGCTAATTGAGAAAGATTTCCTATTCAATAATCTCAGCCTGCTTCTCACTTGACTTTCGAACTCTCTAGATAGAGATCTCAGAAGATATATTAAGAGTATCAATTCGTAATTGTTCTCTATTATCGGACATTGGGAGGAGTCAGGAAAACCATTAATGGGTAAAGGTTGAAGATCCAACCTATGGGCAACTGAAAGCCAGCTGACGCACCATAGAGTTTCAAATTGCATTTTAATGCGAGGACTAGTCATTCGTGATCGCCGAGGTGATGGGGTTTGAGATGATGACAACTTAGCACGATCAATTCTATATGGGTTGATCTTAGACGAGGACTTCGGTCTCGGGCGAACTACTGGGCCAATAGCTGAAGGTGTCCTGTAAGTCATGACTCGTGGACTATTCCTGTTGATGTCTGCAAGAGAGGATGGTGATACTCTTGGCGTCGTAGGCCTGGATGGACGTAGCGCGTTTGGCGTACTTGGTCGGGAGGTATAAGGTGAGACTGTGCGACTTACTACAGATGTCGCTTGCGCTGAAGAATCCAATTCAAGTAGATATCCAGAAAGATTTCTCTCGTTCTCTTGACGTCGTTGCGGAGAGAATTCTCCTGCGCTGTCTTGACTTGTCATTATGTAATCTATACAGAGCTCCCTGTAAAGTTTTTCAAGCCCCCTGTACAATTCCATGTTCGTTTCGTCCCCATGACTCTCTCCTTTGCTTTCATTATAGACACGTTCAAGCTCCTTGTAGATCCAGACAGGGGCTTGTTGCATTACCATGCCATTAGAGGCCTGAACTTGTCCCATAGTAAACACTTCAATCCGAGAAAATGTTACTTCTGTTCTGTAGCTGGACAGGCAAAGGAAAAGGTTGTGAATGGTAGTGGTAGTGCACTTACCGTCCGTCGTGTGCACTGCTGTCTATCTTCGTGCTTCTTGTAAAAGCATGGTATCAGGCTGTGTTGCGTCATAAGGTAGCTACTGCTGCTGCTGCTGCTGCTGCTGCTATCTGCTGCTTTGTTTGCTATTACCTATTAATTATGATGCTGGGTCTGGGTTTGGGGTTGTTGTTTTGTTGTTACTTATCTAACCCCGCCGCCCCTCGCATTCGTACTTATTGTGTTGTTTGAACATTAGTTGAGGTTGGTGTAAACTGCAATGCCACCTGCCCCTGTACTACGGTTATCATGGCTGTGTCGCACTTGTATATTCTTCTTTTTACTACATTGTACCCTTGGTTTCGTACCAAGGCTACCTCCTCATTTGCCCGCGGATCGAAGATTTATATCTGAAAGTATCAACCATGGAACCAAGCAAATCCGAACACCTTCCACTGGAACTGCATTGTATGGAATACCAAAGCTATTCCGATGGCTTGTTGACTTGTATCCTCTTGTCTTGACACAGTCTGTATCGGAAGCTCTTCCTTCTTCTCCTCGGGGTGATAGATCTGCGGGAGCCAGGTACATAATGATGAATAGACTTCGTTTCCTTTAACTACTGCTTCTACACATCTTTTCTACTTGTGGACATATGTGAAATATACAAATGAAACAATTCACTCATTTCACTGTATTCTCTATGTACGCTTATTCTAATAAAAAAAACATTGTTACATATTCTTGCATCCGTATGTATTTCCCTCATGTGGAAATTATTTGACTGTACAAACAGTGGTGGTGGACGTGTTCAAGTTGACAACTTTTACTTAGATATGAATGGCATTATCCACACATGTACTCATTCTAATAATGATAGACTTATTGCACTCAATGAAAAGGAGATGTTTCAACGAATATTTGCGTATACGGATAGATTATATAAGTTAGCGCGACCATCAACACTTATGTTTTTGGCTGTAGATGGTATCAATTCCTTCAAAAGCACAAATGTTTATGCGATATATATATATGTATCTATATGTACATCTTGTTATATATATTTTTCATCTTTTCTTTCTTATTTCACTCTAGGTGTTGCTCCAAGGGCGAAAATGAATCAGCAACGTTCAAGACGCTTTCGTTCCTCAAAAGAAAGAGAAGTGCTTATCTCAGACTATGTTGCTAAGGAAGGAAAATTACCTGATGAAGAAAGTTTTGATTCTAATTGTATTACTCCTGGAACAGAATTCATGTATAGATTAGGAATTGCCTTTAGAAGATGGATTGCCTACAAAATGGAAACTGATCCTTTTTGGAAAGATGGTAAGTAATGTAATACCTTTTTCCTAGAAAAGTTCGTATGAAGAAATTCACATGTATTCATCATGTATATGAGAACCATAATCTCATTTGTAACCAGAATCAGTCATAATCATTGGTAACATTCACTAATTTATTTGTCTGTGGAAAAAGGTGCTGAAGTCGTTTTTTCTGGTCCAGATGTGCCAGGTGAAGGTGAACACAAAGTTATGGATATGATTCGTAAAATCCAAGAAGAGGAACAGGAGCTTGCTAAACTTGATCCCTCATTTGAAACAAAGCGAAAACGACATTGTATGTACGGATTGGATGCAGATTTAATCATGCTTAGGTTTTAATTTTCTTTCGATATATCTTCGCTTCTTTAAGATCTCACACTTCGACTGACTAACATGGGGAAAAAATATGAATGCAAATTAATATCATAGTTTGGTAACCCATGAGCCATTTTTCCTACTACTGCGAGAAAAACAATCTACACGTAAACAGAAGAAAGATGCAATGCTGTTCAGTTCAGAGGATTTTGAAATCCTTGAAATTTCTATTTTGAGGACAATGTTGGAGCAACATTTTCGGCGAATGGGGATGAAGATGGACGAAATTAATGCCCGGCAAATAGCGAATGGATTAGAGCCAACAATGCCCCGATTTGATCTTGACAGAGTTATTGATGATTTTGTATTTATGTGTTTTTTTGTTGGTAACGATTTCTTGCCGTGCTTACCCCATTTGGACATCGCTGACGGTAGCTTGAATTTGATGATGAATATTTACAGAGATATGATGCCTAGATTGGGTGGATATCTTACCAATAAAGCAGATATACACCTAAGTCGCTTAGAAGTATTCATTCAAGAAATTGGAAGACGTGAGCCTTTATATTTTCAGCAAAGAGCAATTGATGAAAAAGACCAAGCCTATGGCGGGGAAAATTACAAATCACACTACTATAAGATGAAATTTAATGACGCTGCGACTATCTCCAAAAAAACTACAGAATGTAATGGTGCAAATGAAGGACATGAAGTTAGCAATGTCGATAAAGATAATGATGATGGTGATGATGATGAATTTCATGGTCCACCGTCTGATCTCTTACAAGTGTATTTGCAGGGTTTAGTATGGGTATTAAATTATTATCATTATGGATGTGCATCATGGACTTGGTACTATCCATATCTATATGCACCACTCAGCACAGATATGAAAGATTTAGCAACTATGAATATTGAGTTTGAACAAGGAGCTCCATTTACACCACTTCTTCAATTGTTGTCAGTACTGCCTCCACAGTCAGGCCCGCTGCTGCCACATTCATATAGCAAGTTAATGACAGATGAAGACTCGCCGTTAAATGAATACTATCCATCTGATTTCGAAGTTGATCCAAATGGAAAGAAAAATTCTTGGGAATATATTGTGAAGATACCATTCTTGGATGAAACCGATCTCTTAAAAGCAGTCAGTAGCATTGATCATGTCGAAACTCTAAGTGAAACAGAGAGAATACGCAATCTAATGGGTGATGAACATCGATTCACTCCACAAGATTTCAAGGGCAGAAGTCGGAATCAGAGACAACAAGAAGATAAAGCTTTGACGTTAGGGGTCGGTAATGCACTTGTAGACGAGCGACAAGGGAGACAGGGAAGGATGGGTAGAGGAGGGAGGAGTGGTACGGGAGCTCGTGGTAATTTTAACGTGAGGAGAAGGTACTAGACACTAGACTAGATAAGTAGAATTACTACTTTAGTACCAATCATTTCTAACTGCTAACAAGAAATGATAATGATAGTAATGGTACCTATTGTATATTGTATAGTAACAGTAACAGTAACAGTAACAGTATGGTAACAGTAACAGCAACAGTATAATGTATAATGACAGAGTAATATATAATACATACAGTACTCGACTTTAGCTACATAGCTACATAGCGACATAGACATAGGTCTAGACATAGCGATACGAAACGCCGGCTAAAACTAAAACTAAAACTAAAACAAGAGTAAATCAAAATCTAACTGAAGATTGAAGATCATTAATTAAAAAGAAAAAGCCGTCGCAACATGCTCAGTACTAGGCAATTTTCTGCTATGCACTTCATGTGTCTTCACGTTGAAAACCCGATCTTCGATGAAGCTTGCATGTAAGTATTTGACATTCATATTTATTTATAATCTGTTATCTGTTGACTGTTGACGTCTTTGCATCTCATCTACTTTGGCGTCGACATCTGAGATGGATAGCTGTAGGTTGACCGTCATCGCCATTAACTGCTGCAGCATATCGTTGTTGAAAACACCGTCAAGCTCCAGATTGCTATCACTATTGGCCGTCGTTAACGCATTGTAGAGAACAAGCAACTACGAAGCACCTAAAAGCTAGGGGTAAAAACTAGAAGTAGGTACGTAGCTAGCTACGAACTGCCACATATCAACATCAAATGTGCATTTCCTGAAGTTCCTGTACGTCAGAATTAAATGGATTAATCGCCATCTCAATTGTCACCACTACTACTTTTGGAATTCAAGAAAGTTGTTTTTTTCCCTTCAAACCCTGCTCCCAAGGTCTTCGCTCTATGCTCATTTAATCGATTGCGTTTTTTCTTCCCCCCACTAGCGCTGGTGTCATCATCGGGGTCATCATTCTTGGGTGTCTTACCAGCGCGAATAGCAAGATTTTTCTCTCGTTTATCCTGTTTTGAATTCTTTTGTTCCTGCACCTTGTCTAGTCTTTCTTTCCATGCGTCAGCACTCTTGGACTTTTCCTTTTCTTTCCTTTTCAGAGCCTTCCGGATCTTTTTTGTATCTTCCAAGACCTTTTCGCCTGATACACCCTTCATGATATCATTCCAATGCTCAGCATGGGCTCTCTTTATGCCGCTATCGCCTGGATTGTAATGATGAATAAAAAATGAAGTTACTACGCTACAATAGAGATGATAAAAAGAGAGATATTTACCTTGTTGTTTCAACTCCTCGAGTCGTTGTTTCTTTTTCTCAGCTTCTTGTAACATTCTTTTAAGTCTCCTTGCTTTTGATCCTGGTTTGCCTACATCACTGTCACCTGATTTTGAAGGTTGACCCTTTAAGTCAATACCACCGTAGTCTACATCTCCAACATCCTCAACCTGGTGTCCTCCCTCATCGTCATCACCATCTTCGTTGACATACTTTCGCTTTCTATTAATTGTACTACTACCACTACTGTCTATAGATCCAGAGACACTGACATCATCGTTATCGTCATGAAGAATTGCAGTCCGAATATCATCATTGGAGGCTGCAGATTTCTTATGGTTTTTCTTACTCTTGTGATCATTCTGTTTTTGTTTTTCTAGTTCTTTCTTTTTCCTCTCATTCATCATCTGACTTGTCATATGTTGTTTTTGAGAAGTACGACTTGTTCTCAAATCATTAATTTTTCTCTGTAGCCTCTCTCGGAGAGAATCAAGTGCATGCTTCGAAGCTGAAGAATCCTCTTTTTCTCCACCAGAAGCAATATTATCCATATCAGCAGTATGTTGAGTCATTTGGCCATCAATCATTTCTCTACCTCCAGCTGTCGATGCAAGTGACTTATATTTCTCTTCCCGTGTGCGCTTACTTACTATCTTCCTTTCATTGGCTGTGAGTGGTTGCTTCATGTGCTTGAAGTACCTGGAATTGACTTCTTCTTCTTCTTCTTCGTCATCATCGCTGTTTTCTCCGCTCTCGTCATTATTCTCTACACTTTCATCGTCCTTAAGTGGTAAATTGCCCCCTTTTCCACCACTGCTGCTACTACTGCTACTGCTACTGCTACTACCAGTGATGCGTTTTCTATTGTTTGCAGATGCACCATAGAGTTCAGGCGGGATTAACGAAATGATCCTCTCGAAAAATGCGTTATGGGAAGCAAAATCTTCTGCATCAACAATAGTCATCTCTCTTTTTTAAGCTTCTCTTCGCAATTATTGCACTGGACTGTATGACAACAATGAATGAAGGGTGCCCAACTTACGTCCTCCTCTGTATTGAATGTCCGAAGAGTTTGCAAGGATTTGCAAAGATTCGTGATAGCTCCCTATCTGCGCAATTCCTGCCGCCAAGTAGGTTATTCTCAGTATAATGTTGGTGTACTAGTGACGTTTATTTGAAAACATCCAGGCAAAGTAAGAAGTTAGTTTCCTTTCATCATCACATGATTGCTATCGCCGCCATCCATTGATCGGGATATCTACTGGATGGGCGTGTAGTACCTACTATGATGTATGGTACTAGTAGATACCTGCTGCTGCTACTCCAGTATTTTTAGTAGAGGAAATAATTGTAGTAGGGGAGGAGCAGCAGAGTCTCTCTCTCTCTCTGTGTTCACTGCTTTTTCTCTGCTGCTGCTGCATGCTGCTCTCTGTGGCGCTTTTTACTAGGTAGTACCTACCTTCACTACCTACCCAGTACCTACTTAGACTAGGTACCTACTACAACTACACTACTTCTACTTATACTTGGGTGTAGGTCCACACACACGCTCTGCCATCTGCTGCTGTGCTGCTCTGTCTCTGCTGTGTGTGCTGCATGAATTGACGACACAGCAGAAACACAACTTGCAACAAGGGCATTGGAGTATAGAGTGTGAGATTGTAGGCGAGAGGGAATGCATGATGTCCTGGGGAGACAAACACAGATATAACAAGAGATAGGAAGGCACAGAAGATTACGAAGAAGCTGATTGGTTCAACATTTGAAGACAAGCAAAGTGATTTCTTTGATATGAAGATCAAGATCGCCAATCAACTTAAAAATTTCCTTGGGGCTAACAGCGATGCATTCACTTCTTCATCTTCCTTTGCATCTTCGCCAATTGCGAGCACATCATCAAGAGCTGTCGCAGACCAAGGTACGTACACACGAATGTATGTATGTTATGAATGATGAATGCATTTATATACCAACACGTAGAGATACATACATTTATTCTCCCTTTTCGTATCATCTAACGTGTCGTCATTTTTGTCTGCCTGCATCACTACTCACATATATGTGACATCATGTATTCTGTAGTGAATGACTTCGCCGAGGGAGCTGTAAGTGCATTGTTCCGTGCGGTATTCGATGTGGTAAGCCATGAAATGGGTACAAGAGGCTGTTCTTCATCTTCTTCTTCTCGGTCACTTCCAGTTGCATATATATTCAACGCACTTATAAAAGAGGTAATATACCCAATGAAAGCACTTATTTCTATTGATATCAAGAGATAGTATGAATGTGTATGTCTTCATTAATCTTTACGCGATATTTACACTCACGTTACTTTTCTATGTAGGGAGTACAAGGAACTGTAGATAGAGGGAAGTATAAAGATCTTATGGATAAAATTGATGTACGAATTAAAAATGTGTATCAAGAACATGAAGAGATTATTTTATGTTTGCATCATCAACTAATCAGTCCTCAATCGTCTCATCATCACTACCACAACAATTATGATGAAAACAAAATTTATGATTATGGAATAAATGTATCATGTATCGATTTTATCAGATTTTTATTTGAAATGAGAAATGATGCGCTTGATGATGATAATACACTAGTGGACAAGGATAATTTCATTGTCTGTGCAATCTTGATGCATTATTGTGGTCGATCCATCAAACAAATCCTAGTGGAAAAAGTGGTGCAATTTTGGAGATGTTTTCAAAGTTGTTGTGATGGATGTAGTGAATTTCACGATAATGTACTTCCTTCAAATACTAATTCAGATATACATAAATTGTACGACTTAGCGCAGCACTTCCAAATACTGATAGCGATTTCTATAGATATAAATTTGATGGATCAACAGTGTCTATCTTTACTTGCAATATGTGTCCGTGTAGCAATTGTTCTTGGTTCATTACCTTCATCATCACCATCCTCAACATCGTCATCAATACCCTTGTCATTATTAACGTCCAGTAATCTCGTGATGTATTCATGTGTTAAGTATCCATTGAACCTTGTTAACAGTACATACCAACCAAAAGTGACCTCAATAACGACTGTACCTTCAACTGTCAGTGAATTTAAGTCATCATATAATGAGCTCATTAGAACTGATGATGGCTATGGATTTTTGAGATTTGTAACTAGGGCCGAAGCTATTGATATCTTGGCCAAGTATCCAGTAGGTACTTTTTTGCTTCGTCCAAGCAGCTTAGAGGACAGTACTACTGGAGGGGATGGGAAAGACAGAGGCAACGAGCAATCAGGACAAGCTATGGAGAGTATTGATGCTGTGCTCTTTTATATTAGCTTCAGGGGACTTCAATTTGAAGGGGTTAAACATGCCACTGTCAGAAGGGAAGTTGTCGCCAGGACTACGGGCACCAATAAAGATACAGCGGAGTGTTCATTATTGTATAGGTGTGGTAAAATTGGACCTTGTACCAGCTTATGGGAGATGTTTCATGCTGTGGAAGGGGTACTACCTTATGAATTTCTGTACGATTGCCTTGCGGTGCCGGGATGTCTTAGTTCAGCAAGCCTTCATATTGATGACAACTGTTCTGGTGACGGCAATGATGACGATTTTCATGTCACTATCGATCCAAATCATAGTACATGGGATGCAATTCGAGGGGAGGTTGATGGAAGTGGAATGGAGACTATGTTTCCCTCTTCACCTGATCGAACACATAAATTTGGATACTTGAGTGCCGATGTTAGTGCTGAAAGCAATGAGAACGTTACGCCTGACGATGGTAAAGGAACGCCTCAATTAAACTCTTTCCTCAACCAAACAAATCAAAATCAACAGCAAAATGAGAAACATGAACAGGAGTCAACATGGTTAAATATTCCTATTCTGAATGAAGACCTGGAAGATTTAGTAATGAATATCATACGTACCTTGGCAATTTCACAGCTGTATTTGCAGTTATCTCGCTATGAGGTATCGTCGGGAACTATTGAAAGACTTCTCCATCAATCCTGTGCTAGATGCGACGGTGTAAACGGTAACAACAGCAGTTCGTGTATGAAAAAGTTGATACATCCGTTATGTTTGTATTCTCAAGAACTTCAACGGATGCTGACTGCAAAACTGTGTCCTCTTCGACCTTTTTCGTATAATCGCACAAAATTTCCTAATAATCTTATGATGGCTGAGGCATTAGCTTTAGATATGATATTTTACGGATGTTTGGACTTGAGTTCTACCTCTTCGACTTTGTCATCGTCATCTCTATCATCCCAGCCTGAATCTTCATCAATTATGAGTCACCATACTGAAATGCTCGGTGCTACTGCATCCATTGCTGACGTAAACATCCCAATTAGAGTACCAATGAAATCTATCAATGTTCCACCCCCTTGGATCACAGGTGGGTCCGCACTTATTTCCAATTCTAAGACTGTTCCATCTGTAAATAATAACTCGAGAGCAACTCCAAGCAATATCAATAACATCTATGTTGATGCGTTTGAATTGAGTGATGGAAGCAACTGGTTGACAAAATTTAAACATGCCAAGTCCATGCAGAAACTCTTGGTAAGTGAGGCCGTTCAAAATCCCACACCTTTCAATATTTTGAATTGGATGAAGGAAAATCGTGTGTTAAGAGTGCTAAAAACGGGTGGTAATATGACATTCACATCTTCACAGACAACATGTCTATGCTATGTAGATCCATGGCAGGTGACGGTTATCAACGATCCTATGCAAATAAAGACACCTGAGCTAACCTTTGCTACATTGGGTAGGCATCGATATTGCCCCTTGGATTACGAAGGGAGTTATGATACATTAATAAAGCTTGTCACTAATAATATTTGCTTAAACATGCCTCCTGGGCCGTCACGAGATGCATCTTTACTTATTGCAAAACAAATGCATACAGTATGGAGCTTACTCGGTGCAAATGGATACCTTATATCCACAATCTCAGCATGCATTCCTCAGGGGGAAAAGGAAAGTCTTGTCCCACCTTCATCGCTAGGTATGGGAAATGTACCAGGTGCCCCCGCTGCTGACATGTACTCAGCGTGTATTCATAGATACTTGTACAGGAATCTTCTTTTTTCGCGATGTCTTATGTCGCATAGATTTGTTGCAGTTGTAAATGTAAAGATACTAGGTCTCAAAGATCACACTGCACAGAAGCATAAGGGGCTCATTCAAGCTGGTCCTATGGAGTTGTATAGTGTTGCAACTCTCTGTCGATCGTCCAAATTTGCACTAAACAAGAGAATAGATTCCCGAGATAGCAACAAGGGAGTGGATGTTGCCAATAATATCGTGAGTATTAGCTCGTTAGGAAGTAGTGATATATCTAAGTACGGCATTAATACAGTTGTTAACAATGCTGTGAAGGTCGAACCATTCGCCGGAAAAGAACACTATACTGAGTATCCTTGGAAGGAGGCCACAATATTTAGATTTCCTCTGCCAGAACATGTTTTATTCCTACATGACGATAATATTACAAATACGTCGTCCTCATCAACATCATCATCTTCCTTTAAAGAAGACGATGATGAATACGAAATTTTTTTCAAGTCTCCACCAAAACTTGTCAAGTTGTCAGTATATGAGCGAACGTTCTTTTCTGACAATAAATTAGGAGATATTCAATTGCCATTATCTACAATTGGAGAAGATACAGTATTCAAAGAGTGGATACCTCTTTCACATACATCTACAAATCGATCACAGGCATGGTTTTTACACGTACAGGTAGAAGTGAACTATGCATTGATGTCGCTGTATGATAGCCCCATGGGAAGTGGAAGCGTTGCAAGGATGAACGGCAGCCCAAATCCGAACCAAACAACGGTGTTACCCAAGTCGCCATCACCATCGTCATCACCAGTAGTGGCAACAGAAGGAGCGTCTGTGCTACCTTCTCCACAACTTGAGCGAAAACAATCCTCGAGCGATGGCGACTTACATTCTACCATCGTCAATGGTGTCTCTAATTTAACTGATACCAGATCAAGACATAGCAGTAACGATTTAAGCTCTAGTACAGGAAGCACTGGAGAGGGTGGTACAACAGCTTCCATGGCAACTGATTACACTACCGTAGAGTCATCTACACCTACATCTCCCATTACTGATTCAGACTCGAAATCTCTTAAAGCTTCTCGGTTTGATAACTTGAGTGAGATGGGAATACTGTAGGAGAATATGCTTACTGAAGTACTTTTTAAAAAGTAGTACTTCTAGTAGTGTAGTAGTACTTCGAAATAGTATCTAGTAGTAGTAGTAGTAGTAGTAGGTAGTAGTTATATAATATATAATATAATAGCTACTTGAGCGAACGTAAAACAAGCAACGAATCAAACAAATGAATCAAAATCTAACTGAAGATCGCTGAGAGCTAAGAACTAAGAGGAAAAAGCCATCCCAACGAGGAAGGCCAACATGCCAATGCCAAAATGCCAACATGTATTTCGTATTTCAACTTCAACATTTCAACTTTCAACAACTTAGTCAGGACTAAGCGATTGAAATACTTCTAGAATAATTATTAGAAGTATTATTAGGCACTTCTAGCTTCTAGAATAACGA
>JACLAD010016966.1_pt1 | contig 13222 bp, 9 predicted proteins | sample 8027901 | NCBI WGS metagenome assembly JACLAD01 (sample SAMN15725071, study PRJNA655200) | protist metagenome | isolation source: fluorescence activated cell sorting (FACS) single amplified genomes of... | place: Spain: Blaines Bay Microbial Observatory, Mediterranean Sea | collected 2016-07-05
GTGGGGTAATCCCTCACCAACCTGTGCCCCATGAACCCGCTGGATCTTATCCCAATCTGTGACCGAGTAAAGGGTTCCCTCTGAACCATGAAACTCCATGTGGTGGGTTTGACCAAATGGGGAATCTTCATAGCAGATCGTCGTCGCATGAATCATCCCTTGAGCGCCATTGGCAAACTCAAGCATGACCATTGCGGTGTCATCGGTATGAGTGAATGGTTTCCCATCTGGGGTTGTGTCGGGTCGATCAATTGGTGAACCTAGACGACAACTCAATGCACTGACAGAACCCATCATCCATTGAGCTAGGTAGATGAAATGAGAGCCAATGTCTCCCAAAGCACCTGATCCCGCCTCTGCAGCGTTTAGACGCCAAGTATACTCTGTTTTTCTGCGGTAGCCTGTGTAGTAGCGAAGATTGCAGTGATAGGGTTTACCGATATACCCTTGATCAATCAACCGCTTAAGATAGCGAGCCGTCGGCATGAACGAATAAGTGAAAGGTACGAGATTGACTAGCTTGGTTTTCTGCGCAAGTTTGGTCATCTCAAGCGCTTCCGCATAGTTGAGACCCAGTGGTTTTTCACAAAGAACAGGGATCCCTCTTTCCAATGCAGCTACCGTGAAGGGAGCATGAGTGTCGTTACCTGTCGAAACGATCAAAGCGTCCAACTCGGCCTGATCCAGCATTTTTTTGAAGTCGACAAAGTGCTGGGAAATTTTCCATTTTTGCGCAAAAGCCTCAGCCCGCTGAGGATTCCGTCCGCAAGCTGCGACAACTTCTACATGAGGATTTCCCCCCAAAGCAGGCAAGTACATTGCATCTGCCCACCAACTTGTTCCTGCAATTCCGACTCTGATCTTACTCATCTCTCTTAGTCATCAATGTTGTAAATGGATTATTTAAGAGGCCTTACTCCACCGACTAAATTCAAAAAATATCCGGTTCGGCTGTCTCGCCAGGGGCTCCCTGAAGAAATCTGAAATCACATCCTTCATCTGCCTGAGTAACCTGCTCCACGTACAGCGCTGCATAACCTCTGCGATGTTTCAAAGCCGGAGCCTGCCATTCCTGTCGACGTCTATCTAGCTCTTCATGTTCTACCAGTAAGTCAAGGCGTCTCTCGAACACATCCAGCTCAATTAAATCACCGTCACGCACTAAGCCGAGTGGTCCACCCAGCGCTGCTTCCGGAGCTACATGTAAAACGCAGGCACCATAGCTGGTTCCACTCATTCGTGCATCTGAAATTCTCAAAATATCTCTGATTCCTTGTTGCAATAATTTTTTGGGTACTGGGAGCTGCCCCCACTCTGGCATCCCTGGAGCACCTACTGGTCCAGCATTTTGAAGAACAAGTACAGAATCAGCAGTCACTGACAAATCATCACGGTCCACCCGAGCCTTCAGATCTCTGATGTCTTTGAAAACGATGGCTGGCCCACGATGCTTCAGTAGTCTATCTTCAGCAGCTGAAGGCTTGATGACCGCTCCCTTTGGAGCAAGGGAACCACGCAGAACAGCTGTGCCGCCAGCAGGCTTTACTGGATTCTCTAGAGGACGAATGACATCATCATGATAAATTTCCGCGCCTTTTAGATTTTCTCCGAGGGTTCGGCCATTGATTGTCTTCGCGTTCAACTTCAGTCTATCTTTCAATTGCTGCATCAACGCCCGCAGGCCCCCTGCAAAATAGAAATCTTCCATCACGTATTGGCCTGATGGTTTCACATTGGCAAGCAACGGAATTCCCTGAGAAATCTTATCAAAACGCTCAAGATCAAGAGTTATTCCGGCTCTGCGAGCCATTGCCAAAAGATGGATGATTCCATTAGTGGAGCCTCCGATTGCCATCTGAACCATTATCGCATTGGCAAAGGAATCATCACTTATGATATCTGTTGGTTTGAGATCCTCCCAAACCATGTCTACCGCACGACGCCCACTCCAAGAGGCCATGCGATTGTGATTCGAATCAACCGCAGGAATTGAAGACGCTCCTGGCATACTCAATCCGAGCGCTTCTGCCAATGACATCATCGTGGCAGCTGTCCCCATGGTCATGCAGGTTCCTGGTGAGCGGGCTATACCATCTTCAATTTCTTCCCAACTCTCAGAATCTAATTCCCCTGCGCGACGCTGATCCCAATACTTCCAAACATCAGTCCCGCTACCTAGTGTCTCTCCTCGCCAATTTCCACGAAGCATGGCCCCTCCAGGGACATACACAAATGGCAAATTCATACTGAGAGCACCCATCAGCACACCAGGAGTGGTTTTGTCACACCCACCCAACAACACGGCTCCATCGACTGGATAGCCTCGTAAAACTTCTTCCACTTCCATCGCAAGCAGATTTCGATACATCATCGCAGTTGGTTTGAGCAATTGCTCACCCAATGAGAGCACTGGCAGTTCAACTGCAAAGCCGCCTGCCTGGTAAATCCCTCTTTTGATGTCCTGAACCCGCTGCGGGAAGTGAGTGTGGCAGGTGTTCATCTCATTCCAGGGATTGATGATCGCAATCACTGGTTTGCCAAGAAACTCGTCTCGGTGGAATCCCATCTGCTTTGTACGTGAACGATGTCCGAAGCTTCGAAGATCATCGGGTGCATACCAACGTGCACTTCTCAATTCATCTGGGTTTCGTCGAGAGGAAGTTGTCATCAAAAAAAACCAATTAGGGGGTTTTGCAAAAATATTTGATTTGAATCTTATGTGAATTTAGTTCGCCAAATATATTTGACTTGTTCTACAATGGCAAATAAATTCAAAAAAATAATTTTGAGAAAAAATTTTCCAAAATGTTATCCTCAATGGGTTAAAGGTAGCTAGTCACACGCTTTCTTTTCCACCCGGAAAGTTGCGTTGCTGGTCTACCTTGAGCTCCGCTCTTCCTCCGAAAAGAACCTCGAGAAGATGTCCAATTTGAATCGACCAATGGATGCCAATCGTCCCTTTGATCTTGTTTGCATGGGGCGTGTGGCCGTTGACCTCTATGCTGAACAAATTCATAGCCCTCTCGAAAATGCGCAGAGCTTCCGTAAGTACCTAGGTGGTTGTGCGGGCAACATTGCTGTGGGCACCTCGCGTCTGGGATTAAAATCCGCGATGTTTTCCTGTACTGGCACGGACGCGATGGGGGAATTTCTGCGCCAGCAACTTCACCACGAAGGCGTAGACACTACCCTATTGCGTGACACATCTCAGCATCTGACAGCTCTCGTTCTGTTGGGAGTCAGCCCACCAGATCGCTTCCCGCTCATCTTCTACAGAGAAAACTGCGCAGACATGCAGATCCGACCTGAAGATGCTGATCCTGCCTTCCTGAAAAAATGCAAGGCACTACTATTCACAGGCACTGGGCTTTCCAGTCCGTCCATGAAAGAAGCAACTCTAGCTGCCATCAAGACTGCTAAGGAGCAAGGCTGTGCTGTTGTTCTCGACATCGACTATCGACCTGTTCTATGGGGATTGACAGCAGCTGGTGACGGCGAATCACGTTTTGTTGCATCAGAAGCTGTCACGAGAGAATTGCAGCCGTTGATTAAGGACTTAGATCTGATCATCGGGACTGAAGAAGAAGTAATGATCGCTGGCGGCTCTGAGACCCTGGAAGAAGCCCTTCAAGTAATCCGTGAATCTTCACGGGCTACCGTAGTGCTGAAGCGAGGAGAAAAGGGCTGTGAAGTCTTTGAACCTAGTAGTCAGCAAAGTCGAACAGCCAGACCATTTCCCATCAAGGTGCTGAATGTTCTGGGAGCAGGAGATGCCTTTGCCTCTGGATTTTTACGCGGATGGTTACGAGGAGAATCCTTGGAAACCTGCGCACTTTGGGGCAACGCCAACGGGGCACTGACTGTCACCCGCCATGGTTGTGCTCCTTCGATGGCTTCTTTTGAAGAACTACAGTACTTGATAGAAAATTTTGATGCAGATCCAAATATTCTAACCAACCCACACCTGTTACGTCTTCATCAGCGAACAATCCTCGGAAAACCGAGAAATTTTCCATTACAAGTGCTGGCTTTTGATCATCGCACCCAATTTGAAGAATCCTGTAAACAGCACAATCAGCCAATCAGCAAAATTGCTGAATTCAAAAGATTGGTGTTCGAGGGATTCAAAAAAGTGGCTGCGGAGAAAACATCACTACCTCTCGCGCTGCTGGTTGATCCACAATATGGAGCAGATATTTTACAGGATTCAGCCTACGCGTCGTATGCAGTCGGAGCTCCAATTGAGCAAGCAGGCTCTTTTCCCGTAGAGTGGCTATGTGGGGAAGAACTGCACGAGCACCTGCTTGGGCGCCCATCTGAATGGTTCGTCAAGGTCCTTTGGCACTTCCATCCTGCTCTTGATGCCAATGAAAAACAGCGACAACTCATCCAATTGAAAAGACTGGAAACGATCTGTCAATTGCTGGATCGACGCCTGATGCTAGAGCTGATACTTCCTACAAATCTCTCCCAGGATGGAGCAGCGCTCGCAGCCGCGGTTGAAGAGGTTTATGAAGCTCAGATCACACCTTTTTGGTGGAAGGTGATGGCCCTTGATGATGAATCAGAGTGGCAGAAAGTCACGAATGCCCTTGATCGGCATGACACCGAGGCTGGCGTGATTGTTCTTGGGAAAAACGCTCCGCTGGAAACTTTCCCAAGCTGGTTCAAGACCTTGCTATCCACTCCCCACACCTGTGGATTTGCCATAGGGCGTTCCATCTTCTGGGGACCTTGGGAAAGCTACATCAATGGCTCCTTGACCTCTGAGGAGATCCCTTCCATTATCGAAAAGAATTACAAAACTGTTCTCAGGATGTGGGAAGAAGCTGCGCCTGCGTCATTATGAGAATTTAAGTAAATGAATTGGTACACCCAAACCACCGCAATGCATTAGAGGAATATGTCAACTCTACTCAGTCGCCATCAGGAACCTGATAACACCGGACTAGTTCAAAGCATCACGCCAGAACGTGCCCAATGGAAACACGTTGGCTTTGATGTCTATCATCTGCAAACCGGCCAATCATTAAAGCAAGACACAGGAAACCAGGAGGTCTGCTTGGTACTTGTTACAGGACGGGCTGATATCAAAACTAAACAGGAAGCTTGGAAAGACCTAGGAGACAGGATGAGTGTTTTTGAGGACAAGGCCCCTCACGCTGTCTATGTACCTCACTCCGATACTTTCAAAGTAAAGGCAACCACAAATCTAGAACTCGCAGTGTGTCGTGCTCCAGGATTTGGTGACCATGCAGCACGCTTGATTCCCCCAGAATCCATGGGCCGTGAGACACGTGGACAAGGCACTAACACAAGGCACGTCTGCAACATCCTACCTCAGACGGAACCTGCGGATAGCCTCTTGGTTGTTGAGGTGATAACCCCCAACGGCTCCTGGTCAAGCTACCCGCCACACAAACATGACACTGATAACATGCCCAGTGAATCTCAACTGGAAGAAATCTACTACCATCGACTACAACCATCTCAGGGCTTCGCCTTCCAGAGAGTCTACACAGATGATCGATCATTGGATGAAACAATGGTCGTTCATGATGGAGATGTCGTGATGGTGCCTCGTGGCTATCACCCAGCCGGAGCACCACACGGTTACGACCTTTATTACCTGAACGTGATGGCTGGCCCAAGCCGTGTCTGGAAATTTAAAAATGATCCTGCTCACGAATGGATTGTTCAACAATGAGTATCCTTCGCCAATTGAATTGAGAGAAGAAAGAAAATGTCTGCAACACTGATCCAAAACTTCATCGCTGGAAAACTTAGTCATCCAGCAAACGCTGCCAGACTTTCTGTGACCAATCCTGCTACGGGAGAAGTTACAGGAGAAGTTGCACTCTCCAGTGCTGCTGAAGTTGACCAGGCCGTCCAAGCTGCGAAAACAGCTGCGGTTAAATGGGGGACGACTCCTCCTCTGAGACGCGCCCGATTGATGTTCCGCTTTTTGGAACTGCTCCAGCAAAATCATGACAAGCTGGCTGAAGCGATCACGAAAGAACATGGGAAAACCTTCGAAGATGCAAAAGGGGAAGTTCAGAGGGGAATTGAGGTAGTTGAATTCGCCTGTGGTATTCCACATCTACTGAAGGGCTCATTCAGTGAACAGGTCGCCAATGCGGTCGATGCATACTCTTTTCGACAACCACTTGGAGTTGTTGCCGGTATTACTCCCTTCAACTTTCCGGTCATGGTGCCGATGTGGATGTATCCGATGGCAATTGCCTGCGGGAATTCCTTCGTTTTGAAACCATCGGAGAAAGATCCAAGTGCTTCCTTGTTGATGGCCGAATTACTTCAGCAAGCAGGCTTGCCTGATGGTGTCTTCAATGTAGTGCAGGGTAGCCGTGAAGCAGTAGAAGCCTTGTTGGATCATCCAGATATCGCTGCGATCAGCTTTGTCGGTTCAACCCCAATTGCTCGGGCAATTTATCAGCGCGGAACAGCTCACGACAAAAGAGTCCAGGCTCTTGGGGGTGCCAAGAATCATATGATCATCATGCCGGATGCAGATCTGGATCAGGCGGCCAGTGCTCTAATGGGAGCCGGTTATGGAAGTGCGGGTGAGCGCTGCATGGCGATCTCTGTTGCCGTACCCGTTGGGGAAGAAACAGCGAACGCTCTGATGGAGCGATTGATTCCCCAAGTCAAGGCTCTCAAAATTGGCAACGGCATGGAACCAGGCCAGGATATGGGCCCTCTGGTTACCCGTGAGCATCGTGATAAGGTTTCAGCCTACGTGGATAGTGGTGTGGAGCAGGGAGCAAAACTGCTAGTGGACGGTCGCGGCTACAAGGTGGCAGGCCATGAAAATGGATTTTTCATCGGAGGTTGCCTGTTTGATCAAGTCACCCCCGAGATGGAGATTTACAAGAACGAGATCTTCGGTCCTGTTCTCTCAACGGTGCGTGTCCCAACTTACGAAGCTGCAGTAAAGTTGGTTCACAACAATCCCTATGGAAATGGAATCGCAATCTTCACACGCGATGGTGATACAGCACGCGATTTTGTCAGCAAGATCGAGGTCGGTATGGTGGGTGTGAACGTCCCAATTCCGGTACCAGTTGCCTTCCACAGCTTCGGTGGATGGAAACAATCCTTGTTCGGTGATCACGATATTTATGGACCAGAATCGATCAATTTCTACACCCGCCTCAAAGCTGTCACTTCTCGATGGCCAACAGGAATCAAGGAAGGTGCGAAATTCAACTTTCCTACGCTCTGAATTGAAAACTGGTTGAGTCAAGAAGTTTCCTAGAAAAGAATCTTGGCTCAGAGAAACTAAAAATTAATTCTCTAATTTGAAAAATAGAAATTAATTTCTAAAAATCTTGCTCTCTATCAATTCAGATAATATTTTAGTGTCGAACATGCTTCATTTATGTTCGGCCCAGTCTAACTTTCATCAACTAAACATTGAGGCCCAATGCGTCCAAATCCACTAATGAAAATGCTCAAGGAAGACCGAGCTATCGTGAATGGGTGGCTAGCGATTCCAAATTCTTTCTCTACAGAGGTGATGGCGCACCAAGGATGGGATTCACTGACAGTCGATATGCAACATGGTGTCTCCGACTATCAGAATGCAGTAACGATGTTCCAGGCGATCTGCACGACGAGCACAGCGCCATTGACCAGGGTCCCTTGGTTGGAAGAGGGGATCATCATGCGCATGTTAGATGCGGGAACCTACGGAGTGATTTGTCCAATGATCAACAAGGCGTCTGATGCAGAACGCTTTGCGCAGGCCTGTTACTATCCACCCCTTGGACAACGCAGCTTTGGGCCCATCAGGGCTCTCTTCAGTTTGGGAGCAGACTACCCGTCTCACGCCAATGATGAGATTCTTCCGATCGCTATGATTGAAACCAAGGAAGCACTGGATAACCTTGATGATATCCTCAAGGTAGAAGGGATTCGCATGGTCTACATTGGTCCCTCAGATCTTGGAAACTCCCTTGGAAGAGTCCCAACTTTTGACCAGGAAGATCCGGTCGTTGTAGAAGCGATTGATATGATTCTTCGAAAAGCCACCGAGCATGGCGTAGCAGCCGGTATTCACAACGGAACACCGGAGTATGCTCTACGAATGATTGAAAAGGGGTTCCGCTTCGTGACGATTGGTTCTGATTCAAGGCTCATGGCTCTAGCTGCTAAGGGGGTTCTCACAAAGATGCGAGAGGATATGCCAAAAGCTCCTAGCTCTAGTTCTTACTGATTATGACGACCCCCCGTGGACACGTACTGCTGCTTGGTAAAATTCATGAAGACGCAATGCAGTTACTGCGATCCCATCACGAGTTAACCCACGAGGTCTTGGAGAAACCTGCTGAGGATGAAATCTTCAGCAGGTTAGCACAAGCGGATGCCTTGATCGTACGGACCGCTCAGTTGTCTGCAGAATTAATGGATAACGCGCATCAACTGAAAATTGTGGCCCGTCATGGAGTGGGATATGACAATGTGCCTGTTGAGGTGCTTTCCAGAAAGAAAATCCCATTGGCAACCACTGGAAATGCAAATGCCATTACGGTTGCCGAACATGCGCTGTACTTGATACTCACTCTGGCAAAACGTGGGAGTGCCTTCGATCGGGCAATGAGAGAAGGTGATTGGGAATCGCGTAATCGCCTTCAGGGCTCAGAGATATCTGGAAAGAATCTCTTGCTTGTGGGCTTTGGTCGGATCGGCAGAGAAGTGGCCAAACGTGCCTTAGCATTCGGAATGCGAGTTCACGTTTTTGATCCGTATGTGAATTCAGAGCAAGTTAGCGAGTCAGGAGCAACCCCGATCAGCAATCTTGAGGATTTTCTACCTGATACAGATTTCCTAAGCCTTCATCTCCCATTCACTGCCCAAAATCGACATATTATCGGAGCGGCTGAGATCAAGGCTCTTCCAACTACAGCTTACGTTATCAATACTGCACGTGGTGGGTTAATTGATGAAGAAGAACTTCTCAAAGCTCTCGACGCTGGAGAATTAGCTGGGGCAGGATTAGATTGCTTTGAGCAAGAACCTCCCCCACGTAACATGGAGTTATTTAGTTCTGACAAGGTCGTATTTAGTCCCCACAACGCCAGCTTAACAGCAGAATGTACCCGTCGGCTTGGATTGGTCTGTGTTGAAAATGTGGTAGATGGCCTGACAGGGCGATTGCAGAGGGATCGTGTGGTTAATTGGGAGGCAGTTTACTCTTGAGATACCTGAAGGGGCTCAATTCTGCTCAAAATGATATGGCTTCGAGGGGGAGATTCTTTGCAAAACCTTGGGATCATTTGATCCCAGAAGGTCCTGTGGATTGAGTTCCTCCTGCGAACCTTCAATCTGGAATCGGCTGGCCATGCTGATAATGAGGCTTTGTGCGAGGCACATCGTAGCAGCTAATGAGTAACTGAATTTGTGGCCTGCACCCGGTACGACAAGCGAGCAAGTAGCGTGTTTGTGCAGCGGGCTCAGTTGACTATCCGTAAAAGCTAGAATGGGGATTTTCTTGCGGGCTGTTCCTTCCACGATGTCTACAACTTCCCGCGCGTAGTAGCGGAAGGAAACTGCAACTAGCAGGGATTTCTCATTCATCAACTCTGCTTCCTCTGTGGCTAGTCCGCCAGAACTATCGAGGAGCCGAACATTTTGTCGGAGATACAGTAACAAGTAACGAATGTAGTAGGCTACGGAGAGCGAACGCAATTGCCCCAAAACATAGATTGTGTCTGCTTCCTCTAATAACGAAACAGCCTTTTCCAGTACTTCAGGAGATATACTGTGCTTGAGGTCATTCAGAGCTGCAATGTCATTACTTACTAAGGATTGCAAGAATGAGGCGGTCGAATTGCTCGACTCCGCTGAGACCTCGTTACTGAATGATTCCAGGCGTTCTTTTGAACTGGCTGTGGAAATCAGGTGAGATTGAAAAACACGCTTCATTTCGCTGAAGCCATTGTAGCCCATGTGCTTTGCGAAACGTACCAAGGAGGAAGGTTGAACCCCAGCCTGGTCTGCAATCACTTTGACGGATTCAACAGCCATCGCATTTGGGTTCTGAACCATAAAACGTGTAATACGCTGAAAACTTTTCTTCATCTTCGGAAACTGCTCGGTTACCTGAGTGATCAACCGTTCATAGGTATCAGGTAGCGGGAGGTTTGTCATCAGCATCCTTTGAAGATTGTTTTCATGTTGCTTTCAAATTTCTAAGCGAAGCAAATGAAATTGAAGAAAATTGAATTTTTGTTCAACAATTTATTAAAATAGACTTTTTGAGTCAATTAGCAAGAGGAGTCCTAATGAAAACGATTCGACTAACGATGGCCCAAGCACTGGTCCGCTATCTTGTCAACCAGCACACCATGATTGATGGCAAGAAGGAGCCCTTGTTTCCAGGGGTTTTTGCAATTTTTGGCCATGGCAATGTTACCTGTCTGGGTGAGGCTCTGGAATCAGTTCGTGATGTCATGCCCACGTGGCGGGGTCAGAATGAACAATCAATGGGTTTGGCTGCGGTTGCGTTTGCCAAGGCAAGCCGCCGACGTCAGATCATGGTTGCAACCTCATCAATTGGCCCTGGCTGTACAAATTTTCTGACAGCTGCCGGTACGGCCCACTCGAATCGGTTACCTGTTCTGTTCCTCTCCGGAGATACCTTCTCTAATCGGCTACCTGATCCAGTCTTGCAGCAAGTTGAACATTTCCAAGATCCAACATTGACTGTCGCGGATGCCTTCAAGTCTTGTACAAGATTCTGGGATCGAATTACTCATCCAGCACAGTTGATGGTCTCCCTCCCACAAGCAGTGGCGACAATGATGGATCCGGCTACTTCTGGCCCAGCCTTCATTGCCCTACCCCAGGATATCCAAGCAGTTGCTTACGATTATCCCGAGGTGTTCTTTGAGGAGAAGATTCACCGAAGCCCACGACCTCGGCCCGATCAGGATAGCATTGCGGAGGCAGCAGCAATTTTGAAGTCAGCCCAAAAACCGATGATTGTTGCTGGCGGAGGGGTATTTTACTCAGGTGCAGTCGCTACTCTGACCAGTTTTGCAGAAAAACACGGTATCCCAGTAACAGAGACAATCGCTGGTCGATCACAGATGCTGCATGACCATAAACTGAATGCTGGACCACTCGGTGTGATCGGTTCAAGCTCTGCAAATGCACTTGCTGCAGAGGCCGATGTCGTTCTTGCTGTGGGAACCCGTCTGCAAGATTTCACAACGGGTTCCTGGTCTGTCTTTGGTAATGAGTCAATGCAGTTGATTGCGATCAACGCAGCCAGCTTCGACGCTCACAAGCACCGGGCGCTCTCCGTAGTTGGCGATGCCAAGGTTGGCTTGGAAGATTTAAGCAGTGCGCTGGGTAATTGGGCAGGCAGTCCAGCTTGGATCGAAACGGCACAGGGGCATTATGCAGAGTGGAACCGGACAGTAGATCAGCATTCTGGACCATCAGATGCTGTTCCTCCAAGCTACGGGCAAGTCGTTGGTGCCATCAACAGAAGCTGTGATAGCACTGACTTGGCACTGACTGCTGCAGGTGGATTACCAGGCGAGCTTTGCAAAAACTGGAAGACACGCTCAATTGGTACTTTTGACTGTGAGTTTGGCTTTTCTTGTATGGGATATGAAATCGCAGGTGGTTGGGGGGGCCAAAATGGCAGACCCATCCCGAGACGTCATCGTCTTCGTTGGCGATGGATCTTACTTGATGTTGAACAGTGACATTTACAGCACTGTGCTGACAGGACACAAGATGATCGTCATCGTCTGTGACAACGGGGGCTTCTCTGTGATCAATCGCTTACAAAATTTCAAGGGAAGCGCTTCTTTCAACAATCTCTTAAAGGACTGTAAAGTAGAGAACCTTCAAAGGGTTGATTTCGTACAGCACGCCACCAGCATGGGAGCCCTTGGTGAGCAAGTGGAAAGCATTGCAGAGCTAGAGGCTGCATTTAAACGTGCGAAAGCAGCGGATCGCACTTATGTCATCTGCATCAAAACCCAGCCATCACAATGGACGCCAGGAGATGCTTGGTGGGATGTCGGAGTCCCAGAAGTGAGTGATCGTGAAGAGGTTCGTCAAGCAAGGTCAGACCATTCCGAGGGCCAGAAACGTCAACGCTTGGGCGTGTAAAATAGAAAGGAAGAATTTTAATGAAGACACTAGGAATCGGACTGATCGGTTCCGGATTTATGGGGCGTTGCCATGTCAACGCCTACAATTCGATAGCCAGCATCTTTAAAGTCTCTCAAAAACCAGTCCTGAAGATGCTCGCTGATGCGTCCCCTGAACTAGCCAGTCAACAAGCAAAGGCTCTACAATTTGAACAGAGCACTGCCGATTGGCAGGAGTTGGTGCAACATCCTGAAGTTGATGTCGTTGATATCACGGCTCCAAACCATTTGCACCATCCAATTGCAATCGCTGCGATGAACTTGGGTAAGTCCGTTTACTGTGAGAAGCCACTGGCTTGCACACTTGCTGAAGCCCAAGAGATGGCTAATTTGGCCAGGTCAAAGCAGATCCCGACACTTGTCGGGTATAACTATCTGCAGAACCCTCTCATAAGAACCGCCCGAGAGATTGTTCAGAGTGGCGAAATCGGGGAACCGATTGCTTTCAGAGGTGTACATGCAGAAGACTACATGGCTAATCCCCTATCACCATACACCACTCGACTGGATGCTTCTCAGGGAGGAGGGGTACTGTATGACTTGGGAAGTCATATCATCTCCCTAGCTCGCTACGTTGCAGGACCAATTCAAGAAGTTTTGGGGAATCTGACGACTGTCGTTCCCGAAAGACCTAGTGGAGATACGACCCGCCTGGTTCATGTTGATGACCAAACCCACTGCCTGGTGAGATTTGAGAACGGCTGTGTTGGTACACTAGAGGCTAGTTGGATGGCCTGGGGGCGGAAGATGCACCTTGCTTTTGAGCTGACTTGTACGAAAGGGACGCTTGTCTTCAATCAGGAACAGTTCAATGAGTTGAGACTGTATGATGCCAACCAGAAAGCGGGTCGGGATGGTTTTAAAACATTACTTTCCGGACCAGACCACCCTCACTATAGTGCTTTCTGCCCTGCACCTGGGCATCAACTTGGCTTCAATGAACTCAAGGTGATTGAGCTGCTACAACTGCTACGAGCACTGGAAGGTGGGGATGCCTGCTGGCCTGATTTCACCGAAGCTTTTGAAATTCA
>JACLAD010001456.1_pt1 | contig 13206 bp, 13 predicted proteins | sample 8027901 | NCBI WGS metagenome assembly JACLAD01 (sample SAMN15725071, study PRJNA655200) | protist metagenome | isolation source: fluorescence activated cell sorting (FACS) single amplified genomes of... | place: Spain: Blaines Bay Microbial Observatory, Mediterranean Sea | collected 2016-07-05
ATTCTTTTGGGCGTTCGGCAAAGACATTGATTGAACAGGCAAGGAAAACTGTAGCGAAACATTTAAATGTTTCCCCCGCAGAAATTATTTTTACCTCAGGAGGAACAGAGGCAGATAACCTTGTTTTAAACAGCGCAGTACGTGACCTTGGGGTGAAACGGATTATCACCTCAAAAATAGAGCATCATGCGGTACTTTACACGGTTGAGCAGTTGGAGAAGGAATATGGCATAACTGTCGAGTATTTGAAGCTGGATGACTGCGGAAAACCGGATCTTGAGCATTTGGAACAACTGCTGACTTCTTCGGAAGAAAAGACCCTGGTAAGCCTCATGCACGTGAACAATGAAATTGGCAACCTGCTGGATATTTCAAAGGTGGGAACGCTTTGTAAAGCCAATAAAGCAATTTTTCATAGTGATACCGTCCAGTCTGTAGGACATTTTAAGCTTGATCTAGCTGAAGTTCCCATTGATTTTACTGCAGTGAGTGCCCATAAATTTCATGGCCCTAAAGGGGTTGGATTTGCTTTTATAAGGAAAAACAGCGGACTGCAGCCTCTCATTTTCGGTGGGGAACAGGAACGTGGATATCGTGCAGGTACGGAATCTGTTCATAATATCGTGGGGCTGGAAGAAGCCCTGAAGCTTTCTTATGAGCACCTGGACGAAGAGCGGGAGTATATTTCTTCTCTGAAAAGCCATTTTATGGAACAACTTCAAAGGGAAATTCCCGGAGTAAAATTTAACGGAGCCTGCAGTGATCCTGAAAATAGCACTTACACACTACTGAATGTCTGTCTACCTGTTTCTCAGGAAAAAGCGATGCTGCTTTTATTCCAGTTGGACCTAAAAGGAATCGCCTGCTCTAAAGGAAGTGCCTGCCAAAGCGGAAGCGAAGAAGGATCCCATGTCCTCAACGCATTTTTGCCCGAAGAAGACCTGAAAAAACCTTCCCTTAGATTCTCTTTTTCAAGGTACAATACCAAAGAAGATCTGGATTATGTGGTAGAAGTGCTGAAAGAGTTTATTGATAAATAATAAGAAGAGACAAGAGACAAGAATCAAGAGCCAAGAGCCAAGAGAATTAAAAGGAAAAATGCTAAACTTAAATGAATTAAAGCCATTCATTTAAAGTTTTTATTTAATTTCCTACAGTCTGAATCCCATTCTTAAATTGAATACCCGCGGAGTTAAATAATTCGGAATGGCGTACAGGTTTTTGGAATAGACATCCCGAACAAAAGTGTTGGTGATGGAATTTTGGGCGTTAAAAAGATTGAAGATCTCGAAACCTATTGAAAATTCCTGGAAGGATTGAAGCCAGGTGAAATTTTTCCGATCTTGAAGATCGTTTTTTAAGAGGTATGAAATCCCCAGGTCGGCTCTTTTGTAATCGGGCAGGCGGGATAGGTAAAGGTAAGGATCGGAGTAATTAGGAGAACCTCCGGGAAGTCCGGTGTTATAGACCATGTTCAGGTACATTTTTAGATCGGGGATCGTGGGAACATAATCCTGAAAAAGGACTCCGAACTTTAACCGTTGATCTGTAGGCCTCGAAATATAGCCCCGGCTGTTACTATTTTCTTCAGTTTTTAGATATCCAAAGCTCAACCAGCTTTCTGTGCCGGGAACAAATTCTCCGTTCATCCGCAGGTCTAATCCGTAAGCATAGGCTTTAGCATCGTTGGAGGCACTGTAACGGATCCTTACATTCTCAAGCGTATAGGTGTTGACATTATTCAGATCTTTATAGTAAGCTTCGGTAATTAGCTTAAACGGCCTTTCCCAAAGCCGAAAACTGTAGTCATTCCCAAACACCACGTGCAGCGCCTGTTGCGCTTTTACATTAGGAATTACCTTTCCGGAGAAATCCCGCAATTCCCTGTAGAAGGGAGGCTGATAATACAATCCACCCGAAATCCTGAAAACCATCTCTTTCTCCCAATCGGGCTTTATGGCAAACTGCGCTCGTGGGCTTGCTACCGACTGACTTTCTGAAGCAATTCCATCTCCGTTTACGGTCCAGGTGTGATTTCTTATCCCAATGTTCATCCAGGCTTCATGGTTTCCCAAAGTGGCTCTTTTGCTCCACTGCAAAAAGCCAGAAACTCTGTTGATCTGTGTCTTGTTCTGTGCTCTTACAGCATTGTACGGAACCAATGCAGCATTAAAAGGTTCGTATGGCTCATTGTTCTGAAGATCGGGCAGGGGAGGACGAATGGAGAATCCGGCAGAATCGATCATTTCATATTCCCGAAGCCGGTCGCGAATATCTTCATGGGAAAATTTAATTCCGTATTCAATGTGGTGTTGGTCCAGCTGGAGAATTCCTTTGTGCTCCAGGTTGACGATCAGGGCATCCAGTTTATTTCGGGCGTGAGTGAGCTGGGAACCAACACCTTCAGAAAATTCCACTTTTCCGAAATCTTCCCCACCAATTTCAGCATTTACTTGTCCTAACCTATATTGAGCAACGATGTCGAAATATTCCTGCTCCCGGGTGTGGTATGCCGATGCAATAAATTTGGCAGTGTAATTTTCATTTACAGCCCAGGAAGCTTTAACCGCACCAAGAGCCGTTTTATAAAGATCCTCTTCCCGACCATCGTAATATACGATCAGGGCCATTGGATCCTGCAGGGTTCCAAAGTTTGTTTGCCGTGTGAGCGGCTCATAGCTGTACTTGTTGAGGGACAGATTTCCCAGGAAACTGATTTCAAATTTCTCTGAAAACTGGTAGGTAAGGTAAGTTTGTGCATCTGCGAAGATGGGACGGAAATTTGTTTCCGTTTGCCGGGAATTCACGAAAAGCCTGTTATCCCGATACCTTAAACCTGCAATGGCACTAAATTTTTGATCTTCCGAAGCATTTTCAACAGAAGCGTTTACTCCCAATAAACTTGCATCCAGAGTCGCACCAAAATCCACCGGGCGCTTATAGGTGACGTCCAGCACAGAAGAAAGTTTATCTCCGTATTTCGCCTGAAAACCTCCTGCCGAAAAATGCACATTTCGCACCAAATCTGAATTCACAAAACTCAAACCTTCCTGTTGCCCTGAACGAACCAAAAACGGACGATAGACTTCAATTTCATTGACGTATACCAGATTTTCATCATAATTCCCGCCACGGACAGCATACTGAGTGCTCAATTCGTTATTGGAACTCACGCCGGGCAGGGTCTTCAGTAAGTTTTCTACTCCGGCGTTGGCACCGGGTATTTTTCTAATGGTTTCCGGGGATAAAACAGAGACTCCATAAACTTCTTCCAGCTTTTCCGAAGAAATTACCACTTCAGGGATTTGTTCTACTTCAGAAGTTAAAACAGGATTAAATTCCAGCCACTGTCCTTTTTCCAGTGAAAGGCTGAATTCGATGTTGGTAAAGCTTAAATGAGAGATGCTGATGGTTAGATTCTGGCCTTCCGGAAGTTCCAGCTGGTAGAATCCCGATGCATCGGTTTCAGTGCCAATACCTCCTGAAAACTTTATGGTCGCTGCAGAAACAGGATTATGTTGTTCATCAAGAATCACTCCTTTAATACCTGCCGTCTGGGAAAAAATGCTGTTCCCGGAGAGAAGGCTGCAAAGGAGTAAAAAATGATGGATTTTCAACCGGATTATTGTTTTCTGAAAAAGGTGCTTTCGAAAGTAGTGGTATTCCCTACATTATCTGTCACTATAATTTCCAGCTTGTTCTCGGTCTCTGTGACAACTCCGTCGCTAAAGTTATGTGTAAGCAGGTTTTGTTTGTATTCATATTCCATTAAGATGAACTTTCCATTCACAGTAGCACGAAATTCTTTAATTCCGGAGAGGTCGTCAGAAATTTTTACTTTCAGGTCTTTGTTGCCGGAGATCCATTTGCCGTTACTGAAATTTATAGGCACCACCCGTGGTGCATTCGTATCCCGCGAGAGGGTATAGGTTCCAAAAGTTCGGGTTTTCGTGGTAAACCTGTCTCCTTCTTTATAAGTGGTGGAATAAATAGGATTTCCGTAGGAGCTTAGCCTGGCAATAAACATTTTCTCCCGGTCTTCGGGTTTGTACTTGCTCACATCAAAACCAATAGTAATATTGCTGTGAATTGGCGTGTCATCCTGGTGTAACTGTATCTTTTCATCCTCAAAAGTGACATCTAAATAAATGTCCTGATAAAGGCTGCTTTTTGGAATATTGACATCGATTCCGTTGCTTTCAAAAGCTGTCGCCTCGTCTGATTTTACAAAATAGTCGGTTGTTTTTTCCACTTTTTGAGGCATATTCTGCGGCATCTTTCCTTCAATCGGAATTCTTACGATCCGTTCGTTGCCGGCAAAATCTGAAATCCTTATCGTATAATTATAACTAAGGCTGTCCTGGACATTTATATATCCTTCATTGACTACATTACTGTAAATGCTAAGCGGATTACTAGGTTCTACAAATAACTTCTGGACTCTGCTGCGGTTCCGAGAATAATACTCATAATCTATCAACTGGTTCAAATGCCTGGTTTCGGAAAAAGAGAATTTCTCAAAGTTTGCCTGGAAAACCTTGTCCCCATTTACAGTAGATTCAATCCTGAAAACTCCATTTCTGTTTGGAGCCATATCCAGCTGGTCTACGGTAGAAACTCCAAAACCAATAGCTCCGCAGGCATTGATCTTTTGAGTGGTGTAGGAGCCATCGCTTTGCGGAATGAGATTCAGTTTTTGGCGGCCGGTAGCATTGTTGACGTGGGCATCTTCCCCAACAGGATAAACAAAAACGGAATTTACAATTGGGGCTCTGCTGTCTTTTAATTCAATTCCGAACATCATGGGGTTCATTGGCCGTTGTGCACCATCACGAATTTCGAAGTGAAGGTGTGGTCCTCCACTGCCTCCGGTGTTTCCGCTATAGGCAATCAATTCTCCCTGCGCCACCGGTAATTCTTCCGCAGAAGGAAAAACTTCTATTTCGTAGCTCTCCTGTTGGTATTGTCGTTCTTTTATATAGGCTTCAATTTCCGGAGAAAGCTTTTGAAGGTGACCATATACGGTGGTGTAGCCGTTAGGATGTTGAATGTATAAAGCTTTGCCATATCCATAATGCGAAATATTTATCCTGCTTACAAAACCTGCTGCAGATGCGTATATTGGAAGCCCTTCGCGCTGCTGCGTTTTAATGTCGAGCCCGCTGTGAAAGTGGTTAGAGCGCAATTCCCCAAAAGTACCGGAAAGTACCAGTTCAACATCCAAGGGATCATGGAAATAGTCCTGGGGGAGGTCATTTTGAGCAAAGGAAGTTAAGGTAAAAATACAAAGAATTAAGGCAGGGATGAGCTTCATAGAATGTAGAAATCTGATTGTTTAAAGTAGGTGGTCAAATATAGCGAATATAGTCTCAAAAATTAAACCCTTGCGACTGAGGCAATTAATTTTTTTGTTAATAATTGCTAAAAATTTGAGGCAAAAGTATTGGGATATTTGGGGAGGTATGTTAACTTTGTGGGGATTAGCAGCACGAATAGCTTTAATGAGGAATTTATCGGACATAGTTGAAAGTCTAGAGCGTAGGATCGTTAAATTGCTTCAGGAGCATAAATTCCTAAAGCAAAATAACCAGTCCCTGCAGGACGAATTAACGGACCTCCAGCTAGAAAACAAACGTTTGAGAGACCAACTGGAATCTTCCGAGAAAAAAATACAAACCCTTAAAGCCGCAAATGCATTGCTGGGCAGTAACGATTACAAAAAAGAAACCAAGCTTAGAATTAATGGCTTGATAAGGGAAATTGACCAATGTATTGTTCAACTTTCCGAATAAGAAAATTAGAATGTCAAACACGCTTAAAATAAAGCTTTCAATTGCAGACAGGGTCTATCCTTTGACGATTCATCCGAATCAGGAAGAAGGGTTGAGAAAGGCTGCAAAAAAGATTGAAGGGATGATTAAGCAATTTGAGCAGAGTTATGCCGTTAGGGATAAACAGGATGTGCTGGCTATGTGCGCCTTGCAATTTGCCGCCCAGACTGAGCAGAAAGACATAAATAGTAAAAGCGAAACTGATATGGCTGAAGAAAAATTGAGGGAACTTGATGAATTGCTTCAGAAACATTTGGTTTAACGTTCTTTAAATAAAACTAAGGTTACTGCCTGTATTAGTTATTTTTTTTGATAAACTCAACACCAATTCTTTAAAGAGGGTGAGTTTAAGTTGTAAAAGCGTGCCGTCTTTGAGCGGATACTTGATCAGCTTGTTAGCCCTAAACGTGATTTTAAAGAGTTTATACAAAACCATACTAGTACAGGCTTTTTTTATATATATAAACTAACATATGGAAACAACTACTATAATTATTTTTTCAGTTTTAATGGGCCTTGCCATAGGCTTTGGAATAGCTAAGATCCTGGAGAGGAAGAAAGCTTCCAAAATAATGCAAAGAGCAAAAAAATCGGCTTCGGGAATTCTAAAAGAAGCCAAGCAAGAAGCAGAGAGTATTAAAAAGGATAAAATCCTTCAGGCGAAGGAGAAGTTTATTGAGCTAAAGTCTGAACATGAAAAGGTAATCCTGGGCAGGGATAAAAAAATAGCCGATGCCGAAAAAAGGGTTCGGGATAAAGAATCACAGGTCTCAAGTGAACTGGCGAAGAATAAGAACCTGAACAAGGACCTGGAGGCAAAAATTGAAGATTACAATCATCGAAATGAATTCCTGGAGAAAAAACAGGAAGAAATTGAGAAACTTCACAATAGTAAAATTCAGCAACTGGAAGTGATTTCAGGATTGTCTGGGGAAGAAGCAAAAGCACAGCTGGTAGAGTCTTTAAAAGATGCTGCAAAGGCCGATGCGATGGCGCTTATTCAGGATACAATAGAAGAAGCAAAATTAACTGCACAGCAGGAAGCGAAGAAAATCATTATAAACACAATTCAGCGAATAGGGACAGAGGAAGCTATAGATAATTGTGTTTCTGTTTTCAACCTGGAAAGTGATGATGTGAAGGGACGGATTATTGGAAGGGAAGGAAGAAATATCCGTGCTATTGAAGCTGCTACCGGTGTAGAGATCATTGTAGATGATACTCCGGAAGCAATTATTCTTTCCTGTTTTGACTCTGTGAGAAGAGAGGTAGCAAGGCTATCGCTTCACAAGCTTGTTACAGATGGAAGAATACACCCTGCACGTATTGAAGAGGTGGTAAAGAAAACCACGAAGCAAATTGAAGAAGAAATTATTGAAGTTGGTAAAAGGACGGTGATCGATCTTGGGATCCATGGATTACATCCGGAATTGATTAGGATCGTGGGAAGAATGAAATATCGTTCCTCTTATGGACAAAACCTTTTACAGCATTCTCGTGAAGTTGCCAAACTTTGTGGCGTAATGGCTGCGGAACTGGGGCTGAATCCTAAGTTAGCAAAAAGAGCCGGACTCTTACACGATATTGGAAAAGTGCCGGATGCAGAAACTGAAGTACCACACGCGATCCTGGGTATGCAGTGGGCAGAGAAATTTGGTGAAAAACCCGATGTTTGCAATGCGATAGGAGCTCACCATGACGAAATAGAGATGACTTCCCTGTTATCTCCTATTGTTCAGGTTTGTGATGCTATTAGCGGTGCAAGACCGGGAGCAAGACGCCAGGTGCTTGATTCTTATATTCAGCGTTTGAAAGATCTTGAAGATATTGCCTTTGGTTTTGGAGGAGTGAAAAAAGCATATGCAATCCAGGCAGGAAGAGAATTAAGGGTAATTGTGGAAAGTGAAAAAGTTACAGATGATAAAGCTTCCAACCTTTCTTTTGAAATTTCCCAGAAGATCCAGACAGATATGACATATCCGGGGCAGGTGAAAGTGACTGTAATTCGTGAAACCCGTGCTGTAAATATCGCCAAATAGTATAAATTACATTTATAGAACTATAAAGGATCCTGCTTTTGTTGAACGAAAGCAGGATTTTTTATGTACAAAACTATCCAAAGTGCTAAATTTCCTTCATTTCGGCAGGTATTCTTATCATAAGAATAACATAGTTTTAGAGGTTAATTAACTGAAACCTTAATGGTTAGTGGCTAAATTTAAAAAAGATTCTGTTGTGGGTTTTAAAACCATACATCCACTTCAGAAGATTTATTAACCTTTAAATTTAGAAATATGTTTTACCACGATGGAAAACTTCAGTATGAAGTGAAAGTAGACAAACCGAACCCACAGTTCGCGAAAATGTTGCAGCAGGCAATAGGCGGAATAGAGGGGGAAATGAAAGTATGTCTTCAGTATTTATTTCAGGCCTGGAACTGCAGAGGTCCTGCAAAGTATCGCGATATGCTGCTTGATACTGGTACAGAGGAAATGGCCCATATTGAGCTCCTGGCAACCGCAGTAGCTTTGAACCTGGAGGGAGCCTCCAATGAATTAAAAGATGATATTGCTTCGGGGAGCCCGTTTATGGAACAGGTAATGGGCGGAGCAAACCCAAGACACATCTTATCTTCCGGAATGGGCGCAATGGCTGTAGATGCCAGCGGTGTGCCATTTAACGGTTCCTGGGTCATGGGTACCGGGAATTTGGCCGCAGATATGTACGCAAATGTTACGGCCGAATCTGCAGGTAGAACTCTGGCGGCCAGACTTTGGAAAGCTACAGATGATAAAGGAATGAAAGATATGCTGTCTTTCCTTCTTGCAAGGGATACCATGCATCAAAATCAATGGTTGGCTGTGCTTGAAGAATTAGGAGGAATTGAAGGTAACCATCCAATCCCAAATACATTCCCTCAGGCAGATGAGAATAAAAACTTCAACTATAACTTTATTTCTACTAAAATTGACAGCGAAAGTAGGGCCAAAGGTAGATGGAGCGAAGGTAAGTCGCTTGACGGAAAAGGTGAATTTAGTTTTGACAAAGCTAAACCATTTGGTAAAGAGCCTCATTTAGGAGCGCCAGACCCTTCAGGATTTGCTCAAAAGGAGCAAATGACAGGAGGTTTAAAAGATAAGGTCAAAAAGATAATTGACTAATCAATTTTATATTTTGAAAAAGCAAAGGATGCAATTTTATTTGTGTCCTTTGTTTTTTTAATTTTAATCAAAACCTGAATGATATGTCTAAAAAACCTGTTTTACTTGTGCTTTTCCTTATAGTTTTGGTTTATCCGGCAATGAGCGTTTTTCAGCTGGAGCAGACCTTGTTGGAAGCTACCAATGCAGCTGCGGCACATCAAAGTCTGGTAAATTATCAAATTAGTATCTGGGTAAGCTGGCTGGTGCTAGTATTCCTTTCCATTTATTATAAATGGACTGAAAAGAAGAATAGATTCTTTTACTTTACGTACGGTTTTTTAATAGTAGCCTTTGGTGTTTTTGGTTACTACACGCAGGATCTTATAAATAACTTTGATCTTCCTTCCCGCTTTGAGGATGATTACACGCACGGGGTATTTACCGCTATAATAAATATTTTTACCTCTGGAATCCTTACCGGGTTATTGCAGGCTGGTATTTGGTGGTTCACCCGAAGATGGCACAGAAGATGATTTTCTCCAGATTTATTTCAGTATCTACACTTCTCCTGAACTCATTATTTTTCCTCCTTTTGACCTGATGTCGTCCTTTATTTTTGTGAATCCTGAAGTGTTCAGCGCTTTGGATGCATCTTCAACTAAGGTGGCTGAGAAGCCTTCTTTTAAAGCATCGAGTAAGCTGAAGTAGACGCAAATGTCTGCAGCTAGTCCACAAAAATAAAGATCTTTTGCTCCTTTTTCTTTGAGGTATCCGGCGAGTCCGGTGGATTTTTTATGTCCGTTATCATAGAATCCGCTATAGCTGTCGATCTCAGGATCCATGCCTTTTCTGAAAATTGCTTCTATTGGCTTCACCTGAAGTTCTGGATGAAATTGCGCTCCGTAACTATCTCGTAAACAATGATCCGGCCAAATTTGTTGCGTAAGTCCGTTTAGCTCTATTATTTCAAAAACTTCTTTGTTTGGGTGGTTTGAGGCAAAGCTTTTATGCTTGGATGGATGCCAGTCCTGGGTCGCAACAACAAGATCGAATTTTGGAAGCATGGCATTTATTACGGGGACTATTTCATCTCCTTCCGGCACGGCAAGGGAACCTCCCGGAATAAAATCATTTTGAACGTCTATAATAATTAAAGTCTTCATTGTTTAGTTCATTTTATGCTCCTGAAGAATTTTATCTCTTTCGTTTCGGAGTTCTTCACTTATTCCCACTTTATAGATATGGGGATTGAAAAACCGTTTATATTCCGGAGCAAGTTTTTGAAGTCTCTCTTTGGTGTACTTTGAAATCTCTTCCAGAGATTTTACTTCAGAGATTCTTTTGCCATTTTCCATTACTTTTTTCAGCATTGGCTCTTTTGTTCTGCCTTCCAGGGAAAGAAATTTTAAAGGATCGAAAGGGTGGTGCATGGTCGAAATTTCTGTTTCATCTTCAAGGGAAATCACGTCTGCCCCACTAAAGTTTCCTTCTTCATCAAAAATCCGGTAAACCTGCTTTTTGTGGGGAAGCGTTACCTTTTTAATAGTTTCCGAAAGTTTAATTCGTGGTTTACCATCAAAAAAAGCAAGTTTATACACTCCGTCCAGGGCTGCATCAGGATTTCCGGTGACCAGGTTTGTGCCCACTCCAAAAATATCAATTGGAGCTTCCTGATCGAACAAACTCTTTATGAGATGTTCGTCCAGCTGATTAGATACGGCGATCTTGACATAATGTAAGCCGGCGTCGTCCAGCATTTTCCTGGAAACCCGTGCCAGGTAAGCCAAATCTCCGCTGTCCAGCCTTATTCCGTTTAATTTCTGACCTCTGGCTTCCATTTCTTTCCCTACAGTAATGGCATTGGGAATCCCGCTTTTTAAGGTGTTGTAGGTATCGACCAGTAAAACGGAATTACCGGGGTGAATTTCAGCGAAGTCCCTGAAAGCTGTAAGTTCATCATCATAACTCTGAATGAACGAATGAGCCATAGTTCCGGAAACCGCAATATCAAAATCTCTTCCGGCTCTTGTGTTACTGGTAGCTTCAAATCCACCAATCACGGCCGCTCTGCTGGCATAATAACCTCCGGGGCCTTGAGCGCGTCGAAGTCCGAAGTCAATAAGTTTCTTTCCTCTGGCCTGGAGCATCATTCTGCTGGCCTTAGTGGCTATCAAAGTCTGAAAGTTAAGGATGTTAAGTAGAAACGTCTCGATGATCTGAGCCTCTATAATATTAGCTTCAATTCGTACCATAGGTTCTGTAGGAAAGACTATTTCTCCTTCCGGCACACTGTAAATATCCCCGGTAAACCGAAAATTTTTCAGATACTCCAAATACTCTGAACTGAACCCAAGCGTTTTAAGAAATGTCAGGTCTTCCTCACTAAATTGAAAATCTTTCAGCACTTCCAATATGGTCTCCAGGCCTGCAAATACTGCATAACCTCCTCCAAAAGGAAGTTTCCTGAAAAAATAGTCGAAAGTGGCTTTATTTCCCTGTTGTTTTTTCTGAAAATAAACCTGCCCCATGGCAAGTTGATATTGGTCGGTATAAGTACCTGTAAAATCAAACATTATTAGAAGTTCGTTTGTGTTATAGAATGGATCAATCTAGGGTTGATAATTAAATTAATGACATCAAAGTATTGGGGGATTAAAGGAGCTTATGATTTTGAACAATCAAATCATATAGAAAAAACTACAAATCATCATCTTTGTCAAGATACTGCTCCTGCTTATGCATATCAAGCCTGTATGAAATCCCCAATGCTGCCTGCCATCTGGAAGGGGTGTCTTTAAAATTGACCAATCCTGATACATCCATTTGGAAATTTTTATGGAACAGGTAGGCCAATCCTCCACGAGCGATTTCATCGCTGTACACATCGCTTATAATGGTCTGGAATTCGCCAAAGGCAGCGAATTTTGGGCTGAAAGAATGGGTTAAGGTCGCAATTCCTGCATAGGTGGGGTATTCCTGTCCAATTTTGTCTGCTATAATATTTGTGACGAATACCCAGCCACCGGACCAGTTATGTTGGGTTATTAAAGCTACTCTTGGGGTGAAACGCCCTTCACCCGTGTAGAGGTATGGATTGTCATCCATGGCAAAATTCACTCCTGCATAAAGTGAAACGGCCGGAAGCAGTTGTCTCCAGTTGAATCTTTGATTGGCTTTCCAGCTGTACAGATTCACTTTTCTTTCCACTCCATTTTTATAAGGATCGTAAACAAGGTACTTTGCCCCGAGGGTATTTCTGTCAAAATTTCTTATTTCATGGCTGCGTTCAGCTCCGGCGACTATAAAATTTGTGGTGCTGGAAAGAAAAGAGCCACTTAGGTTGATCTCGAGCTCTTCCTGCCAAAATCCATATCGCAGTTCATATTCCACACCCCACAAATCGGTATCGGTGTTGAGGAGGTTATGTTCGTCCTTACCATATATTCCGCCTGTTTCCAGCTGAAGCACTCCGGTTCCAACAGAAAATGCGCCCTGAGAGTTGCCGGGACGGTTAGAATTTATAGTCTCTGTATATTGTGCATGAGAGATAAAACTTCCCAAGAAGAGAAGTAAAGATAAAGCACGGGAGAACTGCATATTTCAGGAGGTTTTGTTTCATTCAAATATAGATATTTTATCATTTTTTTCGGCTGTGATGATGGTTTTCTTTGGACAGAATGGTAATTTTACCAAAAAATTAATAATGTACGAAGCTTCATTTTCTGAAGTGATAAGGGTGGTGTTAATAATCCTCCTAATCTACTTCGGATTAAAACTTATTATCCGGTGGTTTGGACCTCTGTTGTTAAAATATATCCTGCGGAAAGTAGGGAAGAAGTTTGAACAGAATTTTAATCAATATGATCCTTCCGGAAGGAAAAAGAAGAAGGAAGGGGAGGTGACTATTGAGAAGAAGCCAAAAAACAATAGCAAATCCAATAATGATGTGGGGGAGTATATCGATTATGAAGAAATTGACTAATTTCCCTTCCAAAATAATTTTTATATGACCGGTTACTTCAAAAGACTCCTTCCTCATTTCTTGATTGTTGTGGGATTTGTTGTTATTTCCCTTGCCTATTTTAATCCGGTTCTTCAGGGCAAAGAAATTTTTCAGAGTGACATTGCCCAATATATCGGGATGGCACAGGAGCAAAATGAGTTCCGGGAGCAAACAGGAGAGGAGCCTTACTGGACGAATGCTGCCTTTGGTGGAATGCCTACGTATCAGC
>JACLAD010009955.1_pt1 | contig 13204 bp, 6 predicted proteins | sample 8027901 | NCBI WGS metagenome assembly JACLAD01 (sample SAMN15725071, study PRJNA655200) | protist metagenome | isolation source: fluorescence activated cell sorting (FACS) single amplified genomes of... | place: Spain: Blaines Bay Microbial Observatory, Mediterranean Sea | collected 2016-07-05
GCTCTGACGGGAATCTTACGCTCAATGATGTCTATCCGAGCCGCTACGGGCCGTTCGCTTCGGGGGATATCTACAATGTAGAGCCTGCTGAGCTCGGCTTTTACTGTCTGTGCTCAAAGAGGACTGCGAACGATACGCTTCCCGACTGCCCTATGCGTGAAAAAGTTGCACGGAGACACGCAGAGATGTTGACCGAGGCTGGATTTGACTATGTTGCACTGGATATCACAAATTGGCCACAGGTCAACGCTGCCACTGATGTTGCCGTCCTGCGACCTCTCGAAAATCTTTTCGATGCCTGGATTTCTCTGCGCGCAGAAGGGATTCCAACTCCGCAAATTTCTCCCTGGTGCCAATCTCCAGTAGCATCATACCCGGATGGGCAAGAAACAACTTGGAAATGGCTCCTGGATCACGTCTACAATAATGCTTCGCGTGCAGAGCTCCTTTGGTCAAAAGACGATAGTGATAAGATGGCATTCTTTATGCCAGCAACAGGCGCATACAATGCAACCGTGGCTGCCCTGGTGGAGTCAAATGGTGGGCGCAACAACATTGAGGTGATTCCCATGTGGGCTCTCTTTGATGGGAAGAATTCGACAACATGGGGCTTCTTCTCACCTTGCCGCACACCGGCGGGCCATTTCACTACCAGCATGGTAGGTACAGAGAGCAGCTGCGATCAGTATCCTGCTTTGTCCAAATCTGGAGCCATCGAGGAAGTCTCTGCATCTGGGGGATACATGCTGTCTCAGTGCTCCCTTCCTTTTGCGAGCCCTGGCCATCTACGAGGGCTAACGTTGCAGAGAACCTTTCAAAAAGTATTGGACGTTGGAGCCCCCAATCTTTTCATGTCCAGTTTCAATGAGCACATTGGTGGCCGTCAGGCTCCAGCCTTCCCTTCAAACGTCGCTTTCAATATGGGGCTTCCCAATGACCCCCAGAGGGAACAGGTGTGGGTAGACACTTATGGAAGTGAATTCAGCAGAGATATTGAACCCACAGTGGAGGGTGGAGATCGCGTGTGGCAGGTCGCTTCAAGCTGCGTGCAACTGTACAAGAAGGGTCTAAAGTGCTCCGATGCAGCCACTGACCCTTCAATTTTGTCATCACCCTGCTGCTCATCAGCCGACAAGATGGTATATGCAAACGCATGGTCGCTGCGTTCGAAAGGAGGAGAAGATGGCCTTGTGACGAATAGCCAAGTGGAGCGCGATCATCTCGTACATAGTGGCCAGTGGCTGGAAGTATGTAACTCGATTGCAGGTCCATCGGTATTTTGCGTCGATACGGGTATCAGGGATGGGCGAGATGGGCCTTTCATGCTCTACTCCACGCCCGATGCCGACATGTCCAATCTTCCTGGCGCAGAACTCATCCCGCTGCACCGCTGCATCACAGAGGGCAGTGGCCTGCACTTTCTTTCCGCGCGCGCAGACTGCGAAGGGACCGGGAAAAGTGAGTTCATCGTTGGATACATGAGTAGCATGCGAGGTTGGGAGACATTGCGCGCACTTCGAAGATGTGGTAGCATCGATGGAAAGGCCGCTTACTCGCACTCGCTGGACCTCCACTGCGACGAAGGAAAGCCATCCATCCTTCTCGGCTTCGTCCGCTAGACCAATTACGGTCGTAATTTATATTAGGTAAGAAAACAAAACAGGAAAGAGAAGAAAACGAGAGAGATGGACGGTGACAATAGTAATGGTGACGGCAAGGAAAAGTCTGGTCAAACCGTAGATGAGGTTCGTGCTCCTCCCAGTGGAAACAAGGAGGATGAACTAGGTGATACGGGCCAAAATGATGGTGAAGGTAGGGAAAGCCAAGCTGAGAAGGAGAAACTGAATGGCGTGCTTGAAGATGCAATGGAATTGTACAGGCAGAGAAAGTATGACAAGGCTGAGCCACTGTTCCTTCAGGCATGTGCCATGGCGGCCTCTTCTGGTCTTCGGTTTGAAGAGGCACGGTCTTTGGGAAATCTGGGCAATAATATGAAAGAGCTCAATCGTTTGGCCGAGGCTGTTGAGGTATACGAGAAAGCCCTGGACATCTTTCACCAGCTAAAGGATGTCAACCGTGAGTCTATCATCTTGCAAAACGCAGCACATGCCCTCAAGGGCCTGAGGCGCTATGATGAAGCAGCTTCGCTCATGAGGAGGAGGATAAGGCTTAAGGCATCGAACACGCATGTTGCAGATGAGGAATTCCTAAAGGTCATGGAGCGAAAAAGCCTGCAGCAGCTTGTCAGTGAGAGGTTGACGGAGGCTGCAACGCTTAGCGCCCGTGGCAAACACGTGGAGGCTATAGAGGTTCTCTCAGAGAAGGCAGTGCCGCTTTGCGCTCACTCAGATCCATTCCTTTTTACCGAGCTGGGGAAAGTGCACGCATCCATTGCGAAGTGCAAGCAGGCAATGGGATCAAAGATTGCAGATGTGATTTCCTCCTACGAGACGGCTCTGGAAAACTTTCGCAAGGTATCATCATCATCATCTCAGAATGAAGCCAGGGTCATCGATGAGCTTGCTCCACTCTACATTTCGAAGCAACATCCTGAAAAGGCGCTGAAACTCCTCGAAAGGAAGGTAGAAATTGTGGAAGACAAAGATGAACGTGCAGCGCTCATAGCAAGGGTGACGTCAATGCGCGCCAAAGCTCTAAATGTTCCCATTGACTCCGCGCATATACTGGGCATCTCTGTATCCCATTCGGAAACGTCGACGCTGGAGCGAAGGATTCGCAAGGCAGAGATGGATGTGCGTCGCGGAAAAGAGCTGGTGCAGCTTGGGTTCAGAGATATCAATTTTGATGACATTACGCAGAGAGCGAATGACGGTCACTACACTCTAGGTCAACTGCACGCTCTATTTCGTGCCCAGGCCGAGGCGGATGAAAAGTTGTCCCGCTCGCTGGCCGGGAGCCTCAAGGATGACTTTTTCGGACGCAAGGCCCACTTTAAGGAGAATGGCACTCTGCAGCAATCTCTGAGTGCATACACCATGCATATGAAGGAGAGGGCGCGCGCCCACTCACAGTATTCGTCTAGCATAACAACTGATGTTTGCAAGTCCATCGATGCCGGGAGGATGACATTCTCGAAGCTTGCGAAGAAGCTTTCCGCAGATGCACAGAGCGCAGTGAGAAGAAAGAACGCCTGCCAGGATAATCTATCGTCGGCAAGACTGAAGCTAATGAGGACCATGAAGCAGCTGGAAGTCCTGCGTGGGCAGATAAATGATGATCCGAACAATGTGAAGCTATCCTCCCTGCATCAGAAGCACTTGCGGTCAAGAGAAGAGCTCGGATCTGCTGTGCAGCGTTGTGAAGCCGAACTTGAAATCGTCATGGGAGAGTGTCGACAGACGCTGCAGAGGGTCGCAGATGATTTTCAGGAGTATGAGCTCAGTCGGACGCGAAAGCTTAAAGAGGAACTCATGGGCCTTATTGAGGACGAGGAGCGCATGCTAGAAAGGCAAAAATTGAGCCTCGAACGATGCAAAAGGTTTGTGGAAGAAATTGACGCGACATCAGATGTCCGGCTATTTTCGCATGAGCGCCGCGTGGTGAATATGTTTCAGGGGAAGGTGGCTGAGTTGGCAAAGTCTTCGGGAAGGCGATCCGTTGAAAGGAGTGCAAGCCCTGTTCATAGAGACGATCTAGATCAAAACACAGACGCGTACAAGGTCATGGAGAGAGTCATTGAGGGCATTTACAGGGGGGGTGAGCGGCCAGACGACTTCGAGAAGGTGCACGAACTTCTCCGCGATGCTGAAAATCGAAAAGCTTTCGTGCAGCTTCTTAATTTGGAGCGAAGCAGGCAGCAGGAGGTAGGAAAGGGATTCGACCTCCTTGCTGAATTGATGGACTCGTTCTTGGACTCCTGTGTGCGCGAGAATGATGTCAAGGCCGCCAAGATGCTCATGATCATGAGCGAGACATTTTATGCGATGGACCGAGAGGGCCATGAGGGAGAACGTATATACATGCAGGTGCGGATCAAAGAACATCCCATTTGGAGCAACCTGCACTTTTGGGAAGAGGCCCTACTCCTTGCTGCTCGCGAAGAGGTTGAAAAGACGCTTGAGCGAATGGAGCGACCATCAGAGGCAGACTTTAATGTTGCTTACCAAAATATCTGTTTTGGTCAGCTTGGGAGCTATGCACTGAACCTTCAGAACTTTGGCGTCTCTCAGCATGACACAGAGGAATTCATCAAGAAGATGAGCTTCTTGCTGCACCTGAAGCCACAAATGCTCAGCATGCTCATAGAAAATTCCAGAGCAACTGCAGCGAAGGAGGAAACTTGAGACTGTCTATGGGTGGGAATAAATAAATCATCATCATCAAAATTTTAATCAATATTATTATGGTAGTCTTCACCGATGAAAGAAGTCCGTCCCAGATTTTCGCAGCATGAGAATGACAAGTTCGGAGAGCAAGCTGTGGAACGTTGAGCGAAGGGCAAATTTGGCCATTTCATCTGGCTTGAGGGAAAATGCTTTCAAAAAGAACGCACGAATGTCATCCACGGAGCACGCACTGTCACCAAGAGTTTTATGACCCCCTGCACCATTCAGGCTCTTAAAAAAGAAGCGAATCCCCTCACTGCATTCAAAAGGGTCAACGTCTTCGATCTCTTCTCCAAGCAGCAGTCCGAAACTTTCTACGCTGATGGTTCCACTCGCTGGAAAGCAGTACTTTTCAAAAATATCATCGAGAAATCTTGACCGTTTTGCGATAGCGTCTTGCACCATGATGATGGCATGCATTATAGCTGCATGCATGTCTGATCGCTCCATGAAGCGCAGCTGCTTTTCTCGAGATAGCTGAAATCCTTTTGAAAAGAATGCAATAAATTCTTCCCGGTCGATTGCCATATTTCCATCAGTGTCCATTGCGGCAAGAAACAATTGAATGCCGTCCTCCGTTGGCATATAGCTTTCGATCCCCATGCTGTAGTCAACAAGCAGCTGCCGTAACGACTCTTTATCGATCCACCCGCGGTGTTTTCTGTCGTAATTGTTGTAGAATGCTTGCAGACAGACTTCTTCATCCTGAAGAAGTCGGGCAGACTTTTCGTCCCAGCTGCTATCTGACGATCCCTCGTTGACACTGCGCTCACTCAAACTACTTCTGCCACCCCCGATCTTGCTGCTGCTGCTGCTGCTGCTACTACTACTACTAGTAGTACTAGTACTACTACCACTGCTGCTCGTACTACCGCTGCTGCCATCACTGGTAATGCTGGTTACTGTCATTGAGCTCAAAGCAAGGGTGAAGAACACCCTGTCCACTGGACACTTTTGCGTATGCTTTGTGTCCACCTTTCTGTGCCCATGGATGACTGGTGCTTTTTCAGGAATGATTAGAGCCGAGGGAGGTGGAGCCGCAGCAGCAATGGCCATACTATCGTTCTTGCTATTCTGTACTGCGGTCAACTTCTTCTATCGCGTTGCTGCTCGCAGCAGTAATTTTCGTGCCCATAGCCTGCCCTCCATTGTAAATATTTGTGAAGACATTGGTATGCATCGATCAGAAACGCAGCACATTCTTCGAATTTTCTCCAAGGAAAAAGGCCAGTGGAGACTTGCGGGCAAGCGCCATCTTTTTTTTTATATGATCTTACGTGAGGCTATTGTGCACACAATTCCTGTCCGAAAGGTCAAAGGAAGGCGGATCAATACTCATATGGCCTTCCCTTACATTCTTTTCAACTTTCTCATGATGGCATTTGTCGTTTCAAGTCTTGGAGATGTTGACTACACGGGCACAACCCAACTCTTTTGTTTCATTGCCATATCTATCATCCATTTTTGCATCATCATCGTTCTTCGCCCATTTAATCAGTATCTAGTGAACGCAGTGATGATTTTTGAGGCATGCCTTCGCCTCGTATACTCCTTAACGGCAGCCGTGTTGCTCGCAACTCGAAAGGATTTCAGATCTATGAGCACGGCAGGTGTAGAAATGGTGCTTCTTTGCATCGCAGCAGTGCAGATTCTTCCAGTGCTCCTATTGGAAATTATTGGCACGCTCACCGTTCTGAGGAAGATTTACGTATGGTTATTCTGCCCAAAGCACAAAAGGCACGGTTCTAGTATATTTGCGCGCCTGAGATCAAAGGCGTTGCAACGGCTCTACTCCAGTAGTGCACCAGTCACCCCTGAAGGAGAAAACAATATGCTCAACTCAACAAAGAAGAAGAAGAAGAAGAAGAAGAAGAATAGTGGTGAAAGTGAAGATAACCAGAATGTGGAGATAGAAGCGAGAAATCTGCGTGATCTTCTTGCTTCTGATGGCTCAACATACTCCATACGCAAGGGCATGAGTCAACTTCCACTTCATGAGGCAAAGGCAAAAGAAATGTCTAGGAAAAAATGGGCACGTGATGCGGTACTTGAAAAGTTTGGCAAGGATCACAAAGAAATGGTAGCATCTGCTGGCATTACTGCGTCACAACTTCAAAATGATGAAGAAGAAAAGAAACGGGCAAAAGCTGCAGAGAAGAAGCGAAAGGAAAATAAGCTCCGAATGGAATTAGCAAAGCATCGTCGCGATCGATTTTTGAACAACGTGAAAGTTGAAATGCAAGTGAAAGACTTTTCTGCGCTTAGGAAGTAAGCGATGCTTCGATTTTAAACATTTGAAATTCGAGTTGTTGGGAATATCTTTGAAAGGAAGCTTTCTAAGGTAAATGTTTATTGGATTATGAAAATATACTCCGTACTATCTCTTTGAATGGTGCATATATCTAACTCGGCGACCTGCATCTTCGATTCCCTTTTCACCCAGATTAGATGCAAAGATAATAGCCTCTGCTGATCTTTTTGTCTCCCACATTGAGAGAGATCGTGCCTTCAAGTCCGCCACGTTACTACCTGAGCTGGATGAACGGGCAGAGACAACTGGTGGACGCAATTGGCGGGCATGGAATCTCGTGCGTGCCCTTTCCTGCGCTTCCTTTCGGAGGCTATCAGGAACGCGTGGTTCAGCACTCTCCTTCATGTCCATTTTCTGGATCACATCACAAGTGGTACTTAACCGTATTTCTGGCGGACAGTACATGATCGGAGAGTACGTCGCCCACATTGGTTCCTCTGCCAGCTTAGCTAAAGATGAAGTTTTTGATGTATTCAGTGTCAATGAGAGGCCTTCTTCTCGGTCCAAGCGGTTGTCAGCACTCGCGCCATTAGTCATCATTGTGTACAGATTTGACGCCTGAGAAGGGAGGCCGCTCCGCGTCCGCATCAGCAGCGCCTCCGTTTCCAATGTAAACTGAGGCTTTTCTATATCGATATATGGAGTCTTGCTTTCCTCTTTTGCAAACGAATCATCTAAAACTCTGGTTTCCTCTTCACCTCCTATCTTGGGAGGCATTCCCACAAAGCTGTGCTCGGCTCCCTGCCGTAGCGAATTCGCGCGCAACTTTTCATCTTCCGCAAGTGTTCGAGGAAAAGGTGAAAATTTCTTCAGGGATTCGCGTCGGGAGACCGAAGAGAGCGATCTTCTGTCTAGATGCGCTAATCTCTCTTCCACCGCTTTCCGGCGTAGCTGATCTTTTGCCCTTGAACGAGTGAACGCGGCCCCGTCCTCGAATGATTGAATGACGCCCAACCGATCCGCGGCCTCCATTTTATAATCTGAAGCATTTTACCGTTCATTTTAACCCTAATCATCAGCTTGCTAGGCGTCGCTTGCTGTTGCTGAGACGCTTGCGCAAGGCGCGCTTGTTGTTCGCCTTGTTGTCCTTGAGACCCTGAGCTGAGATGACAACTGCTCCTTCAGGTATACCCGAGTGCTTGCCACTTCTCCTGTGGCTACTTTTTCCACCATTAATATGGGCTGCATGTGCCTGAGACTGATCGTGCTGCTGCTGCTGCTGTTGCTGATGTTGCTGCTGCTGCTGATGCTGCTGTTGCTGTTGCCGGAGATGATGTTGGGTTCTACCCATCGTTTGCATTGGGTGTCGCCCAGGTGATTGCTGCATCTCAGTATTTCTGGCAAATTGATTTCCCTGTGCAAGCATGCCTTGTGCTAATCCCTTCTTCAAATGAGACGAAGATGAAATCGCCGCAGCATTATCTTTTACCCACCTGGATTTGTCCTCTCCAGTGGTACCCATGCTCCCTTGGTACCTCTTTTGCTGACGCGGGTGCTGCTGGGAATATGCTTGTTGAAGGCTGTCATGTTGTCCGTACTGACGTCTGCCCTGCTGCTGCTGCTGCTGCTGCTGCTGCTGCTGCTGCTGTGTGTATGGATGCTGCCGGTGTTGCTGCGATGGCTGTGGTGATGGTTTCGAAAAATAATTCCTCTGAACCCACTCCGAGTTGGAGCTGGAAAATCCTCTATCCTTCGCTTCGATCGGAGGCTGTCCCTGCCTCTGCAATTGTTGTTGTTGGCTTTGCTGCCTTTGGCGGGGAGACGAAGACGATGTATGCTTGCTCTTGCTCTTCCTTTGAGCACTATGTGCGTCGATGCCATTCATTGCCTTCTGGTGCGCATTGCCTCGTGCATCTCTTGGACTGTGCGTGTACGGCACTTGTAGCGACAATGAACCGGCAGATCCCAAAGGCCTGGATCGCTGTTGCTTAATATTTGGAGAACTTTTCGTGCCAGTGGAGTCGACAGAGGCAGCTCTAAGTTGCGTCGACCCTCTAGATTTTGATTCGGCGGCTCCAGACGCAGAAGAAGAGTCCGCAGGTGGTGCCATAGAAAAAGACCATGCTCCGCCACTCATATTTGTGGGGCTTGCCATGAGACCTTGCTGCATTTGAATGCTTTGAGCCACACGATCAGCGCTATCGAGCGCCCTACGTGATCTCTCCAACGCCTTGGTCACTTCATCGTGGCGCTTTGGCGGTGTCTGGCACCTCCATTCAATCGGTAGGAGATTTGCCTCTCCAGAAGCATCCGCAGTCATAAATCTAGAATTACCTCTTCCTGCCCTTTCCCGTCCAGCTCGGTTTGACCGCCCGGGCCTCGAAGAGGAGCGCCCTGTTGGTGAGTTCAAAGGGTCTGAGGAATCCGCATTGCTCAAAGATTTATTTGACTGGCGATCTGCCCCGCTTCTTCTAGAGGATCCACCTCGAAAAGATGACGCCGAAAATTGCTCTATTCCCTCACCACCTACCATGCCATGTGCGCTGCGATGCGATCCTCTGCTTCCCTGAGTATGATGCTGTTTGTGCACACTTCGGGGACTCCTCGCCATATTTCCCTCAGCCCTGGAGAGAAATAAATAATGTGTGCTGCTTTGTCTCTTCTATCTCCTCTCGGTTTCGATTCTCCGTTCCCCTGTCTCTACTCAAGCTTTAGTTTCTGTTTTTGCGTTCGTTTCCGATATCGTGCCTCCTTCCTGCTGCGGCTGCTACGCTGTTTATCAAGTTGAGTTTAGTTTAGTTTAGTTTAGTTGAGTTGAGTTGAGTTTAGTTGAGTTGAGTTTCGTCGGGTACAAGTATAGCTTGACGAGCCTAGCACGAGCAAGCGATGATGGTTGGGTGAGTGACTGACTACTTCGGACTACTTCGGAAAGGATCGATAGAATGATGATGACTGTTTCGTTTATTTTTAGCTTTTTTCCGAAGCCAATAATTATTTTTTTTTTTTTCGAATATTATTTTTTAATTTTTTTTTTTTAATTTTAAGAATAATTTTAAATATTAATCTTTAATATATATTTTGCAATCTCTTCATTTCTCTTTTCTGGCGTTTCTTTTCCGCCGTTTTTCTCATCTCCGGACAAAATTGGATTTTTAAAAAATCGGCAAGATCGATCGATCGATCAACAGCAGCAGCAGCAGCAGCAGCAGCACAACAACAACAAGAATAACAACAGCAGCAAAAGCAACAACAACAGCGGCAGCAGGCACGCACGACACCGAAGAAGAACAAAAAGAAAGAAAGAACGAAAGAACGAAAGAAAGAAAGAAAGAAAGAAAAAAGAAGAGGAAGAAGAAGAAGAAGAAGAGCCTACGCGATGTCGACGATACCATCGCCCCAGATGATCCGTCCACCTCATGAGTACTGGATGGACGAAGCCACCTCACCTCGCGCAAAATATTCACATAAGAAGGGGAGACGGCCACCGAGGCGACCAAAGTCGAGAAATTCTTCCCCAAGAATGCCCAGGCGGCCTAGATCGCGTGCTGCGCAGAGATCGCCGCGAATGGATGTACAGCATCAAAGGGGCGCGCAAAATGCTGCTCCTAAAGCTGGCAGAAGGGTGTATATGCCTGTAGCACCAGCGACAGTAGTTGTTGAGGAAGGAAGCAGAGAGTACTCTTCTTCAGGGGCATCCTACAGCTCGTTCTCCTCTATTGACAGCTACTCCTCTGAGAATTTTGATATGGAAGCAGCACCTTACTCTCGCCCAAAGACGAGAGCAGAGAATCGCCAAAGACCCCGTCGAAGGAGAAGACGAAGGCCCTCAACCTCCTCGTCAGCATCAGCGTCATCCACCTCGATGTCATCGAGAGGTCGGCAAGACAATGTGTTTTTTCACTCTGAGACTCTCCAGAGGCATACAAAAAGGAGATATGGTGCAGCATACCACGCGCAAATGGTCAACCGAATCAATTTTTTGCAGCGCACTGAGGAAAAGCTCCTCGCCGCAATTCGGAATGATTATAGAGAATGTTCTGCCCGTGCCAAGGTGCTGCAGATGAAGCATAAGATGAGGAAGGATCTCGGAGATGCGTATAAAAGGGAGGAAAAGCATGTATCAAAATTGAAAGCGATACGAAAGCACGATCGCATCGTTCAATCTCAAAAGGCACAGCAGCTATTGCGAAATAAGAAAGAGAATAGCAGGAGACTGGCCGAGGAGCGTGTACAAAATGCAAGGCGGCTCCAGGAAATTAAAAATGAGAGCTGGAGGCGCAACGTCAACTGCCGTTTGCGTGTACAGAATCAGCGGGTTCGAAACAGGGAGAGAGTGATGCATCATAAGAGGAAGATTAAGGCCAAGCAAGAGTATGAACGAATGATGAGAGACAGGGAAGCAGAGCAGGCGCATGAGCAGCGGATCCGAGAGTCGAGAGCAATGGAAGATGCTGAAGAGCAGCTTCTTGAACGGCTTGCGCAGCTGAAAAATTACAGGACCACATACAGGAGTGAAATGATCGGCGTCTGTGATAATTTGGCAAGCAAAGTGGCGGTGATGCGAGCAGGGCAGAGGCGCAAGAAAGTCTTCAGCAAGCCTGGTGAGGACGAGGGCAAGGATGAGGATGAGGATGAGTATATGGATGACATTGAGGCCCAAGAAAAGGATAAGGGCAAGGATGTGGAGAAGCGGAGAGCGAAAGAGAAAGAGAAAGAGAAAGAGAAAGAGGCAGAAGCAGAAGCAATCTTTAAAGCAGGCACGGAAGCAGACTCAGAATCTGAAAGAGATGCCGTGCCTCATGAAGATGATGAGATGATGGTATCTGGCGGAGACGAGAGTGACACCTACTCCCAATCTTCGTTTCGTCGTCCAGCATCAGCGTAAGGGAAAAAAAAGTACATCAAAACTTATAATTATTTTAATCTTTCTTTCACTCGCAAGGATTTTTCGCAAAGAAGGTCAACTTTCCCGAGACAGGATCAAAACTTCTGAACTCGTAGCCTGACTTTTCGACTGTTCGACGGCACTTTTGCCTCTTCTTCTCCCCCCTCGCTTCATCATTTTTTGAGCGAAAATTTTCAGGCATGATCAGTGACACGCAAACCTCCTTATTGAGCCCAGAGCCATGCGCGGGTGGTGGATGAAGCTCAAGTGATTCAGCTTCTTCTCCGCGGTAAAGGAACCAGTACGGCATCCCCGTCGTTTGGTTCGTCCCAACGCTTACGCTCTTTCCGAGATCCACATTTCTCATATCTGTACTAGTTTTCCACTCCAATTCGACAGAGCCATCCTTGCTCGTAACTACCAGATTGTGTACTTGCGCAAGCTCGCTGTCCGACATTGCCAGCATCTCTTCTACGCTTGGGCGCAGATACAGCGATGGACATTGAAGGCGGTTTCGAAGCCCCTCTTGCCTACGATCTTCTTCATCCTGCTTGCGCTCTTCATTATTTTTGGTTTCACGATCAGAGGAAGCATCCGACACGCGCACCGCCTTTGTCTCCGCTTCCTGATTTGTCAAATGATGCTCCTGGCGGTCCGCGAGCAGACCTGCCACGCTGCCCACGTCTTCATCGGCATCTTCTTCACCATCCGATTTGAACTCAAAGAATGCTGATTTCTTTGGACTGAGGACCGACTCGCCCTGCGGAGACGCCAGGAAGGAGTCTGTCATCGCCTCCTTCCTATTGCCTGCGGCTCCTTTCTTCTTCGGAGTCCTTCTGCTCACATGACCTTTCCCAATCGACCTTGCGACCACGCGGAGCCCAGAGCGAGAGGAGTTGCTGTAAAAATTGTGGCTGACCCGATCGCCTGGCGTACCACCAGTCTTGACCATCTGCTGCACCTCCTTCGGGCGCTCTCGGTACACATCCTTGAGGAATTCATTATTGAGCTCGATGGTACTATCGACTCTCCTGTAACGATCATTGCGTATATCGACTCCGTATATGTTCTTTATATCGGCATTAATTTTGGCTCGAAATGCGTTGCGCTCTTTACTGTTCGCGGCATTGGCCGCAGAGGTCCCCAGGCCAGAAGTTCCTCCAAGAGTGAGTGCGCCGCTTGAAAACCCTCCTCCTCCTCCAAAACCACCGGCTGAAGGTGATGAGAATGACTTTGCGCCAAGCGCACTTCCTCCGCTTCCAAAACCGCCCCCAAAGGCGGTCGCGCCGCTGGTAGCAGTACCACCGCCAAGAGCAAGGCCCGTTTGGCCTGTCTTTCCGAAACCACCGCTTCCAAAGCCACCCTGAGTGTTCCCAAACCCTCCTGCGCTGCCTCCAAACATGGAACCTGTCTTGCCAAGACCCCCGGCGTTGCTGCCCATGGAGAGAGCGGAGGGAGAGGATCCAAAGCCACCCCCTGTCTGTGCTGCTCCAGCACCCCCAAGCGAAAACATACTGTTCGTTCCGGTTGTCGTCGGTGATGAAAAGCCGGCACCGAACCCTCCTGGTTTTGTGGAAGATCCCAGTGCGCCGAAGCCCGAGCCGCTTCCTCCAAATGCGCTTGGCTTTGCAGCGCCAAATCCCCCCGCGGTAGTGCCGAGCGCAGTGCTTGGGGATCCAAAACCAGAGTTCGTTGCAGCTGAGGGTGATCCAAAACCACCAC
>JACLAD010011884.1_pt1 | contig 13202 bp, 13 predicted proteins | sample 8027901 | NCBI WGS metagenome assembly JACLAD01 (sample SAMN15725071, study PRJNA655200) | protist metagenome | isolation source: fluorescence activated cell sorting (FACS) single amplified genomes of... | place: Spain: Blaines Bay Microbial Observatory, Mediterranean Sea | collected 2016-07-05
TTTTCTGTACGTTTGTAAAAAAAAGCTGTACGTTTGTTTTCCGAATTCAAAAAAGCTGTACGTTTGTAATTTCCTCTATAATTTATCAATTTATTCAGTGTCTTATTAGTTCAATAGGGATAACACGTTTGACAGTCAGACGTTTCAACTTAACAATTTACATCACCTACGATAATTCATTAAGACAAGGCATTTGAACCACTCCGGCTGGGAATGCCAGAATAGCAAGTAGAATAGCAAGAGTAATTGATCGGACACATCTGTAGTCTGCCCATACTAGCATAGTCTAGACTGCCTGTACGATGACAAATGTATCCGATGTCTTCTGCACTCATGCCAAGCCATATCCGTGAGGACCGCCCCCGTTGCATCATTGTGGGTGTGCCTGAGCCATGGCCCAGCCACTGCTGGGAACGATCGCAATATTTGCTGGGAACTTTGCCCCACGCGGTTGGGTGGGTACCCGCTTCCCTTTCCGCACACACTATGTGGAAGCATCATTATCCGCACATGCACTAACCCTTTAGTTTCATCGTTGCGGGAGCGAAAGTGAAAGTTGTGGCTGATGGTGTTCGATTTGCTATGTTGTATCCTGCAGGCTTTGTGTGACGGGCAGCTGCTTCCGATCTCACAAAATAACGCTCTTTTCAGCCTGCTCGGGACAACGTATGGAGGCGACGGCAGAACTACTTTTGGTCTGCCAGATTTGCGGGGCCGCGTCCCGGTGAGTACGATTTGCAGGCGTGCGGTAGTACCCTTAAGCTGACTGCTTTCCAGCACCGAGCGTTGGGTTGAAATGACACGCTTTTGTGCCACAGATTGGCGAAGGGCGCGGCCCTGGTCTGAGTAACTACCGGCTTGGGCAGAGAGGCGGTTGGGAACAGCAGGCAGTCTCACTCGACACAATGCCGGTTCATAGTCATCCTGTAACACTTGCTGAACAAGGTTCTCAGCACTCAGAAGATCCCAACAGAGGACTAATCGGAGGTGTGGAGCGCTTCCCTGCTGTAGTGTGAAGACTTGCATTATTTACGATGTGAATCGTGTTTTTGCCCTGATAGGCCAGTGTCAGGGGGCAAACTGCACGGCGGCGCCCCCTCTTGTGTCGATTGGTGGTGGATACCCGTACAGGATCCACCAGGTGAGCGCTGGTTGCTTGTTGTATATGAAGCTTGCAGAATTGGTACAAATGTGACCCATTTTGAATACTGCTTGCAGCCTGGACTTGGGGTCAATTTCATTATTGCACTACAAGGTATATATCCATCTCGATCCCGGCGATCTAGGGAGTCATCTCCAAACAATCCACAGCGAGACAGGAGGTCGGCCGAACCCTATCTTGGTGAAATAGTGTATTCTGGACTTAACTTCAATCCGCGCGGCTGGGCAAAGTGCGAGGGACAACTTCTACCAATTAATTCAAATGTAGCTCTGTTCTCATTGCTTGGAACGACTTACGGGGGGGACGGGAGGACAACGTTTGCGTTGCCAGATCTGCGAGGACGTGTCGCCGTTGGTGACGGCAATGGTCCAGGAATAGCGGACCGCCGTCTCGGACAGAGAGTTGGCCTTGAAGCTGCAGCATTGCAGGCAAATGAAATGCCGTCGCACGGCCATTTGTCAATTGTGCCACACCCGAATACATCGTGGCCGAGGCGTCGGCGACTGCTGGCTACAGAGACAGACGCTGTCACACCCACCATACGCAACAATGGGAACTCGGTGCCACTGTCTCGGATGCAGCCGTTTTTATCGGTCACACCAATAATCGCGTTGCAAGGCGTATTTCCGTCAAGAAGCCGTCGTGAGGTTAGCAAGTTCAACGAGTCGCAGCTAAGCCCTGGACAGGATGCGACAGTCGAGCGCTCTCGCCGGTCAGTGAATCCTTTCATCGGACAAATCAAGATGGTGGGATTCAATTTTGCACAGCGGGGATGGGCAGAGTGTAATGGTGCATTGCTATCGATTTCACAACACTCAGCATTGTTTTCAATACTCGGGACAACGTATGGAGGCGACGGTAGAACAACGTTTGGTCTGCCAGATTTGCGAGGTCGTGCCGCAATACATCCGGGAAGAGGCCCAGGATTGTCGACGTTTCGACTCGGGCAGCGGTTCGGAACAGAGACAACAACACTTACGGCCACCAATCTTCCTTTTCACGACCATGCTGTTCAATTTCCGACAAACTCAACCGCCATGCGATTCTGCAAGGATGACAACTCTACCCACTCGTTTTACACCAGAAATGCCGGCTCTGGGAGAAGCTTTAGCAACATGCAGCCATCTCTTGTTACGAAGTACGTAATTGCATTGGTCGGTGTCTACCCATCCCGATCTCGAAGAGGTGTTGCTTCCACCACATTGGCAAAAGGGAATAACGGAGGCGCAGACGATGGCATAGCAGCATCTCATTTGTTTGTTTCGAATGAGAGTACAGATTCAATGAGCAACACAGGTATGACTTCAAATGTGACTGAATCCGATGGATCTGCGGGTCGCACTCGACGCGCCATTCCAGAGGCATGGAATGCTGTACGAACTTGTGAGTTCTTTGATTGTGCTGGACTAGGCTTATCACAAGTTGCTGGTATAGCAAGTCAGCGTTGTGCAGGCTTGTGCTGTCTTGCTTCCGAGTGCTGTGTAACGCAGTCACCCTTTCCAGCACCATCGTCTATTCCAACAGTTGTTCCGACAATCAGCGTGCCATCTTCATCTCCATCCCAGAACCCGAGCTCCATACCGACAAGTAGCCCAAGTCAATCCCTAGCAGCAGCAATACGTGCTTCAGAGCTTGTATCATGCGGGTCAGTGCTTCGTTCTTCTACAGCCGGGCTTCCAAGTTACTTTGAACTCCGACGTCGACCAATCACGACTCGTGACAAGCTGTTTCGGTTTGAGGTTATGGATCAAATGGCTGTCCGAACTACAATCACAACGTGTGGGAATGAGTCTAATGAAATTGACACAATACTTGCAGTCTTCGAGGACCTTGGCGATGCCACAGTTGCTTCACGTTTTGTCGCAAGGAATGATGACTGGAGGAATGCAGATGGGTCAAATGTCGGTGTAGCGTTTGACCGCTGTGCAGGAGGTCATGCCTATAGATCCTCAATCGAAGCAGTCTTACCTGTCGGACACTATGTTATTGTAGTTGAAGCTTATTCCACAGGCTCATCATCACATGCAGCTGATGGTGAATTTTCACTAACATTGGACTGTTTCAATTTGACTAATGCTCCGACCATGATGCCATCTACCACACCAGCATCGGCACCATCAACGTCGCCCACACCCGTACCGGCATGCGTATACAAGTTTGATACATTTTTGGAGGCATGTTCGGTGTTTGAGTCCGGCTATTTGACATTTGGAACAGGCACAGGCAGTGGCACTGGCAGTGGCGGTTCTGAAGTGAGAAGCTCAATGTGCTCCGATTCAGCACGGTGTTTGAACAGTATTTCGGCGCTGCGCATGGTACCGGGTGACATCGAGTGCATAGCCACGTATGTAACATCCACTGAGGCAGTGATCGAACCAGTTCATGTGCAAAATCTCATGGAGTACGCCGCATCCAGCTGTCCAGTACCGTCAATGCCACCGACTACATGTGCACATGGGTGCAGTGGAGTGTTAATACCAGTGATACGACATGAAAACAATGTTCTTGTCGTGAACTCTACTTCAGCGGGCGGCGTTTTCTTCAATGGGGTTGACGTTGTAGCAACGACTAGCTTGTTGTACCAACAGTACCAACTTGGTGCGCTGCCCAAACCACCACCTTCCCCGCCTCAGCCTATAGCTGCGCCGTTTATTAGACGACAGGGAGAGGACATAGCAGTCGACTTTGACGGGCCTATCTGCATCAATGGAGTTGACATCCTAACGGCACTTGATGCGATTGAAGAGGCGGCTCAATGTTCAGGCATGCTTACTTCTTCAACCAACACACCATCGGTCGAATCAACAAGTGCCCGAGCAGAGCCCGGCTTTGTCGGTCGTGTTGGTCCTGATCTGCACTTCCAGGCGGACGGAGGCGCAGTCTTCCTTCGCAACATTGACCTTGTATCACGCCTCATGATATTGACGACGTCCGAACAATTGATCAAGCGACGCCGAAAACACAAAAGCAATCAACAACACGGCAATATAGATAATGCAGTGGCCACATAGGCAAAACGTTCAGCACAACGCCAAACCTTGTACACGTTATTTATTTCGAATCTATTTGTGACGGAACAACACTCGCGCGCTTGTCCCGTTTGAAAGCTATTGTCCCTGCATGCAACGCGGACAAAACAAGACTTATCGAATTCAGCTATATGTTCGAATTGTTGATTGACGATTGTGTCGTTCCATTATTTTGTTCCCGAGACCTCGTGGCACGGCGGAAAAATTTCAGTATTTTTTTGTTAAACTGCGTCGGCTTATTCATGTACGGCGCAATCGTCCCTTGCTTCACTTCAAAGACTTCAATGCCATGTGCCTGGCTGATGTATCTATATCAAGAATTGTAGCATAGCAAGATATAGGAGTGATGTGAGATACGTGCAGAGTTTGGGGGAAATGACAGAGATGGCTGCATCAGAGTTTTTCTGTTGCATCTCTTACTTTGCTGTGGGCTTTCCTAAGTCAGTATCTTTCTCCCCATACACATACATGACCCACGTAGCATTTGCAATCCTACTCCATGTTTCAGGACTGAGAGTTCTGATCTTTGTTGCGCCAACTACTACAAGTCCGCTGGTCTTCTGTGGGTAGTCTCGGACATACCTGCGTTTCCGAATCACAATTAGAAGCTAGGACTGGAGCAACAAAATCCACAAACGAAATTCCGTACGGAATGGCATAAGTTCCGGACATGGATGGCGCAACAATAAACGGTTTTTTTAACCGAAGCTTTGTGATCAGTCCTTTCAGAAAAACTTCCCGAAGTGCACTGTCTACCTTCCCCTCAGAACGCCCTGATCCTGGGAGATCAACCATGTATCTACAGAGGCATTGTACCCCAGAATCAGAACAGCATAAATGGATGAACACTAGTCTGCCATTGTTTAAGTGTACTCACACATGGATCCCAGCTTGTACTAATGTTTCGACAGTTTTCGTTAGGTCCCACACAGCGGAGGTAAACTTTGCACCGTGGAGGAGAAGTACTGAAGGAACGGGTTTCCGAGTCTTACTGCTGATGAGAGGCTTCTGAGGGATAGCATGAGCGATATACACGCTGAGGACGCGCTTGGCAATCGTCTGCACACGAAGAAGAAAATATAAAGCGTAGAATTTAGTCAATATCAGCAGGGTATACGATTGCCCCACTTGCGTGTGCCATTTGCGGTTGAGCGCTTTGCCACAAACATTCAACAACAAGATTGAGTGCAAAACTCGTGCTCAAACTGCCTGACTTGCAACGCACAGCATCTTTTAGGTCATCCGTAGTAAACAAGTCTGGGTGTTCAATCATCAATTCCTCAAATTTGTAGTTTCTTGGACTGCTTGTCGGTGGCGGGTCCCGTTTGGGTATTGATCCAACAACACCGTCTGGCTGAGATCGTATTCTCTTCTTGAATTTTGAGCTTACATTCTCGCCAATGTCGGTTACAGCGATCTCGATCTGAAGCGATGTGTCAGTGTTAGACAACACGCTAGTGTTTTTAGCGTGCAGGAGCATCGCGATTCCACCAACATGCTCTTCTTGCACACCAAGACCCTGTCTCCTCTTCTTTTCGATCGACGCAATACTGCTGGCGTTGACACCCACGTCTCTTCCATCGGGCCGAGAGTTTGAGCGTCCAGCAGCAGCAGCAGCAGCGGCGGCAAGCACTTTCTGCCTGAGTTTAGACTTCGATGTGGCAAGTGTATCGCGGAGCGATGGCGAAAGGGACTCAAAGTTGCCAGTAGTCAGTGCTGCAATAATAGATTGTTCATGATCGGCAACGGCAACGAGGGAACGCTGCTCCATCTCCCGCTCAAGCTGTTCCCGATCAAGGGCGCTATCAACATTGACCTGGGTAGCTTCCACTTCGTCAGTTGCGTCTGGTGATATGTCGGAGTCGGAGTTGGCCCCACCCGTTAGCAGATCAGCGTGCATGGAGCCCGCGTAGAACGCAAGAGAAACGGTTGCGACACCGAGGGCAATCAACCCCACCCGCGCACCAAAACCCATTCGGGCTGGCGCGGGTGGAGCGCGATTATATCCCGGGCCGGACACGGGGAAGGAGGTGGTCATGTCGGCGACCGCCGTTTCCAGTGGCCGTGTCCGCGTCGGCGCATCAGCCATGGTGGTCTCTGCCTCCGCGCGACCCTCCCTGGTGCCGTGGTGGTGGCGTATATATCTGGGCAGCGCACCCTTGTTGTGGGAGGGCAGACCTAATAGGTCGCTTTTTACTTTTTACAAAAGCACATAAGACATCCAAAAGCAATGTTCGGGTTCTATCATGAAGAATCATGATAATGCAAAGTGTGACATTTGGTGACTGTTTGTGTGCTTTTAGCGGATGTGTAAAAAGCGACCTATTAGGTCTGCCTTTGCGGGGGAATGTGTTAAAATGTCCCGCGTTGACAAGTCTGACAGAAAATGCATCCCATTCTGCTTACTGAACTGACATCCCGTTGTGATACAAAGAACAAGCAACTTTCGGTATGTGACAGTTTTGACACTGGGAAATGTTTTTCATTCCCTTCATTGTGTTTGTGTGCTTTACACGGAATGTGTAAAAAGCAACCTCCTACATAGACTATTAAATTTAATTAAATTTTATTAAAAAGTACACTAGATCTGGCCTTGCGGGGGAATACAGTTGTGTCAAGTTGATTAATAGTCTTTAGTATGCGGATGGCACCACTCTACTAGCACTCCGCTAAAAATTTAACTTTTTCGAGCGTGTGCGGCTCAGGGTCGGTCTGCCGGTATACAAGCAAAAATCCGAACTTTTGAAAAATCTGAGGTACATGTGTATACCTCAGATTTGCCAAACTTGAAATCTGAAGGAAACTTCAGACCCGTAAAAGTCCTTTTCTGTACCCTGTATCGCGTTGTCAGTGTTCGATGTGATGTGTTTAGTTGTGAAAAATTTTCTGGTGGGGTTCACATGTCTCCACCCTGGCGAGGGCACCCGCGGCTGGGGAGGGGCCGGGGTCGACCTCGCTCGGGGATGCCGCGGGCTGCTGCCCGGTGACAACCGCGGCAGCGAAGTACGCTGCCATGCGGACTCGGCGTGGAATGACGATGGCGGCAACCATGAGCGCGCTGACGTTGTGCGCACTTCCATTAACATGCATGTGTGTCTCCGCACACTCGGAGGCGGTGACCACAGAATCCATTGATACGATGCGAGACTTTAGCGCTCCAGCACCCAACAGCATCCGGATTCCGCTACGCAAAACTACACTCGCCGTGGGACATACTAGAGTACTTTTCCTCTTCGCACCTTCCCCTTGGGCCGCACAGTGGCGGATTTTCTTTGAGCAGCCTAACTGTGGTCTTTGCTATTAGTGTTGTTGGATCTGCAGTGCTTGGAATTCAAGGTTCGCTGTTTCGAATTTGACGGGGCAGCCAAAGCGGGACATCCAAGGTCTAAGACGTTTAGTGGGTGACGATGATGTTGACATGTGGATAAACCGTCGTTGCCAAGGCTTTACCCACTACTTGCCGGTATGTCAGCGATTCAGAAATTTTCAGTGCTTATGTCAGCTTGCCTGCATTGGTACAGCTTGCCTTGCTGAGATAAGCGTTGACTGAAATTACGCGGTGCGCTGTTGTTCAGCCCTTGGACCAGACGGACGATACTGCTATCTGTGAGCTGGTTTTCAACGTGTCGCTGATCAGCGGCAATACGTCTTCAAAATGTGACGGTGGTGATAATCTATGGAAGGGATGGCTCGTGATTAAACAGCATCTTACGGCCAGGTATAACGATTTACGTAAAGCACCAACACTTACGGATGTTGTTGAATCTGTATTCAAAATTGATGAGAAGGTAGACGAAGAGTCAGTGATTTCAGACATAGTTGAGCGACCAGCGGCTTCGAATGTGACTCTTTTTTGCTTCATGGTTATTAACCCAAGGAACAAAGAGGAACAGCGTCTCCTTATTGCCGGACTTCTAGTCGGTGGGCTCGCGTCTTGTGATTTGTTGGAGGTTTACACAAAACCGGAAATCACGCTTTCATATTTTCCGGCTGAAGTTAGACGGAAATTGACACTTGTCAATACAATCAATCAGTCTATGTATGCAAGAATTGGAGGAAAGACTCGGACAGCCATGAACACTGGGATTTTCCAAATGGTGTATCGCCAGATATTTCAGCGTGCAACGTGCGGTACCGCATTGCATGAATTTGGACTTTTCTATTGGTGACATATTCACGTGCATGGACATGCCGCTATCTGATGTAGGTACCGAAACTATGACTTCGCAGTCAAACTTGATCCTGACACAGTATTCTCAGCGAATCGACTGCGGCGCTTGCTCGCTAGAGTCAACACATCTGAACCTCGTATTTTCCCGAATTCTAACTACGTATTAGGGAAATATGTCCGAACAAAGATGGTGATACATGGGCCAATAATCGCAATGACAACCTCAGCGTTAGACCGATATGCCGCTAATGTTGAAGTTTGTGGTGAGGCTGCATCTGTTCATGCAAGTAATAGTATCTGCGCATGTAGGCGTTAGTCACAGTGTTCTGATCACAAATTACAGAATCTTTACATACGAAGGGGAAGGGCGAAGATTGGTACTTAGGCCTATGCATGTCAAACCTTAACGTATCGAGACGTGGAGTTCAAAAGCAACTTGTCGAGCTCAATATAGAAGCAAGGAATTTATTCGACGGTACCAATGATGACGGGAAAGATGCAACAAAACCCGATCCAGATGTGAGCTGTGTGCACAAAGATGTTGCAGCATTCCATCCGCTGAAGTCGACCGAGTCATTTCTCGATTGTTGGGCGGAGCTGTCTACCGGCATCAAAATAGACTACATCAAAAGATCCCTCGACTTTGACGTCTTTAGACGCGGAGACACATGGGGGATGGGCGCAGGGAGCAAACGGGCGGGAGCGGCTTCTATGAGATCTCGCGATTCGATGGGGGGCTTGAATAGAGGACGACTTGTGAATTCACGGACGGGCCGACTGAGAGCTTTTTGACTACTTAACAAACACAATATTGCGAGATCGCTCAGTGCGGGGATGACCCTTCTATTGGTGGCAAGAATTATGCATTTGTCATTCTCTTTTCAAAGCAGTAAAGTTGGTGAGTTTTAAAAAATTGAAATACCTATATTGCTGTAGTTGCATGTGATATTGTACTAGTGCTGTGTAGAGATGCCCTTGACCACAACTCTTCCTCTCAGTAGCACGCCCATTGCCACGAAGTACTTATCAGATACCTACAGTTAAACGGAATCTGTACAATGTGTTGGTATCCTCTTTCTGCCATGGGTACCAAAACGGATAGTTCTGCAAGTGTACCAAAATACATGTCAAGCATTCTCCAAAGAACTGCTGGGCAAGATAGCACCATATGTATCAGAACGAAAGCACTTACTGTATTCCACTGCACAAAAAGTAACAGACCCGCCAGAAAAATGTTTTAAAAATTATTTGTTAGCTGAAGCAAACATGCAACAAAAACAGCAGTTTGATACCTACAATGTTGTTGAATAACGAAAAGTGAACACCTCCGCTCGGGTCCGGTGTTAACCTTCCCCCAGGATACAGTGGGTCTCCGTTGATTGCAGTAGTTGGTACTGGGTTAGCCTCACCCACACTTATTACGGCGGCATCCAACGTTTCAATTGTAAGCCCAATTCCACTACTTCCTCGCCATCGAACTCCTGAATTGACGGCGTGCATATGGAAATTGGAACCGTTGATAGCAAGGATATCTGTGGGATCAATCCAGCTGCCAAGTTTATCCATTTCGAGCACTGTTGAACTGCTGAACGGTGGTTGGAAGCTAAGCCACCCAGTTTCTTTGTGTTTCGATGGTGATTTACTGAGAGTATGCAACTCCAGATCTATATTAAACTTGGAAGACTGTTCAGACACCCTTGATATCGTGTACTTTGCCGATACCTGCTTAGGGGACCCCGCTTCAAGGAAGCCCTTCATTGGCATGCTTAAGAAAAGCAATACTGAAGTTGTGTCCATATTTGCTGAGCTATGCTGCACCCAAATACTGTCAATTGTTCCATAGGCTGAGAATCCCGTTGCTCCGATCGAACTTCCTGATGTTGCTTCATTACCGTCGGTTCCTAGATTTCCATAGTCTGCCGCACCTCCAACGGCACCGTAAGCTGCAACCCACCTGCGGGTATCATTCCCTGACACTATTTGATACTTGAACTGCGCAAGAGGGTTTGTAGCTGACGCATAATCTAAGCCACGACTTTGGCTACCGGTCTTTCGCTTGTCAGTAAGCCCGATAATTCCACCCGCATCATTAAATTCTATATCAAGCCCAGCTAGTGTAGATACTACATTTGACGAAATCTGTTCAAAGCCATCCTAGACGCAGCAGTTAAGCACGTCAATATAGCATGATGAGGGCCTCAATGTCGCAAAGTACTGACAGTGGAATGAAGTCGAATAGGCCACACCCCAGAAGCCCATTCCGGTGAAATCTCAAGCATTTCGGCTTCCGCGATAGGATAGCACTGCGATCCCCCTTGATGTAAGGCATCTATGGCATTGAGGACCCACATTCTTTGTTCATACCATGTATTTACACAATACGGATCAAATGAGCTGTCATTCTTTTTCGTTGAATTTGCAGCCAGCGGATATGCTCCTGAGGCCAAAAAACTTTGCTTATCAAATGGTAAAGTTTTACAGTCGGCCCCGGACGATCCCCATGTATGTTCTCCAAGCTTCATCATAAGTCGATCAAAAGTTCTTTCAGGTACGGCACTCGCGTTCCACTGCCCATTCATGACACATTGACTTCGTGCACGAATAGCAGCTCGGTAAGTTTGAGCCTTAATTGGATCCGCGGACGCTCCAAATATCTACGAATGTGGAAGATTAGTTGACGAAGTTTGAGTGTTTTATCATAACGCAAGACCTGAATGTGCAAGAGAACGAATAAGGACGCAACACCCATACCCATGAATCTCCAATCTCTTTGTCGACTACTGGAAGGGTGTCTTCATAAGGAGCTATTTTGCGGATAAAGTCATCAAAGCCGTCGGATGTCACTACTTTGGCGTTGGGATGGGCTGTTTGAACCGTGTTTAAAATCTGCTTTGCATTATCGTAGGTGTGCGGACCCATGTTATCCAAGTTCCAGGCCATACATAAAGAGGTCTTGGCTGGTTCAACATATGCACAATCACATAGATGAATGTCACCGTATCCATGTGGGTGTAGCAGTGTAATAGCTGATGCTTGTGTCTTCGGGTCAACCCATTTAAATACTTTCGTCGGCCACTTCAAGTTCTGGTCTTCCGCAACCACAGAAATTGCTCGAGGAGCAAAGTTTTCTCCGACCGAAATTGCCTTGATACCGTGCTTATTTAATAGCGGTAGGACACTTCGAGTCAACCCTGGAACATCTCGTTGAGAATCTACCAAGCAATCGGTAAATGCAGTAATCGCCGACAACCAAATATCATGGAGTTAGTAAAGTGGAAATAAATATACGTTAAAATGTGCCATCACGCACATGTTATACGTCTAGGCCTTTGATACCTATCATCCAGTTGGCTCGTCATATTTAGTGCTACCTCGAAGAAGTCTGGCGAGTACCTGCGACAAGGCGTAGGATTTACATTTCGTACCGCGTCAACCCTCTACTATGTTTGTAGCTAGCGTTGGGATTTTACTAACAATTCAGGTTCTGCATTGTGAGGGAAAGCTTGCCAAGTGATTCCACCCGCAGGACCCAGCGAGATAGCCGCTTCGAATTGAGATATATTTTCTGCCGATGGGCATATAAGGTTGGAAGGGGCTCCTGGTTTTATATTCACAACTGAGTCTTTGCAATTCAAGTAAATGTCGAAAAGGAAAGAGAATCCCATCCATGTATACGTTAAACCAGCCTTGACATCATCGGGATTACTTAAAAATTGTCTTGCTGTTTCAATAGCTAATGGAAAGTATTCGTTCATATACTTGACATCCACGAAAGGCAGCACCATCGTTAAAAATAGTGGTTGGAGTGGCACACATACTAATATTAGTGGGAGTATTAGGCGATCAATACCATACACATGACGAGCATTGTACCATGTTAATAATGTCAGCACTGAGTCGGATTGAGAAGAGCGCAACCACAAGCACATACGTCAGTCACAAGTCAAACTACAAAATTCTATCATATGTAAAATGCGGCGGTTGCAAAAAGAAAAAGGTGTGTGCTGTAGGACAGGACTAATGCGGACAAGAAGGAAAGGACCTGTATCCAAAATTCGGTTGGCCGTTGATATCGTAACCAACATCAAGATCTGAAGGTCAGCAATGAGCGGCAGCGTGCGTCTTAAAATTATCGAGGTAGTTATCTGATCAACATCGATTGCAAAATGAAATCAACTCACGATTGCTAAATACTACATACACCTCTTCCGCATCTGGATTTACTCGGTCTGGATTGCACGGGTCCGGAGTTGGCAGGGTGGTTGGTTGCGGAGTTGGCGGTGCAGGTTTGCCGAAGACGAAATCGAACTTGGTCGATACAATTGCAATCGATGCAACTAACAAGACCCTGGAGGAAGATATGGTCCGACCCGGTACCATGATTGGGTGCTTTGAATTCTACCTTCAGAAAAGGGATCATGCCAGTCAATGAGCAACGATGATCCTGTGGTTCCGCATAGAGAATCCCCTTCCCACCATGCCGCAAAATTGGGTTTGGGATTGCCGACGTAACACATATCCCACCTTGCCCTCCAACTGGGGTGAGAACGCATGCGTTTGAAGGTGGTTTCGGCTACAAACGACTGACCCGATAAGGCAGATCCCAAGATAAATCGCGAATTGCCGCGAAAGCTATTCCCGCCAACGAATGCCAAACGCGGCGGTGGTGCTGTTTGTCGGTCTGGCGCAGTAAACGCAGTGACCAGCCCGGCCGCGGATCATGCAACAAGTTCGCAGGCAAGGTCTCCGGGTGTGTGTGCTTTCATGAGGCTGTGACAATGCGGGCGGACGGGCAGGGGAGAGCAGGGGAGGAGGGGGTTGTGGGCGTCGGTGCTCGGGA
>JACLAD010004344.1_pt1 | contig 13198 bp, 12 predicted proteins | sample 8027901 | NCBI WGS metagenome assembly JACLAD01 (sample SAMN15725071, study PRJNA655200) | protist metagenome | isolation source: fluorescence activated cell sorting (FACS) single amplified genomes of... | place: Spain: Blaines Bay Microbial Observatory, Mediterranean Sea | collected 2016-07-05
GTTTACTCCCTAAATAGACACGTACATAGCTATTAGGCACGATGTTGTTGCCACTACGTGTGCCACTATTACAATAGTGATAATAATAATTATAATAATAATGAGGAGGAGGAGGAGGATGAGAGAGAGGGGGGAGGGGACAGAAAGAGGTGAATGGTTAGCCGTGATGATGGTGGTGATGGTGATGGTGATGGCGATGGCGGAGGTGGAGGACCAACCTATAGTAGTCATCGCCGCTGCTAGCGCTTCTTGCCACATTCAAAAGGCTGAGATTCGCAGCACTATGAATGGTGAACTCCATGCGTGGTTCCTCCATAGCTAACACACCCGGTGGTACACGGTCACTCCGACCGGCCTATTGCGATAGAAGAGAAGTGGGGTTAGGGTTAGGGTTAGACAAAGATCACGCAGCAGAGGAGAGGTAAGTATACTCATACAATAAGAACATGCTCGGCATCGTGTGAGTGACAAAGTGGGTGGAGATTCGCAAACATGACATACCTTCATATCCTTATACTCTTTCAAGAAGCGACGTGTATTAATATGAGCTAATTTCTTGCATAACGCTTGCATATCTTCATCTGCATGGAAATCATAATCACCCTTAAACTTCAACATCGCGACAGCATTCAGTTCACTCTCTTCAGCTTCCCGTAATTTCCGATTTTTTTCCCACTGGTTCACATTTTCAGTCTTCATACTCAATACAATAGTGCCTTCAGTGCTCACCGTCATGTGTGCAAATTCGTTAAAGCCTTCCAAAGTGCGACCTTCGTCTTGTTCCAAATACGAAGCTGGCACATCCTCCAGAGGTTTTATCTCTGCGATATTATATATTTACAGAGTTGAATTAGAAGGGAAAGAATTTTTGATAGAGGTTAGTAACCATCAATGATAGAAGAATGAGAACACAGACGGTGCGTCCCCGACCCGCAGTGTCGCTCCAGAGCAAATCATCTTACCTAATGCCATTTTCGTTTTGGATAATTGTTTCAAGTAGGTTGTGGGTGGCACATGAACTTGCCCTAAAAATGCGTCATCACCCAGTTTACTGTAATCATATATTTCAATGCGCAAGACTGGGTAGTCACTAGGTTTCTCACCAAAACCGATTTCAAAGGTGAATGTGCCGTCGTCGTCTTGCCATCTGGGATTAATGGTATTCGCCAAATACTTGGTGCCTGTAACGCATGGAGAGAGAGAGAGAGAGAATTATTATCGTAAGGACGACATTGAAATAAACCAAATGGCGCATGTGAGTCGACTCATAATTCATTATTGTATGTAGCAAGGACAGCAGAAGAGCATTCAATGGGAGAGAATCAAAAAGGACGGACGTACGAAATATTTCTTTTTCAGGTATTTTGGGTAACTGGGGCTGCTCGACCCAGACCTCCTCCCATTCCTCCTCACTCGACTCACTATCACTACTGACCCCACCCCCGTCAATTGTTACATGATCATCACCATCATCCTTAATGACAGTTTCATGATCACCAACCGTATTCTTGCTCAACCCACTCTCGCCACTCTGTGTTTTGTTGTTATCATTATCAACAACTTGCTTTGCTTTCACAGCCTCCTGTAGACTCTGTCTTGAGAAAGCCTCAATTGCAGCCAAGCTACCCGAATCAATAGGATTAGACATATTGGAAGTCTCAGTCATGAGACCTGATAATGCTAAGGGTGCTTTCCCAGAATTTTCATTCTCACCCCCAGAGCCAGGCCGGGGAGTGACATCCGCACTGCTGCCTTCCACTTTTTCCTTCAATAAATTCCGCTTCGCAGCCCTGATCGTGTTTCGTTTTCTACGAGCTATTTTCCGCTGCATCATATTTGGGTCCTCTTTTCTTGTTCGGACGCGCTTGGGAGGGATATATTCGGGTTGGACATACTCTAGTATCCCTATTACAAATGGGTCTGATTGGCCTCCCATACCATTCGCTCGACCCAAGTTGTTGGCTCGATGTACCAAAATTGTAAGCTCCTTTTCGATGCCTTTGGGTGGCTCAAGAACAGGAGTCTTAGCTCTTTGAGCATCCTCGATATCAGCACTTTCTCTGTGCTCTTCATCATCACCATCCTTGGTATCCTTGGCATCATCACCATCCTTGGCATCCTTGCCATCATCACCATCCTTGGTATCCTTGACATCATCACCATTCTTGGCATCCCTACTAATTGAGGGAGCATTTTTCACATCAACTTTATTACCACCACCACCTTTCTCTTCATCAGCACCCCCTTCATTCTTTCCAGCGGTAACAGGGTTCACAGTCATATCGTCGATGTGTTGTAGATCATCCCTGCATACAGTATCGCCCTTCGTGGTCGTGATAGTACCTTTAGCTTTACTAGAGTCATCCTTTTCTTCTTTTCCGGGAGTAGAAACGCCATTCTCCGGGTCGAATTTCACAACATTATTACTTGTATGCTCTTGCACTTTCTCTTTAGATATGCAGTCTTCTTTCCTTTCACCGTAAGGGGTATATGTGTGAACATTGCCGACAGTGGCACTGTCACTCCCAGCCGCATTCGTCACCAAAGCAAGTACAGGCATAGTCGTGTTCGACCACAGAAAAGCGGTGTCCACTCCCGCTACTGGCCTATGATTGGGTACACCTTGATCTACATCATTGCGACTAAGCATCAGAGGTACATGCTCACAATGCCCGTAAAAATGATAGAGACTGCACATACACACTCGCTTCCGACCCTTTACATCCACTCCCGGTCCCAGGCTGTTGACTTTAGATAAGCCTATCAACTCTCCAGCAGGTGTACTGCAGATGGTGAGTGGGGTGGTTGTACCGATGCCATGATGAGGGGTGTTCCGTGGTGCTTTGGTAATATGCAAACCATCCACTCCTTCCTCTCCTTCATCGTTGACTACTGGCGCAGTAGTAGCAGAGGTCATAGTAAATGCACTTAGAGCCGATTGAATTGACGGTTTCTTGTCTTCTACATCTAAGCTGGTGGTTGACAAGCTCACTGAGATAACTTCATTTCGGGCATTCTTTCCTTCCATACTCTTACTCTTTGAGTTGCTGATGCTATTACTGCTGCGAGCAGACGATAAGGGCGAGTTCGCTTTGAAAGGCATTTTTGAAGGGCTTCTACTGTTGGCATCACGGCTGGATGAACGAGACCGCACAGATACTGGCGATTGCACAGAGCGACTACTGCTGATCCTACTGCTTCCTGCACCTCTGGTATTATTTCTCGCTGAACTCTTGGCACTTTTTCGGGCACTTTCTTTGCCCTGAGATCTGGCTGTATTACCACTTTGAGAACGAGTTGATGCAGGTGGAGTTGTACGATATGTTTGTAGGGTGTCTGGATTTAGATGTGTTCCCTTATTATCCTTGTCTCTACCGTGACTGGGTATACCTAATCTCTTCTCGCGTCTCTTCAGCTTGTCTATATCTACATCTAATTGCCAGCAGGTGTATCCTTCAGGGTAGATATATGTTTTCTTGGCATCCCAGACATGTATACCGACCGTCATTCGGGCTGAGTACATGAAGAATGGGTTAAGGTTAGGGTTAGCAGCAAGTAGAGGAAGGGGTAGGGTTAGTACGATGATCATCAACAACGACAACACCATTCGAAACGTCGCCACTATCACATTGTCTATAATAATAGTAATCGAGTAAAAGCAGGTGGGGGAGATTTACCTCTATACAATAGTTCCTCTTCTGCACTCGCCTTCATCTCCGTGTAGTCATCATTCAACACCAATCTTAACTCTTCTTCGTCCAATTCTCTACGTTCTACATTGGCTTCATACATCAGATTATTCAATACCTCGATGTTCTCATCCGTCGTGTAGGTCTCACGAAATACTTCCACTGGTCGTACTAGCAGACCTGGTGCTGATACAAAGCTGAGTTTCAAGTTACCATTATCGTAGTTATAGCGATGGATTCGTTCGATGCAGTTGGTATGGCGTGTACGGCCATCGATTATATTGTCGTCAGCTTTGAGCGCATCTACAAAATCCCGAGAATCCTTGACCTTTTCACGCATCTCCAATTGACGCTGTAGCGCTTCAGCTTTTCTGCGCTCGTGTTCTTCATCCGTGATCATCTCTCCATCCTCGCCTTCCACGGTGAGAGCCAGACTGCCTTCTTCGTGCAGTTGGGAAAGAGAACCCACTGTAAGACTGTCATCGATTGAGCCGGCGAAGGACTGATTATCTTTAGACTCAGACATTTTTGGAGCTTATTACTTCATTTATCACTGCTGCACTTTACTTAAGAACAAAAAGACAAGTTGTAGCCATTTCAAAGTTTCTATTCGAGGTGCAAAGCCCTCATCTCGAAAGACACAGTTAGATCTCCGACCCGTGAGTTGACGAAGTCACTCACGCTTTTTGCATACGAAATTAAACTATAGGCTTGTTCTCTTGTTAGACATCTTACACGGCTCATCCATCAGCACATTTCTGAATTTTGTATGAGAAAAGAGATGTTCAATTTCCATTTGCTGTGCGTATTGTTGGCACTTTGCCTTAGTGCTCAAATCTCAATGAGTATGGCTGCTCGTCCCTCGAAACGCTTCACTGGCGTGATGGCGGCCGCGTTGAACAAAGGGGATGCCAATACTAAGAACGATTGTACCAAGAAGACAGCTAAAGTGGTCGCAAAAGGAGAGGCAAATGAAGAACCTACTTTGAATGCCTTTGATTTATGTATTGCGGGCAGTGTAGCAACCGCTCTTGGAGATTTATCACTACACCCTATTGATACCATCAAAACAACACAACAGACTAGCGAAGTGGTACAGTCTATGTTTGCTGTTGCTAAGAAGATCTGGAAAAGTAGTGGGATCAAGGGATTCTACCCTGGGGTGGTACCCTATGTCGCTGGTGATGGTGTGTCTCTTCTCTCTATCTAAGTGTTACTCTATCGGCATGACAGTTTTAGTGATGATGCTCACACTAACTTGCTTTCCGCTTTCTGTTCTTCTTCACTACAATGATCATCATACTCATAGGTCTTTCTGGGGCTGTCAAGTTCGCCTCCTTCGAGCTATCCAAGTCTTGGCTCTTTCCCAAAGTGGATGAGAAGTATCACAATACTTTGCAATTCGTATGTGCTGCCGGAGCATTCGTTGCTTGCAGTGTCATTTTGGTGCCCGGGGAAGTACTAAAGACGCGTCTGCAAGCAGGGAGTGTCAATAATTTGTTTCAGGGCATCACTAGTATCATCAAAGAAGATGGTATTGGTGGCTTATTTGCAGGATATGCTGCTACTCTATTCAGAGATGTGCCCTATACCATGCTCGAGCTAGGGTTATATGAGAATATTAAAACTTTTATGAGAAAACGAAATGCAAAGAAGATGGTAGCTAACGGTGAGGCTGTAAACGGGGATGTTGATCTGAGTACCCAACAAGAGCTTACCGCTGCTGCCATCACGGGTGCCTTCACTGGGTGGGCCACCACCCCTCTAGGTAAGCACTTGCTCTATTCTTGATGTCATATAGCTACCTGCTTCTCATGGAAGTGAGCAGTACTACAACCTCTGTGCTGTCACTCTATGGAGACCATATAATTCCTCACCGAACCCTAACCCGAACCCTAACCCGAACCCTTCCATTTCCTTGTCCTTCCTTTGTGATGTCTCTATACATTGGTTTCCATTTACCATCTTAAGATGTGATCAAGACTAAGTTGATGATGCAATCCACTAGTGGAGGCCAATATAAAGGCGTCCTTGATGCTTTCAAACAAGTGTACCGTCATGGAGGTATGAATGCCTTATTTGTTGGAGCCCCTGCTAGAATCGCCTGGTTGCTTCCTTTCACGACCATATATCTGGGATTCTATGAAGTAGTGAAGAGAGAAATCATTTCTTTAAAGAAGAGTCATCAATCGTAAATAAAGAGATGATAGACTAGGCTATCAATGGTCAAACTGGTTCAAGCATGTGATGTGATGATGATGATGATGATGATGATGATGATGATGCATCCATTGGATTGGATTGGATGATGATGATAGAATACATGTAGCAGTAATCGCAAAACAAGAAACAATATTCATCCATACTATTACATAGTCACATTGACCTTCAATATCGTCATTATTTGTATCCTCCTCTCGCCTATTACCTGCTTAGTCCTATCTCTGTCTCTTACAATCAACACTGCTTCATGTCAAAAAATATATATATAGCAGCAGCAGCAGCAGGGTGATGGAGCGGCTCTTGACCAGTCTAGTACGCAGCCCTTAAAGCGTGGTAAGCTTTCCATAGTCGTTCACATAACCCATCCATCAGCACGATCCCACCTGGGTCCCTGGAGATATCACTCCCACTCTCTTCTAAATCCAAGTTACCAGACATTCTCTGAAGTGTCTGCATAAAGCATCGAATCTCTTGTTTATGGTGATCCCCCGGGTTGGCATTCTCGACATGGAGGTCATAAGAAGCATGCTCTAAATCCATATCATCCACCTTCGCGTCCATAACGTCCTTACCATCTTGGCTATGGCCTCCTCCTCCTCCTCCTCCTCCTTCTTCTTCTTCATCTTCTTCTTCTGATAGCTGCTTGATTATAAGCGAAACATCTAATAAGATTTGTTGCAATCCTAAAGGAAGACAATACACATCACTGTCATTGAAGCTGTAAGCATCTCTGCTATTGTGGGGACTAGTAGTATTATATGTATTGTCATTACCATTTTCATTTGAAGTATTACTAGTAGAAGCTTCGTGGTGTTTCAATTGATCAATCATAATGGAAGCATGTAACAAAGCTAAACTCGAAGGACTGAAGGCTTCAACCCTATCTACATACTCATCCTCCATATTCTTACTAGTATTAGTATTATTATTGTGAACATTATGTATAGGGTCCCTACCAGCACCAGCATCTATCGATGATTGATAAGTATGAAAATACTGTTGCGCAACCCAATCTCTCATGGTGTCACTCCTCGGTACATTATCCAAATATACACGATCACGATAGTAAGGGAGCATCATATATCGACCCAAGAACATCTTCTGGAATGGATTTCCACCATTACCATCACTATCATCATCAGATGGATTATACAATGGGTCCACTCCTAGAAATGCCGTCAAATCTAGATGGTCAGATTCACTCATCAGTGGCGCCGACCCAGGCGAACCTCCTCTGTCACTTCCACGATAAGCATTATAAACGCATGTTTTCATCATACTATACCGTTGTAGTGCTTTGAGGTAGATATCCTGCTTAAGCCGCCCATCATCTTCATCTCCATCTCCAAAAGTTGATCTTCGTTCTGTTTCCAAAAAGACCTCGTTGTAATGATGTAACAAGGCTTGTGTAGATGACAATAGTAAGGCTTTGTAATGCGTGAGAGAAGAGAAGTGTCGATCTGGGTGGTGGGGCAGGGAAGTATCGACAGGTTCTTGTGGAGCGATGGATAAATGGGAAGTATATTGTGAAGATAGAGCTTCCTCTTCTTCCCGTATCTGCTGCTCTTTGTCATTCCGATCAGCAGCTTCACGACGATGGTGATGACGATGATGAGAATCGCCTGCACTTTGTGCATCATTATTGTCACCTTTCTGTACCAGAGGAACAGTAGTGTTCTTCAGCACCACCATCAGTGGAATCTGCACCCTCCCTAGGAATAATACATGACCAGAAGCAGACCCGGGATGACACTCCAGACCGGGAGCAGTAGGAGAAGTATAGTAATATTCTTGACCCATGTGATTAGGTCCTTCGAGGGTACTATGGGAAGAATTCCGGCCCATGGTACCTGGTATACGCTTCAAATTACGTATCTCCGGGGATAAGAAATCGACCTCCAAATGCAGCTCCATAGTGTACATCACTGCTCGGGTTAAAATGAGAGGATAATGAATAATGCACTCATAGATGGTACTTCCACCCCGCAGGTCACTCTCGGCCCTCTCCGTATTAAGATAATACGCGTTACAGCAAGTATTGATGGTAGTGGGCTGTAGAAGCAATGTAACACTGTGACTGAAAATCTGATTGTCGCTGCTATCCATTCCGCTGTTACTATGAAACACTGCAAATGAGCAGACACGCTCATGCAATACACGTGCTGTCAGCTTGTCATGAGTCGCGATAGAGATCGACATCATCACACCGCCACCACCACCACCACCACCATTGCTATCGTCAGTGCCGTAATCAACGTGGATGTGCACATTATCTGTCCAACGTGGCAAAGAAGTTGACTGATTATCTTTATGTTCTACTGGAGATATGTTCCAAGGATTCATTATAGAATCTTGGTTCGTGTGGTCTCTATGTACACCACTTGGACTGCTTGTTGCTGAATTCGGCATATATGAAGACTGACTATGAGCCGTAGTATTACCCCTCTGTAGACGCTTTTCAAGCAGAGCCAACAATGAAGCCACTTTCTGCACTTCTTTATGGCACTGAGTAACCTGCTCTGCTCGATAGCTGCACGCAATTAGTAGTGAATGATATTGACGCTCGAGAGTAGGGTAGAGGGCATTCAGTTGGCTTTGAGACAAAGTGGTGAGGTCGACGCCGGGGGGTGTCACTCCCGGGTCACCCTCACGATGCGTATGGGTAAGAGGAGGGAGTGTGTACAGCAGTGGCGAAGACAGCACATTCTCCTTGATCATTCTCTCATTCCCACTTAAGTGATCCACTCCCTGATCATTCATATCTATGGAGAATATGCCGATATCACCACTTTCATTAGGACATCCAATCATTACCACATTAAAATCTAGAATACTGTACAGCATAGTCTCATATCCAAGCAAAGCACCTCCCCCGACGACACCCAGACATGCATTCCCAGGACGATAACTATACCATCGAGATGGCTCAACACTACACTCATCCCCTCGCTCCCTTACTTTGCCAGGTACCACATGGGCACTTCCTTTCATTGTAGAAGCGTGTAGGGCACGCCATTGCTCCATCATCGTAGCACCACCACCACCACCCAATTCCGTCATTCCCTCGGCAGAAAAGGCTAACTCGACAGCCATATCATTCATAGGCGTATATACCATACTAGCTCTAGTTCCACTACCCGGTGTGGCACTACTTGCTTGAGATATGGCGACAAAGGTGTGCGAATTGAATGTAGGGAATATACTCTGTGAGTACTGGGAGGCTGTAGTGACGGTGATGTAGTAGTGATCGTTCTTCTGGCTACTAGCACTACTAGAGCTGTTAGCATCCTTAGCATGCTTCATATCAACGCGGCGTGTAATAAAGATGGCAGACAGAGACTCCCCTACACAGCTCACGTGCTCTACCCCGATTCCATCTCTGACATTCCCATTCGAGCCTTCTATAGCCCAAGGTATGGAAAATAGGTCTCCAAGGGTACAACCTACTAGAAGATATCCACCCGACGATGCACTCTCGAGGGGAAGAAATTGCATAGTAGTGACTTTCGGCAGGAAGGAGCTTCCATCCTGATCACGATACGGAAGACAACGGACTGCTATCCCTTGTGTGGCGGGCGATAGAGCGTCTGGAGTTGGGGGGGAGAATAGTAGTAAATGCTGACCTTTGTTGCTACTACTATCATCACCATCCTTATCAATACTATTGCCATCGTTCATTTTGGTAGAGCAGTGTGTATGATGATCATAGATACAAATGCGAGATTCCGAAGCAATGGCTAAAAGAGAATGGGAGACATTCAGATACATGAGCAATTGCGCTTTCTCTTGACAAAGAAGGGTCATCCAGATTTGTCGGGTCTTCATAACTATCTTCATATCATTCAACGGTGACATGTTATTCTCAATATCACCATGTCGTAGGCTTTGTTCATCTTTCAATGTATAAAGACTTTCATGATCCATATCGAGATAGAGATTAGATAACAACCCTCTTTCTTCTTCAATATCTTTTTCTCGATCCTGATTCATTTGGATGTCATTGTGAGACAATATGAAATTAATATTCTCAATTTCCACAGTATTTTCGACTTGTCCTTCCAGAGCCACCATCAGATGATAAACTTCTGTCTTCCGTACGCTATCATGAGATAGAACATCAGCTGTGATAGACATAATGGTGCGATCGTAATGTACACAGGAGAGTTTTCTTTTGAATGGTGAACTCTGAAAAGTGCTGGAATACACAATGCCATAAATAAGCACATCACACAAAGATCGCGATGTGCTTATTACGAGGCTCGATTGGGGGAAAATGTTAGACTTCAGGGCAAGCGACGTCATTTTATCGTATCTGGAACTCGTTGTACTCGTCAAATCAAGTCTAGTCTCCCAAAGTGCTTCAAATCACTTTGGATTTAATCTAGCGATTATGAGACCTATAAGTTACAGTTTGCTCCAAAAGTGTTTTCAAATTTAATTCATCGAGTGATCATTGCATCAGTGAATTCAATAGTCCAATACAATGAGTTCAACGCCATAAACTACTGTTTGGTTGTGTTGTCTCTGAAGTCGCGTATATCCACCCGCTTCTATCACTTCCAAACAAAATTGTCTTTCTTCAGACTTTTAGCAGTAGGTTCTTACTAGCACTCAAGACGCGGTGTTCAACGCTTCACTGGACAGTAAAACTATAATTTTCTGTTGTGATATTCGAGAATAGTCATTCGTGAGACACTCGGTACAGAAAAACATCCAACCTGCTATTAGCTTGCAAGTGTTTTTGGCAATAATATTTTCAGCATCTAGTTGGAAGAATGGAGAGTTTACTGGTATTTTATTCCATCATACACAATGAGGCTGACTTGTCGTCCCAAGAGCAGGGAGAAGAAGATTGTTTCGAATGTCAAGTGTATCAAAACAAAGAAGTCTATCTGTATGATATTCTTACACATATCATACACAATGGCATCTTAGAAAACATCAATTACAGCTTCATTGCTCGCCTAGGGGCTAGTCAATCGAATTATACTTACATAGAGCTTCCCAGTCCGGCTTCTATTATTCCTATTAGCAAAGGTAATAGCAGTGTATACCTTATGCTAAAGCCTGCCGTGAATCCTCCTTACACCCCCCCTGATCAGGTAGAGGAATTCATGGATTACAGTAGAAAGCGATTATATGGAGATAGTCCTCCGAACAAACCTCCACGGCCTTCACTTCACAACAACAATACGAATACGGATTCCAATGGGAATGTGACTGGAAAGAGCGGCAGTACCGGTAGTATATTCAAAAAAGCGGCACAAGGTATATCTGCTGCAGGTAAAGCTGTAAAGAAAGGCGCTTCCAATGTATTCAAAGGCAAAAACAATGTAGGAAATACTTTCGATGATTTCAATGAGATACACAACGGCGGAAGTGGCACACAGCAGATCCGAGAACCCTACCGAGATAATGGTAGAAGTGGCAATCCTCATTTAGATTCTCAGCAACAACGCGATCAAGAGTTGGCTCGGGCTCGTGAAAGAGAACAGAGGCGACATGCACAGCGCACACAAGCTGATAGCGATACCGATCTCGGACAAACCTTAGGAAATGTGGCCTCTAGCTTTTTCAGTTTCGCCAGCAACACCATCAACACCATCACAAGCACTGTGAGGTAAGGCGTTGCTCCTTCGCGTCTTTAGCTCTCTTAGCATTCATCTCTAATATCAAATGTCATCACATTCTGACCTCCTCCTGTTCTTCTTCTACTTCTTCTTCTTCTTCTTCTTCTTCTTCTATGCACAGCACCACTACCAACTCTCTCATGTCAGTTTCCTATCAAGTCGGATCCAAATCTATCAATATTTCTAAAATACTTGCTGAAGGTGGGTTCGGGACCGTGTACCTTGCTACCCTTGCCGGAGAAGGCGATTCAGGTCCGGGTGCAAGTCCCCAACAATATGCTTTAAAACAATTGATCTGCCAAAGTAGAGAGCAGTTTGAAGAAGCAGAGACGGAGTTGCAGGCCCTACAAATGTTTGGAGGCCATGTTAACATCATCCGGATGATAGGTATGTCACTCCCTCTCCTTCTCTCTGTTGTTACTCTCTTACTATGCCTTGTGATGATGCTGATTATGATGATGAGTATACTGACCTCTGCCTCTCTGCTTCCTACTCTTTCTATTCATACACTCGTCACTCTCCATCTCCTTCTTCTTCCTTCACTATACCCTTATTCTAATCATCTTATCACCATCATTATAGACTTCAACAAGAATGGCAAGCAGATCCAAGTGAATACTGATAGCCTGTCTACATCTATTTTGGACAACGGCTCTTCAGCTCTGCATGGGCCCAACAGTAACAGCAGGAATAAAGTTATCCACATACTTTTCCCTCTATATCGTGAAGGTGAGCTACCCGGTCGCGGTCACTCCTCTGATCGTTATGGAATCTGTGCTTTGATGTCCACACAACCTCCCTAAACCCTAACCCTAAACCTCCCATTTTCACGTCTTACTAACCCTAACCCTAACCCTAACCGTTGTATTGTAAATCTTCATATGCGCAATTGGCATACATAGGCACGATGTGGGATATCATTGAGAAAGCGGGATTATGTTCTCAAGATACGAAAATGCATGGACAATGGCCTATCTCAGAGAAATTTGCACTACAAGTCATTTTAGGTAAAAAGGCTGCATCATCTCTGTACTGTATCTCCTCTCTTCCATCTCCCCTTGATGAAGTATACTCACCATAGCCATCTTATGGGGAAGTTCTTTCCAATCTGTGCTAACCCTAACCCTAACCCTAACCCTAACCCTATAAATTGTACAATATATATAGGTACGGCACGTGCATTGGAAGTGATCCATAACAAAGGGTATGCCCATAGGGATATCAAACCTCATAACATACTATTGTCTGATACCGGTACGACGCAATATCAACATCCATTTTTGTATTGATTACTGGTCTGGCATTGTGATGATGAGTATACTAACCTCTGCGATCTCTGCTTCCTGCTCTTTCTATTTATATACTCCTCACTTTCCATCTCCTTCTCCTTCTTTCACTATACCCTGATGCTGCTACCATAGGAGAAGCTGTTCTGATGGATTTTGGTTCTGTAACACCATCTACCCATACAATTTCTACCCGCCAACAGGCATTGGCATGTGAAGAGGAGGCTGCTTCCAAGACTAGTGCTGCTTATAGGGCTCCAGAGTTGACACAGTGCAATTATAGACCGCCTCAATTAATTGATGGTAGAGTGGACATCTGGGGCTTGGGTTGCACACTGTACTGCTTTGCTTTTGGCAGAAGTCCGTTCGA
>JACLAD010016337.1_pt1 | contig 13196 bp, 1 predicted proteins | sample 8027901 | NCBI WGS metagenome assembly JACLAD01 (sample SAMN15725071, study PRJNA655200) | protist metagenome | isolation source: fluorescence activated cell sorting (FACS) single amplified genomes of... | place: Spain: Blaines Bay Microbial Observatory, Mediterranean Sea | collected 2016-07-05
AAATTGCTGCACATATAATCCACCCGATTCTTATTTATGGGTTTTAAGCAGGGTATTGTTGCAACGAACAGAACGTGCATTGCTTGCCATTTTTGGAAGATCAGAACAAATTATGCCATCAATTGCAAAGAAACACGACGATAATAATAATAATAACAATATTTATTCACCAAACCAACCGCTATTGCCATTTATATCCTTTGAAAAAAATTATTTTAATAGTACTACCATTAATAACAATAATAAAAACAGCAATAATATGAGTAGTAGTAGTATTAGTAGTAATAGTAATAGTAGCAGCAGTACGATGGACAATTTAATTGTAAAATGTACATATGAAATCGATCATATTGAAGAGGAAACAATAGATTTTGGAAAAGGAGGTGCAAACGGTATATTGTGGATAAAAAGTGGAAATGGAATATATTATGAAATTGCCCATACAGTACATCCAAGTGCTGGAATGGCAAACATTGAACCATCTCCAATTTACGTTGGCTGCTTTGAAAATTCATTGAAAAATTTAAATTTTACATCAACATTAAAGCAATTGTTATTATTTTCACTAGTACCGAATGAGATCTCCGAAGGGGGTAGTCGCAAAAGGAAGAAAACAGCAACAACCGACCCTGATGAAATTATTTCCAACGCATTGTCATTGAATAATTTAGATGAGGATTTTTTAGAAGAGTATGGTGAAATTGTATCCAGCCAAGTACAAGCTTTTAAACATGCGAATAAAAGCATGCAAAATTTGCATCGATTGGTCTCTTATTTATCTTCAAAAAGTACAGTCCAAGGCAAACGTCAAATGCGAATGCAAGGTAATTTGATTAAGAAGAAAGAATCTGAAAAAGAGAGGCGAAGGCGTTTAAAATTAGAGGACAAAGAAGAAAAAAGGAAGAGGAAGGAACTAGAAAAAATGGCAAAGGTGATTCAAAAAGAAAAGATGCAAAAAATAAAAGAAGAGAAGAAGCGATTGAAAGAAGAGTTGCGTATGGAAAAAATTAATGAAAAGAAACGTAAATTAGAAGAGAAAGAACAAAAGCGTGTGTTGAAAGAGATGGAAAAAGAAAAAAAGCAGGAGTTAAAACGTTTAAAGAAAGAAAATTTGATGAAAGAGAAAGAGCAAAAAAAATTAATGAAGAAAAAGAAAAAGGAAAACAAGAATATGCCAAGAACGGACAAGGATGATGATTTAGATTTACTCGAAAAGTTGAAAGCGAATAATACATTACCAAAGCTGATGGAAGATATACCAACCCCTGGGTTACTAACAATGTATATAGATCCAGATGTTCGAACTCGACGAGTTTTACAAGAACCTTTAATTGCAAATAAATCAGTGAAAGATGTCGATTGGAAATCTGAGAAATATTTTACCAATAACTCTTTCCATGGTGTAAGGAAAATCGTGTTGAAGAATAACGAGAGCAATAGTGGGAATACTGGCACATCCTTTAAGACGATGTACAAGGCAGACTTTGTACATAATCGTAAAAGCACACCCTTGGGTATTTTTTCAACAATAACAGAAGCCGCAAGGGCGTTTGATAAAGCAGCTTTGAAAAGTTTTGGCCCTCGTGCTAGGTTGAATTTTAATTTTAACAATTACACTAGTGAAGGTGGCGCAACTGCTATTTCCCTATTACGAAATGTTAGTGACATGATGGGGAACAACAAAGACGGTGATGACCAATTAGGTGATGGTAAAATGGAAATTGATGATGGTAATCATGCTGCTAACAAACTTATTTTGCCTCGATTAGTCGAGCATTCGTCACCACACCCATTTCATAAGCTCGTAATACCTCCTAATTTACTTGGAAAATGTATGCACGTAGCAGAGTGCTTTGATTTATTTAGCAAAGCTTTTAGATTTCCGCATGTAGACATAACTACATTGATCTCGTCTCTATTTTTAGAGACGGTTACAGATAAAAGCAAGAAAGACGCAACTGTGTTGGGTGAAAAAGGTGAAGTGAATGATTCTATATACAATTCAAATGTTGATTATGATTCACATGTGCTTGGGCAGATGCACATTTTGTTAATGCGTGCCATTTTCAATCAGCAGCGACAGGACCGGACCGGTTTGTTTTGCAAGGAAAGAATCGAAAAAGCGGAAAAAACGTCGAAGAAATCATCACGTCAATGGTTGTTAGATACTGCCATAAATGAAATGCACGATTTATCCAGTGACATACGTGGCCAAATTGGAATTTATGATGATACTATAAATTTAATGGCAAACCCAAAACTTGAAAAAGAGTTTGAAGCGAAGATGCAAGATGCAACGAGGAATAGTAGATACAATAATTACAGTACAAACTATGACTCAAATTATAACATGATGGCTTTAAAATCTCCTGTCACTAGCAATAATGCATTTAACACTCCCATCAATCGGCAAGAAACGTATAAACGTTCTAATAATTATAATTCTATCAGCAGATTCAACATGATTGAATGCGAAGCGCAAGAAAATGTCGAGAGGGAAATTGAATGGGTTGAAGCAGCAACGGGAGCAGTACATTTTTCACCTTTGACTGCAGCTTTTGATAGTACTTGGAATCGTACACATGTAGCATTTGCTCGCAGTTTAAGAGCATTTTTTGAGGCAAGAGGTTTAGATTTCCCTAAAGCACCTGTTTTAAACAGGGAATCAATTGATATGTATATGTTGTACAGCTGGGTCATCAAACGGGGTGGTTATAGAGCTTTCACTAAAAAGTCAATGTGGAAGGATGCCAGGCCATTTATTGATAATTATGTCGAGGATCACGTCCAAGCCCCATATATCCTTAGCCGTAATTATAAAAAATACTTGAAGGATTACGAGGAATTTTACAATGATGGATTTGGTAGTACGGAGCAAGCGAGATACATTGGCAATAGTTTTTATGGTGCTCCTATCGGAAAACCTTTGACCAATGCAATTGTCTTGCTTAATGCAAAAAAGTATGATTTTCCTGTAAAAAATGACCCAAATGAAGAGCAAACTATTCAGACACGAGTGGATGAGCTGATTGAATCTATGAATGTAGATGCAATTTTTTCACACATTGATCAAGATGAATCAAAGGATGAAAAAGGAAAGCCATACAGGAAAGCTATTTTTTTTGATAAATGTAATTTAAGGCCCCCTTTGCATTACTCATCTCCAATGGGATCTTTTGTTAAAGAATGCTTAAACAAAGAAGATAGCAAATCCATGGCTGATTTGTTGAAAGATGTTTCACAAAAATGGGATAATCTAGATCTTAAAACACGAAAAACGTATGAAGATTTAGCAACAATTAAAAATCAAAAATACTTCAAAGATAAATGCATATACGATAAGTGCGTCAAGATTTTAGACGAAAAGTATCATTCAAAATATGGGAAACTTGATGCAGATGGCAAAATGGAAGTTGAAAGCACAGCTGCCCTTATTGTTTCAACGAGTACAACTAGTACTACTAGTACTACCACTACCACCACCACTAGTAGTACTACCCCAATCACGACCACAACTGATACGTCCGTTACCGAATCAATACAAAAGGAAAACACTGAGAATAATAATAATAATGAATCAAAGACTATGGAGGACGTTTCAGAAAGTATTGTTGATGAGAACAAGGACGAGATGGACATTGATGAAAGGTTAAAAAATTCAAATGACAATCAAATTGCAGCAGAAAAAGTATTGTTACAAAATGCAAACAAAAATGATATCTCGCCAGTAATTAAGACCGCTCATAGAAAAAATGCTGTTCATTATGCCCATATTGAATGTATCCCAAATTTTGATAATTCAATTTTAAATTTACAAACATGGAGCGGCATTTTATCAACATTTGTTAAAGAAATGGATACGGCCAAAAGTGAATATGTAAGTGATGATGAAGGAGAAGAAGGACGGCAAAACGTAGGCGTGACCACCTTTGTAGAAACAACAGAGCGAGCATTACAAAGAAAAAAGAGGAAGAAAATTAAAGATGCACTGGATAATTTACGTTATGTTGGTGAAAAACCTGTTAAAAATAAACCTGTAACATGGGGCGAAAATCTGGTGGACGAAAACCACACAGTCATTATAAAACGAAAGAGCATGAATAAAAACCTCGAGCCATATTCAATGGTAAAGTTCCTATTAGAGATGATACTGCTTAGCCCAGTGAGCGGATTATTTTATGATCGCGAGAATACACAAGAAGAAGAAGAAGAAGAGGAAGAGGAAGAAGAAGAGGAAGAAGAAGAGGATGAAGAAGAGGAAGATGATAAATATTTAATGCATGATTTAGAAAATCTTTACAAAAAGTTTGCTCTTGGATATTACTTAGAACCGTACAATTGTTTAGATGTAGAAACGTTCGAAAAAGAAGTAAATGAGATATTTGATTCATTTGGAGTTGTGAAGCAGAAAGATGCAAACGCAGATTTGCCAATCATTGAACAAATAGAAAAGGTCGATAAAAGTAAAATTGAAGATGCAAAAGCATTCCAAACGAAGTTACAAATGAACGCTTTGAAGCAGCTTTTTTATAAATATTGGCCTGAAATTAAATTGTTATGCGTCGAACATGCAAATAAATTGAAGGAATATTACAAAACGTCTTTCCTTGAAGATGATTGCAACGAAGAAGAAATAGATTTATTTGATTTATCATTTGCACCTGGCGATCAAGTTCAGACTATATATGGAAAAGGAACGGTTGCGCGTGTTGAAAATAACCTAAAAAAGTTAATCATAGAGCTGGACGATTGGATACTTGCAAACGAGACACGACCAACATTATTTTGTGATCCATCTCAAGTCACTTTGTTAAAACGTTGTCTTGAAGTCAATAGCAATTCCATTTTCCCGCCTCACAAGTGGGTAAATATTAAAAAACTCAGCGTCGTTGGCGATGTAATACCCGAAGAAGATGAATTTTATGGCAAAGATGTAGTTCTCGAAGAAACATATGGCATCGATTCAAAATATGCCGGCTATGTGGGAAAAGTTCTTGATGCTGGGTTAGATCAAAGATGGAGACGTGTTCAATTGTATCCCACAAGATACCAAAGAATTAGACAGCAATTGGAATACTACAAGATCCATGACATGACTGAAAACGGTGAAATTCTCACTACATTAGAAAAAAAAAGAATGGAAAGGCAGATGGTGAAAGCAAAATATGGTGTTTCATTTGAATTTGTAAACAATAATAGCATTCAAAGGATGATCGATAGAAATAAAGATGCAATTTCCAACGGTATGCCTGTTGTTACCTGGAAACAAGCAGCACTTTCACTTTTACTGCCATACGAAAGTATAACTAATGAGAAAAAAAGTTATGAGCAAAAAAAAGCAGCAGAAGATAGAGCAAAGGTTGTGTCAGCAGGTTTGCCTGAATTGAGAGAAGGAATATATAAGAATATGCCGATTTCTAAAATAGTTCGTGATGTTAAAAAGAATATGAAATCTATGGATACTAGTATCAATGATGCAATTAATATAAATGTTGAGATTAATAAGAGAAGGGAAGCCAGTTACAAATCGCTATTTAAGAATATTCTTACATCTTTAATGGCTACTAAGCCAGGTGCTGTGTTTTGTAGTTCCTTAGATTCCGCAAAATTCGGTTACATTTCAGCCAGAAAGGAAAATAATGGTACTGAGAATGAAAGTAGAGTATATGGTTTAAATGATTTAATCGAGAAGCTGGATGATAATAAATACAACATTCACAATGACGAAGATGTAAATAAGGATAGCGGCAATACAAAATCCATGCAGGAGCATTTTGTTGGAGATATGAATAGTATATTTTCAAACATTTACAACACTTTCTTTGTTGGTTCGAAAATTGCTATGTGGGGGCAGGAAGCGCATATATATTTCAATGAGCAGTATACCTTTGCTTGTAGAAAGAGACCGTCATTGTCTATAGCAAAAATATTTGCACCGAAATTGGTAACCATGTCATCAAACTGCAATACAATATTGAATGCAGTAGCTTTAATATTGAAAGAGTTAAATTATTTGTGTGACGCTATTCAAGAAATATCTTCCAAGTTAAAGAGTGGCGATTATACTTCAGCACGTTCTGGGATTAGCTCTACATTTGCAAATGATGTTCGAGAAGCGTTAAAAGAAGCAAATGACGAAGATAAAACTGTTGCATTGGACGCTCTTTCATGTTTTGATCAAAGATTATTACACATGTGCATTGTTGCCCCCACAAAATATTTTTGGATTGGTGAAAGGATTGTATATCAAGATGGTAGAAATAAGGTGTATGGAACTATTGTTGAGTATATTAAGAACTTTGAAGACGAAGATCATACCTATGATCTTGAGGATGAATATTATGGTTTATGCAAGATATTACCCGATGGTGTGATAGCAAACGATAATAATTACACTTATTTAGATTTGTGGACGCCATTAACCTGTTTTGAGGCGACAACACAAGTTGATATAGATGACGAATATGTGCTTTTATATGGAGTAGACTGGCTGTTCGCTAATGACAACAATCATGTATTAGAAAAACAAAAACGTGGAAAAGCAAAGCTTGCGAAGGATCGTTTCCAATACGTTAATTACAAGACTATTTTAGAGAAAGCAGATAATGTTCTTGTTGGACTTCTCCCTAAATTTACAGGTACAGTTACCGATGATGAGATGGTCCAAGGAAACAAGTTGAAACTATTTAATGTAGAAATGAAGTATCATGAATCAAAAGATATGGATATAATTGATGAGAACACAATAAATGATTCTACATTAGGCGAAAGTTCTTTTGTAATGAACAAGATTGCAGACAAGATATATCAAGAGAGCTATTCTGCACTAAACGCAGCTGAGAAAATTTTGGTGCTGTCCTGGCTTTGCGATACATTGCTCAATAGTAGCCAAATTCGAGAAGGAATAACAACGGAGTATGAATCTATTCCAGGATCTTTAAAAAGTCAAAAACATTGGATACAAAAACGGGCACAAAGACAACGGAGAGAAACTATGATGAAAAACCTGAAGAAAAAAGCGGATGCTAAGAAGAAAAACGGTAAAACCAAGAAGAAGAAGAAAGGCGACAGTGAATCTGAAAGCGATGAAGAAGAATCTAGTGATAGTTCAAATGAAAGCAGTGATTCCGATAATGATGAGGAAATGAACGATAAGAAGAAAGGTGCTTTGAATGGGAAACGCAAGCGGATAGGAATCGCTGCTACTGCAACTGCAACAGATGGGAATAGTAAGCATCAAACGAAGAAGAAAGCTAAGTTGTATGCACATAATCCTTATAACGACAAAATAAGAAAAGTTACCGCAAAAACTTTAGGATTAAAAAAACATGATATGGAAATATCTACGGCAGAAAGGTATAAATTTCATAAAAACGCTGTGAAATTTGAAATTGGATATGCAAAGGAGTTGCTAAAATATCTGAACAAAGAAGGAAACAGTCCAGGAACCTTCCAAGAATATGTCGTGAAGGAGGGTAGGACTAAGGAAGATGATGTAATGGAATACGATCCGATGACAGCTTCACGGGACTTTCCACAATCTGATATTCTTTATAAGAAGCTAGGGATGCAACTGGAAAATGTCGATATAAATGAATTTGGTTCCATGGGATTTTATCGCGGCGCAGGATTTACGGCCGCATGTGACCAGGCTTTAGGTATATTGAATAAATTTATTAAACAGAAGACGATACGCAAGGAGATCTATGACATACGTGCCGATTTGCGAACCGAGCAAAATGCGACCGTTACAAATCAGTTTGAACACCAGGTGTATGTGAATATTTCTAAAGTTCTGAAAAAATGTGGTAAGATATTTTTTAGTTATTTTAATTTATTAGTTGTACCAAGAATTTTGCAAAAAAAATCGCTTTTGTGGAGGTTACAAGAGATTTTTTTAATAGTCGACTCCGGTAAATGTGGGAAAATGCGAAAAGGTTATATTCAGGATAGTCTTAAATCTATTATTGTAGATGATGGAGCCGAATTACCATTGGAACGGTTCGCAACGGAGCAGAATGACAGTAAAGGATTGCAACAAGCTAATGCAAACGAAGACGTTGCTATGAAATGGCGATATGGTGTGCATTGGGCATTTATTCACGACGAGAATACATGCAAAAAACTGTTCAAAATGCGATTTGATTATGTTGACCGTTATATATTTACAGAGCGACAGACTACCCTTTCATCACGGAAACTTTTAAAATATTTAAGACAAGAATATCCGGTTAAAGAAGCGATTGATAAGACTATGTCCATGATGAGAAAGCAATACATTGGCGAAGATAGATATTATAATCGATATTGGTACTTTGTTCGTGGGGCAAGCGATCCTTACAGATCCAGCTATATATTTGTTGAATTATCTACCTTCGGGGCAAAACGGTACCACAGTGCATGGTATGCAGCATCAAATATTATCGGAAAAAGTTCCATAAATGATTTAAACAGTGGCATGATGATGCAAATTGAAGATGATGAGAAAGATACGTCATATCTAGCAGGTTCATGGTTCTGTGTAGCTGGTGAAACACAATTAAAACGATTGATGCTTTCTTTAAACCCAGAAGGCAGAAGAGAATCTAAATTGCTTATTTCTCTAGCGAAACAATACGAACTGTTCATACACGTTTCTAAAAATATTAACCCAACGATATATAACCCACGTGTTTCCATGTCAGCGTTTCCACAAGAAATAGTTTCTGTCCAATTAATGTTGAATATAGATGATGGGCATTGTGGTGTAACATTAAAGAGCATACCGTGGTTTTTTGGCGGTCGCACGTTTATTGAGATTATTGAGCCAGGTTCTCAACTCCCTGATGTCAGCAACGGTATAACAGAAGTTCAAAGAGTGCAGTTGGGAGATTTCGTTGTATCAGTTGATGGTGTTAATGTAGAAAATTACACAACTAAAGATATATCAATGTTGATCTTGGACCGATTTGCACTTGCTGTTACGAAAGGGAAGGATTTTATACGACTCGCAGTGTGGAGAAATGATAAGCAAGTCAATATTGTCAATAGGCCGTTGTTAGCCAGCGCTCCACGTCTAGCCTACGGGCCTATACAATTAATGCATATTCATTTATTGCGTTGTGAAACGTTTGCATTTAGCGCAATTCATTTGCCAGAGGTACAAGCTATTACAGATAAATGGTTATTCATGAATGATACGGATATACATTGGACGTGGCCATGCCTTCGTAATAATTGGCGCAAAAGGTTAATAAGTGCATGCGAAAGTGGTATCTTTATAAAACCAAAGGAACTGGGGAAAATGATTGAAGTGTTTGAAGAGGCCTTTGAAACGTTATTACCCCCAGTTAACCTAGGATTTGCAACCCCTGAAGATATGGAGGAGGCGTATGAAAAGATCACATTTCGAATCAATTCAACAAAGAATGTTGGCCCAGGATTTTACTTGAAAAGGAATTTCGGTTTCTTTGTTGACTTCAATGTTTCAAATGATACATTTCCGAAGCCATTTGAATGGAAAAAAGAGTTTGAAAATGTAAAAAATTATACAGACACCGTAAATTTATTAACCTGTGTATGTACCGAGGTCGGGAGAAGAATAATAAATGCGTTTACATTCAATTCTAAATTACTAGCAATTGAAGACTCTGGAGCAACACATTGGAACTCAACATTTAAAATGGAAATTTTGAATTCAGTTAGTAAACAATATGGTTCTATGTTCGATTTTGAAAATAAATCTACGTATGAAAAGCAAGTAAATATTGCATTGAAACATGTTGCTAATGGTAATAAGAATAGCAGTAATGGTAGTAATAGTAGCAAAGGAACAAAAAAGAGAAATAAAAGAAATTCAAATATATTTGACAAGCAAGGTAAAGGTATTGATGTTTTAAATTGTATTGATGTAAAACGCAATTCGGATATCGTTAAATATTTCCCGTACTTGCAGAAGCGAAAGAAAACATCATTTATAATAAATAAAGATGTAGATGGTATTAGCAATGTTGAATACGATTCGGATATCGAGAAAGCTAATCGTGATAATTTAGTCTCAAAATTAGGTGAAGGTGTTTTGCAAAAGGCAAAAGACTTGGAAAAAAAGATCAAGTACCTTGAGAAACATGGAATGGACAAGATATGGGATTTATGTGGAACAGATATTGACAAGGAACAAGAGAAAAAAAGCCTGGAAAAAATTGAGTCAATGAAAGCAAAAAGAGGAACTTATGCTCAAAAGATGAAAAAGGCAGCAGCCGTTCCATCAACAGGGAAAAAAGGACCAAAAACAAGATGGTTGAATGAATACAAACGGTATGCAAGAGAATTGCGGGAAAAGATGGAATCTGGCGATACGGATTTAGAAAAAATAGCAATTGAGATGAAGAAGGTAAATAAAAGGCATTCATATTTGATGGTAAACATGGCAAAGTCCCCAGACAAAATATCACCAGAGTTCAAAGAAATGTCCAAGGAGATGGCACTTGTTCGAGGGCGAAAAAAAGCATTGACAGAGGTGAGGGACGAAATCTTAAATGAACGTGGGGCTTCAAATGCAAATCTCGCCCCGGCGGAAATTAGCAAAGCAGAAAAAGAAAAGGAGGAAGCAAAAAGATTAATCAGAGTGAAACGCGCGAAATACTGGGAAAACCAAATGCAGCAAAACGAGGATGCAATTAAGGAAGAATATAGAAAGGTAAAGAAAAGAAGAGATGAGAAATTGCAGAAAGAGAAACTCAATGTATATAGGAATGCAAATGGAACCGTTGTTGAAGTCTTCAAAAGAAGAAAAGATGAATATTTTAGAGGTGTAATAGAATTTCAATCGAATAAACCAGGCCATGAGATTCTATATGGTATTATTGTGTATTTGAACACAAATAAAAAACCATATGATTCTGGCCCAATATATGAGACAAGATATGAAGCTGCACTCCAATATGATTTCTTGGTCAGAAATTTACTCGGTGTAAAACTCAGTGAAGGTTTTGTCAATTTTAGTTATAATTCCAGTCTACGAGTAGCACCATTCAATCAATTCAAATATTATTCCAATTTACGTAGTGAAAAATATTTTGTAGAAGATACCGATACCGCTATAGTAAAAAGATACGTGAAAGGTGGAAACAATAATCACATTAGATCATTGGTTTATTGTCCAATTTCTGGGAAAGGATTCGATAACGAATTAGCATTTGGAGAATATTTCATAACTACGCATATGGAAGTACAAAATATTAAAACGCAAAAATTGCAGGAAAATTCATTATTAGGTAACACTCTCTCCACCGTATTTACAAAGAATGCGAAAAATGTAGGATATAACAGTAACTTCCCCTCAGCGAATCAGCTGATGCATTATCCCACTAATAAGAAAGCAACTACCATAACTTTAAGTGCACGCAAATTTAAGAGTAGTAGCCAAAAAAGCACGAAGATTAAATTATCACCTAGATCCAGTCAAAGAAAATCTTTCCCATGTACCGTTTGTAACGCGGTCTTAATGAGTAGAGATAGTTTTAAGAAACATATGTACGTACAACATCAAGGTGGAAGAGAATCATGGCAGTGTCATATGTGCAAGAGTGTTCTAGGTTCTAAAGACAGTTTGAAACGGCACTATAGACATGTTCATCAAATTGATCGAAGTATCATTATGGTGGAAGATGGGCATCAATGCGATATTTGTAAATTATTTTTTGGTACTAATGAAAGTTTAGTAAAACATAAGGACGAAACTATTTGTACGCCAAGACTTGCTTCAGTTGATGGTGCATGTATTGTGGTTCCTAAATAATTATGAGAATACGGGGGTCGTAAATAATTTTTTATAATTATATATGACATATATATATGATTATATGATATATTGATTTTTTTACTTCCGTATAAATTTAACGAGTAACAACCCCCCCCCTTCTTTTTTGCGTAGTTTTTTTTTCTATGTGCATTAGAAAATATTTTTTTATATATATATCATATATGATATGATTATCATATGCATTATAAACTGATACACTGTGTACTGATGAAATGTATGACACTGATATAATTTTCGTACGTGTATATTTTGATATATATATGTATGAGAGGAAGTTATGTACTTCGTATGATATGATATCATACATTTAATATTAATATAATATTATATATACCATTATTATATGTCTCATTAAATTAAACAACATCTCATTTTTTATGCAGAGAGATACAAATTATATATCATATTTTGGTATGATACGAAGATCTATTTTCGACATATCATATCATATTTCCGACACACACATACACACTCCTCTTGCTTTATTTTTGACTCTTATGATGGCTACTATGATGATGTGACGATTTTGTATGGTGATTATGATGATTATGATGAGTATGGTGTTGACTTGTTTTTTTATCATTATTACTATTCGTTTTTTCCTTGGCAGCTGTTTTTGCCTTATGTATATCACTGTAAGTTTTGCTGCTTTTCATTAATTTTTTTAATATCTCGTGAGCTGGATGCACAGAATCATCATCATCAGTAGCAGCAGATGTTGAATCCTTTGAACTAGTACTTTTTGACGTCTTTATCAATTTCTTTTTACCATTAATGGATGATATTTCCTTGTTTACAGGCGACTTAGATAATTTTGACATGTCGTTGTTAGATGATACAATCGATTTTGGTATGGTTAAACCTTCATTTAGTTGATGGATTTTAGCTAAATATACACTTCCATGTTTTTTCTTCCGATTTAATAATCGTGATATGACATCGTGGCTAAATTTCCTTTGCGGAGTTATTGTTGGAGGAGCTGGAGGCGGCCCATCTTTTGCTGCACGTGATAACACTATATTTTGCCCAGCATAAACTTGTTGCATAGTTTGTTGATATTGCTGTACTTGTTGTTGTTGAGCTTGCATTTGCATTTGTATATTTTCTTCATATAAATTCTTCATATGTAGGTTATTTTTTACCGTCAACATTTTCTTATCCATAATTTCTTTATGATGCAATTTCATCGCTTCTTCATCCAATTTCTTTTTTTCTGTTTTAGGCAGTACAGGTTTTTGTCCTTTTCTGTAAGCAGATGGTTTGTTCATCATCTTATTATTATTATTGTGACTATTTTTAGTATGATGAATATCAAGTGTTGACATGACTCTAGGTTCAGATGCATTTGTGGTTCCTATAAAAAATATTTGACAATATATAATTATCATAGCTA
>JACLAD010012323.1_pt1 | contig 13194 bp, 14 predicted proteins | sample 8027901 | NCBI WGS metagenome assembly JACLAD01 (sample SAMN15725071, study PRJNA655200) | protist metagenome | isolation source: fluorescence activated cell sorting (FACS) single amplified genomes of... | place: Spain: Blaines Bay Microbial Observatory, Mediterranean Sea | collected 2016-07-05
CTGCTGCCATGTGATGCGTCCGGTTGGCATTAACGTAGCTGACGACGGCAAGCCTGCCGGAGGCGTTCTTCCTGAAGATGGCACTGTTATCGTTCCCGCAGTTCTCGTAGCTCGGCCCTGGGCAGCTGGTTTGATTAGTGACCCAGTTGTCCGAGTTGGCGCTGGACCACGAGAAGTAGAGGTGCTCGAAGTCGGCCCCGCTCGCGGGGCAGCAGCAATAATCTGAGTCAGGACACATAAGCACACATGCTGGTGCCGTGCAGGTGGCAGGCGAGTGCCCTTCATTTGCCGAGAGAACCTCGTACCCGCTCGCAACCTGGGTCTTTTTGCAGGTGTCAGAGAGGCAGAATACGGCATCGTCGCGCTTTTTGTTATAAAAAAGCACTGCCTCTTCATCGAGGCCCGAGGGGGGTTCCTGGCCAGATGAAAACCGCGTGTTATAGTTCAAGTGGAAGGCTGAGGCGGGGCCAATGACGGCGGACTGGATAGTGTTGCCGCCGTCGACCCCCCACAACAGCGTCGCGGGACCCTTAATGTATCGATAATGGTAAGATGCGCGAAGAAATAGCGCGAAGAAATACGGAGGACACGTGACGTGTGCTTTAGCTTACGTTTCCAAGCCCGAAACAAGACCCTTCGGTGCTGCCGGCAACCCCCCCTCGATCAGCGCCGGTGCTGTAGATGTGGCCTTTGTCTCCACCGTAGCAGAGAAACCCGGCCGTGGAGAGCACGCCCGATGTCTCAAAGGCAGGAAAGGGGGCGAACTGGCGCGGGGCGAGGCCGTCATAGTTTTTGTCTTCCACGGCCGTCCCGTTGGCCCCGTGGGGTAAAGAGAGAGAAAAGACCACTCTGCCCACAACATCGGAGGCGACCTCGTATGCGCGGATGGCAAAATTGACGGGGACAACAGGCCCTGAGGTGTTGCAGCTGATTTCCGCCCCTGCAAAGGCCCCAAATTTGTCGCTGCCCTCCGTTGGCGCGACGCCCGCGCACCTGAGCAGGCCGTTTGCTGTTGACCTATCAGCGCCCCCGACATGAACTGAAAGGTGGCGCCCCTTCGCGGGCGGTGCGCCGGCAACGGTGTCGAAGGCGAGGGTATAGGTGCCGTTGTCCGCGACGACGATGCGGATGCTGCCGGATCTGACGGTGACGGTGTTCGTTGTGATAGCAGCGGCAGGGTAAACAGAAGCCACTACGAGGGCGATGAGAAAAATAATCATTTTCTTCCGCTGCATAATTTGCAGAAAATTAGTAACCCTCGGTGAAGCACCTGCCACCTCGTTATTATTTTTAACGCTTTGTCACCGGGCCTTATTGTGAACTAATAGAGTAGACTACTAATACCCTAGCTATTGTACTTACCAGTACTTACTCTAGTACTTTAATCTTAAAGTACTGAGAGTCAACATTACCCACATACTCGTACTCGTAAGCCAGGGATACTCGTACTCTAAATAGAACCAATTTAAATATTTACTTAAGACTATACTTACCAAGTTGGGGCAAAATAAATATGCCTAAAGTGTTACTCTATTAGAGTACTCTACTAAAGTATTACTTATTACTTAAGTAGTAGATCGAGTATTACCTTACTCTACTAGTAATTGTATGTACGAGTACTCGTACTAGCTCTACAGTACTATATAATCATATCATACCTTAGTAATACAGCTTTACTAATACTACTTAGTATGTCATATTACTTTACTACTAATATTACTAATAAGGTAGGTAGTACATAGATCGAGTACATAAGGTACCTTACTGGACCCTACTCTCTAGAGTACCCTATTACTGGTGCCATCCGAAACATCTGCCGGCCCCCCGATCACCGGGGTAGATGTTAAATACAGTAGAGTACTTTACATAAGATATTGTATTGCATGGAGCAGCGAAAATTTTATTTTCCCACTCCTGAGAATATTTTCATAATGAGGAAGACGAATCGCTGGCTCTGGCTGACGATGACCTCGCGTTTCTCGACAGCGGCCTCCCCGCCGAGCTCGGCGACGAGCGCATCCGTGGCGGCGTCCGTGGGGGCCTGCACGAGGGCGCACACGACACGCTTAGCCGCAAGGAGCAACGGCATCCATGTACTACGCAAGTGTGAAAGGCCCGTGTCAGTCAGGACAACGACGGCGTCAAATGACCCGCCGGGGTCCTCCAATACAGCAAAGGGTCGCTTTGTCCGGCGTCGACGTAGGTCGCGGGCCTGCACGGCATCGCCGCCGGGGCAGGCCGTGATGTCCGCAGCCCCGCCGGACAGGAGGGTGGGGAGGACGTGGTGGAAGCCCGGCTCAGACAGCAAAACGGTCGCGCTGTCGCCCACCGCATCGCGCACAGCGCTCGAAATGTTGCGGAATTTGGTCGCCGAGGCCTTGGGGTTCTTAATGCGCGCTTCATCCCACGAGCATGCCACGGACCACGACGCTACGCGTGGAATGAGTTCGAGGAGCCGGGGCGGCGGTGGCGGTAGTGTCGAAGGCTCCTTATGTTCTCCTTTGAAAATGTCGAGGAGGAGGGCGAGATGCGGTGCTCCAGAAATAAAGCGCACGATAAAAGAAAGGTGCACATTCAAACCGTGGACAGCGGCCTCGGAGCGGATTCCTTCAAGCGCCCAGTCAACGCTCGACCCCGCCCAGCACTCGGCCGTGTCGCTGTGCTTAATCAAAACACCTAATTTCATGCTGCCGCAGAGCGCACCCGTCCGGATCAGCTCGCGCACGTCGCGCCAGTTATCGTGGTCTTTCGCTAGGAGCCCGAGCCTGAATTTTTCAAATAGCGATTGCATTCAGAATCAGGTGGGCAGAGATCAAAATTTTCGTACACCCACATCGTCATGGGACGGCCGCGGTCGTAGGAGAGCCAAGCGGCATCAAACCTGGCGTCAGGATTAGCGGCAAGAAACTTGCCTATGATTGTGTCGAGTGTGGTGAGATTGATGCCGCAGATGGGCGAGTCGCGCGCACAAAAACACTTACGAAGCCCATCAGCTTCGCCGCAGCACTCGATAGAGGCGCCGGGGAGGATGCCCTTGGCAAGGACCGTGTCATGAGGGCTGCGCACGATAACACGTGTGGCCTTCGGGCCGAGAGCACGCGCAACAGGCAAAAGTCGTGAGTCCATGACTAGACAAGAAGGCGAAGCGGCAACATGGTGCTTGAATAGCTCGCCAATGCGTTCCCATGCCGCGCAGAGAGGTGAGAGAGAAGAGAAGTCGACCGCGTCTAGGGCACCGCTGAAGATCGGACGGGGCCCGGGCTCGTAGCGGAGCCCGGCAGGCGCGGGCCCCGGCAGACTGGGCCACTTGGATGGCGGCGGCGGGCCCACCGACGTGGAAACAAGCCAAGCACTCGTGTGCATTGTCGCCTTAATTTCATAGGAGTGGGTGCCGACTGGGGTGCACACAAGCCCGGACCGGCGGGCCAAGTCCTCGACAGCAACGGCAAGAAGGTCCACACCCTCGCCGGGGTAGAGTTGGTTTGTGCCGCGCGCGCTTGCCGTGACAGCAAGGATTGCCGGGGGGCGGAGCAGGCCGCCGCATAACAAGGCTTCAAGGTCGGCAAGCCGGGCACGGCCCGCCCGGCTGTGTCGCGAGGCGGCGCCGCAGTAATCGAGGTATACAAACGAGAAAAATCCCGGGAAGTCCGCGGGGGCGTCGCCAGCAAGGAGCCGCTCGAGGGCCGAGTGGGACGTCGCCAGCATTGGGTGAGCGATGCGGCCCGCCATGGCCGCGTGTTCTGTGGGGTCCGGCTGTGGCACAACAGTGCGGGAGGGCCAGCCCCAGCCGGCGGGAAAGGCCCGCTCGAGGGCGCCCAGAGTGCGCAGGGCGCTCGTCTCCAGAAGGAGAGCCCATGGTGGTGTGGCTTTGGTGGATGCGGCTTCGACGGTAGTTAAGACAATTGGGGTAAATTTGGTTGTGGTTGTTGGTGCCGATGCAGAAGCGGTGGTGGTAGTGAGTGCGAGCAATGCGAGCCAGTCGTTGATAGAATCTTTGATGGCCGTGTGAAGGCAATCGCCGGGGCCTCCCGAGTAGGCGGCGGCCGCCGCAGAATAGGCATTGCTGCTCGTGGCACGCTTCACACTCGAACTCGAGGGGGCATTGCATTGCCTTTTCATATTTGTTCTTATTCAATCGACCTGTTGTCTCGCAATGTGGGTGTCGGCGAATTCCATTGCATCTCGATTCTCTACGTACTATAGTACGTATCTCTCTAAATTGAGCTACTAGTACTCTAGCTAATACTCGTAGTAAGGTACTCTACTCTAGCTCTACTAGAGTACTGTAATACTTACGATCGTTTTATTATTTACTACTAAGTACTATTACTAGTAAAGTAGTACATACTCTAGCTCGATCTACTAAAGTAATACTACTTAGTATGTACGAGTACTTAGATAAGGTACACGTAGTACTTTAGTAGAGAGTACTCTAGATCGAGTACTTAGTACGAGTACTCGTACTCTACTTAGTACTTACAACTTACAAGTTACTACCTTAAAGTAGTGCGAGTATGTAGAATAATATTGATCATTCAGAAGCCCTGATACAAGTATTAATTAACTATTTGATTACATAATCCTGTTATCATAAGGTAGACTATCACTAATACTCTAGTACCACGTAATACTTTAGAGTAATACTTTACTAATACTCGTAATACTCTAGTAGAGTACTTACTTACTCTTTTAAACTTGCTTGTTTTCTCTTTCTTTGGTAAGGAAATAAAGAGATAAAAGGGTGCCTGCCACTTCTACCACAAATACTGCGTTTTGATGGAATCTTAGTGATTCGTCTTCGTCAACGCCCTCAATGAGGTACCCGAACACTCTCGCCGAGGCAAACCCCCCAAGGAGAACTGCAATGATTTTGAGCCGCGCGGGGGTGGTTGCCGGAGCCAAGAGCAAGAGGTAGGCAACTAGAAGGGACGTGCCAAAATAGTAGGCGCGAACTTCGGCCCTCCCACCGACCGGCTTTTTCAGTTGTTGTGGTGAGCGGGGCGCTTAGTGAGAGGCACTTGACAAAGGGGGAGGAGGGGACCGGGTGCTTGACATTTACCATGGCTTGAAAGTCTATACCATCCTGCGACAGGTTGTCAGCAGGGCGAAGCAACATAACAGCCCCTACGAGAGAAAAGGCAACGCCGACTATGGCTGTCAAAGCCGAAGCAAGGCCAGTCATCTCTCTCTAAAGGTAGAATGACTCCGCGGCCGTCAATGGGTGCCAGGCTGCCAGCCTATTGAAGCTAGCTAGCTCTTAGATCGAGTCTGAGCAATCGATCTGATATTTACCTAGTAATAGTATTACACTATTAGAGAGTGGGCTGAAGGTACAGTAATAACAGTACAGTGGTGCCAGGGCCTACTACGAGTAAAGTAGAATCAGATACTATTCCTAGTACAGTCACCAGTGTATGTATGTACATATTACACTGTAAGGTATTAATAATTAAATACTCGTAGTACGAGTATGACATACTGTACTTAAGTAATACTAAGTACTTACTTAGTATGACATACTCTACTCTATGTCATATGACATATGCACATGCTAACGATACTCAAACAACACACATACATACGAGCATGACATACTACTTAGTATTACATATGTATTACTGTATGTACGTAATACTGGTACGTCGTAATACTTTGTACTCGTACTGTACGTTGGTATGTATGTAATATTACTTTAAAGTAATACTTTTTAAGTTTTTAGTATTATTTACATACGTACTCGTATTACAGTAAGTATGTATGTACTGTAGGAGTACACAGCTATGTCATGCTTACAATGTAATTATTACATTGTATGTAGAGTACAGTATTACTAGATTCTAGACTAACTTAAAGGTACGAGTTGACATACTCTTTACTAGTAATGTAATACATACCAATAACTACCCAAAAGGGTAAGTCTTACTTTATGGTGTGTTATAAAAGGGTAAGACTCGTACATATGTATTATTACATACTCGTACATACATACATAGAGTACATACATATTACTTTACTCAAATACTGAAGTCTTCTCAAACGATGGCGTGCCTCGTCTCGACCGTGGAAGAGTGGACAAATCCGGGCAGCGAAAAGTATGAATGGTTCTGGAAAGAGGACCCGGCAAACGTTTCTCGGTACGATGAGACTCAGATCCTGAAACTCAGCTTTGACCGGTGCTTTGTGAAATACCCCTCCTCCATCTCTGCCACCTTGGAAGAAAACTTCGCGGCACAGAATGGGACGGGTAATTTTATGTAAGACGTGCCAGCCCGCGTGCTCCCCCCCCCCTCCGTGACCTAAGCCTCACCGTCTCGTGATCGAAATAACACCAAACCAAGGCTGAATGTCTCGGGGATGGGAAATCAAAAGTCGTATCTTATTGATTTTGACTTGCTCACGCAAACTGACGTCGACACCAAGGCAGAGCGAAAAATCTGGAGACACGAAGCAGAGCCCGATGACGAAGACTACTTGGGAGTATACGACGAGGATGACGACAAAAAATACCTCAAGCTCATGGTCGGCCAGATCATTCGCGTCCAGAAAAAAGACGAAGACGAAATCATGGGTTACGGAACGGTAGTTTTTGCGGACGGCGAGGCTTCGAAAACAAAGGGGGATACTGGCTGGGTATGTGCATACTTGACAAAAAATGGATAAAATTCCCGCGGCCTGAAAACTCACCAACCAAAAACAGTTCCCTTTGAATAATACTGCTGATCCACCCGACGCGAAGTTAATGGCTTCATTTGAAAGAGGCAATGCCGTTATCACCAAGGCCCCGACACGCGAGAGTGATAGCAGCGGCGTGATCACCAGTGCTCCTACTGATGCGGATGCCAGCCAACATGCGACACCGCCAACGAAGATCGGAATTGGATTTTCTGATGACAGTGATGACATTACCACAGTTAATGCGGGTGCGAAGATCGGATCTGGATTTTCTGATGACAGTGATGACATTACCACAGTTAATGCGGGTGCGAGCCAGCATGATTCATTGATGACAATGTCTGATGACGCCTGGGAGGCCCTCGCAATGAAAGAATTGGAAGAGGAACCAAACCCCATGCCGGGGTTAGCTGAATTCGACAATTTCTGCATTAATTTTGCAGGGCCGCCCGGGCCTTTTATCAAATGTCTCAGTAGCTATATAACAATCCAAGCCAAAACGGAGGTTGTCGTTACTTACAGTGAGATCTTCCTGACCCTGTGCCTACGCGCCTGTCTTCGAGTGTGGCGTGAATTTCTGTGAAAATATACATGCATATTAACGCCTCCTACTTTTCCTTTGCTCTGCAAATAATAATGCCTTATTGTGTGGATACAAGGTGGTATATATACAGGTACTCTCACCGAGCCCGGCTGCCACTTTGTCCCTAATCCTATGAAGCGTAGCCTCCACGTCGTGTCCACCAAGATTCAGACTGTAAACCTTCCAAAGCAGAAAATAATGTGGGCCGACCCTGCAACCTCGCTCTCCCCCTTCGGAACTAACTGACCCATTTGCCGCGCGTGTGCTCAAATCGTGTGTATATATCAACAGTGATAAAGCGGGGTGCCCACTCCGGGTCAATGCAATACTCGTTTACAGCATTGTCAATGCAAAAAGAGCCGCGCTTGACGTACCCGATTACGAAACGTACATAAGGCTTCAAGCTACGGCCACCCTTAAGCAGGTTGTGTCTCGGTATCCCTACGAATCCATTGACTCGTCTGAACCATGTCTTAAGTCGGAGACTAAACAGATATCCCGCGAACTCAGAAGGAAAGTACAATCTAAAATCAAAGCAACAGGAGCATTCTGTCAATCGTTCAGCCTTCAGGAAATTGCCTACTCCAAGGAAATAGCCAGTGCAATGTAAGTGTTAATTTACATGAGCAGGAATTCGCCGCCCACTCACATCATGCATTTATAACTTTGCACGAGTCCAGGTTGAAGCGGCAATCGGCTCGTCAGTTAGTACAAGCCAGAGAAGTCATTGTCGAAGGCGCTGTGGGAATAGCGCTCACCGCGGTGGAAAGTCTCAAGGAGCAAAATGTCAAACTCACCCAGGACGAGACGGCCGATTTAATGACCAACCTCCTTGTGGTCACTTGTGGTGATCGTGATGTGGGTGTGGCTGTAGTTGATCATTTCTTGACACCCCCGCCACCGCCATGCTCCCCCCCTGACCATTTCACCGAAAACGCCAATTATTTCAAGGCGGAGCCTAAAGTCTTTCTGTAGTCACTCCATATCGCTGCCGAAAGAAACCATCTTGCAAAATAGCACAATACAGTGGGAGGGTTAAAGAAAAAAGATTTTATGAACATGTATGTATATTTGAAAATAAAATGAAAGCCTGTTTTGCGTCTGATTTGGCTGTGAGAGACAACTACAAAAGTACACTATACCGACACCGCTGGCTGGGCGTCATGCTCACCACACGTCACCACAAGCAGATTGGAAATTAATACTGTACTGTAGTATTACATACTTGTACAATTAATTAATACTAAAACAATAGTAGTATGACATACTCGTATGTATGTATTACGAGTAGTATGTACATACAGTAAGTACGTATCATATCATATTAGTACTCTAATACTCGTACGTACGAGTAAATTTTGTTATTTTTGATAGTATGTACATACGTAGAGTAAGGTACTTAGAGTAATACGATTACTGTATGTACTAGTACATACTGGTACAATATAAAGCTGTTAATAAGTAGAGTGAGTAAAGTACTTGACTCTGAAGTCTTAAGAGATCGAAAAGAGCTCATCATGGATGATATGGATAACGTTGAATTGTTTTGTACAGTGTGCACGGTGGCATTATTTGTCAATGGGCTTCGCTCAAGCTGGATAATCAGTTGTAGTGCTAGCGAAAACACTTTCCCTGTTTTCCCATTCGTTGCGCCCCCGGTTTGCTGTTTCTTATGGCTCAGGTACGGGATGCTGAAGAATTCTTCAACAATTACCTTTGTCAACACCGTAGGCCTATTCTTTACCACTTTGGCGCTCGCTGTCTTCTGGACTTCGGTGGAATCCAAATCTAAAATCAGGCAAGCGGTGTTGCTGGCAGTTCTGGGGACGCTTTCTGTTTGGTGGCACGTCGAATCGCTTTTGAACGTCGGCGGGGATACCCTGGCCACGTCGAGGCTTGGATTCATCTGCGCATGTTCAAGTATCAGCATGTTTGGCGCCCCTCTCGTCGCCATACGGGAAGTCCTTGAGAAGGAAAGCACGGATGGCAGTCTGGATCTAAGTGTATGCTTTATGAATTTCCTAGTTGTGAGTACTCGTCATTAATCACCACACCGACCGCTGTTTTGTTCATCAGGCTTGATTTTATTTTTTATTTTTCGATCTGGCGACCCCTTTGCGCGGATATTAGGCTGGAAGCTGGACGTTGTTCGGTTTAGAGCATGACGATTCAAACATCATCGTCCCGAATGGCATTGGCGCCTTGCTCGGCGCTGTGCAGCTTGCTTTGTTCGGCCTCTTCGGGCTGAATTCAAGTCCTGCTGATAAAAAGAAAGATGATGCACGCGATAAAACTCTTAAAAGCTAGGGCCCCTTACTCTAGCTTAGTAGGGTTCCTTATACAGCTTGCTTTGTTCGGCCTCTTTGTTACGAATCACTACTAATCATACTATTCAGTATTTTAAGCAATACTAGATTACTAATACTTTACCTTACAAATGCAGTGTTCTCTAGCTGTGAAAGAGATGGAGGAAAGTCACATTTTCGATTGTTTTGACACGGCAGCGAAGGCAAGCCTGGTAGCTGCGAGGGTTTCTCGGATATCAAGGAGAAGTTTCACTCATTTTAGCTTCGTGGTAGGTGTGAATAACATCACCCCACCCCCTTACATAAAGTGCATAGTATAAATAATTATTAGCAAAGCTAGATTTTAATTGATCGCTGCATCACAGTCCGCCTCAGCTGCCTTCGAGCTTCTTTAAATCTTTTATTAACATGTGCGGCACCCCCAGCACCAGCATTGGCCTGGAAGAACTTTGTTCGTGTCGGATGTGGTGAGATCTGGACCGTAAAAAGGCGAACAGCACACACAGCGACGCTTACGACGGCTTCAGATGTTTCCAGATTAAAGGAAAGAAATTTCCGTATATTTCTTCTGATCATTGCATTTCTAATTGACACCGGGTGTGGTGAGGTTGTGGCTGCGGATAGGTGGATAACATGTACATCGATACTTACAGTTGCTGGAACCCAACGCTGTCATTCACCGCTTCGTGCTTTGTTCGTATCGAAAGTGGTGAGGTAGAAGAAGACGAGCATCGCTAGAAAACAAAAAGAAACTTACGATCATATTTTTATCGGATTCCTTCCACGCTTCGCTTTCTTGGGCATCAAACGACGTTATCGTTTGAAATGTTGCCTCGGTGTCTTCAACTAGCGCCTTCTGCATTGCGTGGGCATCATTGGGTGGCTGTCGAATATGTATCTCAGCATCCGTGTCGAGCGTACAGTACATCTCCCACACGCACCAGGCCCTCGTCACGGGGATGGGGTGGTCCCATGGGTGGAGAATTAGGAGCGTGTGGCCAATCTCTGCCACTTGATCTTTGAAAGTCGTGGTCCAAAATGATTGCGGATAATCCGGAGCCTCGAATTGATTGACGGTAAAAATATCAAACCAAAAATACGATTTCGGCAGCTCTTTGCCGGTCGTGCAGCTTCGTACCATGCGGCTTCCAGGGTGTCTATCGTGGGTAGCATGCTTTCGCAGCTCTTCGGCGTAGCTTTGGATGACACTGCATACCATGTCAAACTTATATTTCCAGGCATGTGACACAAAAATAGTGGCCGGGCCAGTAGATTTGATTCCATCGGGGTCGCATGAAATCTGGGAACTTTGTCGCGTGACCCAGTCACAGTAGGATGTGAAGTCTCCTTTCAATATGGACTTCATTCTTCCCAGAACGTCGGTCGTAGTCATGGACTTATTCGTTCTCATTAGCTTCTTGGCAACTTTGGTTATGTGATGAGCAGTCAGCCCCTTTAGACCCCCCGTTTCTTCGACCGCTTTCCCAAGTGCAGCCTGAACTGCAAGGTTGACAGAGCTCCGCCTCTTCTTGTTTCCCGCATTATCAGACTGCTTGAGATCCAATTCCTCTCGTTCGACGATGTCTTGAAATCTAGCGAAGCCAAGATAAAAATCATTAGCAACATGGAAGAGAAACAAAGGGTCCAAACAACAAAAAAAAACTAGCAGAGGGGGTGCAGGAATCGACGAAATAAAGTGAAACTTACGTTGGTCTCACCCGGGGGTTCAAGCTCCACATCTCCAACATTCGCGAGTACATTGTGTCCGGGCATAATTGCGGTTTTTCTAGGCGCGTCCCTTTCTTGACTTCGAGCCAGACCTGCTCGTTTGATTTATTTTTCTAGGTTCGTGTCGGGTGTGATGAGATTGAGGCCGCAGAGGGTCGAATGGCACGCACAGCGACACTTACGAAAGGGGTCGCAGCATAGCTGAAGAGTTCGAAAAGAAGCACCCCGTAGGACCACACGTCTGACTTTTCGGTGAACTGTTGGCTTGCCAAGGCCTCGGGGCTAGTCCACCTCACCGGAATATTGGCACCATGTGACATTTGATAAAGGCTGCTTTCGCCGCTGGCTTGCGGATTTACTGGTCTACTAAGTCCGAAGTCCCCAATTTTGGACGAGAATGTGGCGTCAAGAAGGACATTTCTTGCCGCCAAATCCCTGTGCACGATGCCCTTGGTGTGGATGTAGGACATGCCGACGGCAATAGATATACCTTGAACGATGAGCCATTTAACTGGAATTTCTGAAGCCCCGCTCTCAATGTTTCTTAAATAATTGTCGAGGGAGCCATTGTCATAAAGGATCGTGCATATAAATTCTGGGGAGCCCGCAGTCACGACACCGACGAGTTCGACAATGTTGTGGTGGTCAAGCTGGGCCATTATAAGGCCTTCTCTTCGAAAACATTCTATTTCTTCGATGTTTGGGTCGTGGTTGAGACTTTTTATCGCAATCGGAAGAGGAGGCTCGGAGCTCCCTGGAAACTCGAGGATGCCCTTAAGAACCAATCCGAATGCGCCTTCTCCTAACTCTTCGTGTGGCCTCACGTTCTTTCGATGCAACTCGTCCGGGGGCTGAGGGGGTTCTTCGAAGCCAGGCAGTAGCTTATTCATATATTCAAGAGTAAAATCAAGGGGCTTGGGTTTTCTGGAGCGATAATAGAAGAGAGCTCCTATCAGGACACCAACAACTGCCACGACAGCTATAATGGCGGCCATCACACTGCCGCTGTCCGATGGGGCGTTCGAGGCGGCAGCGGCGGCGGCTGCACACCTCGAATCACACACTTGCTTTTCTACAATCGGGCTAGGATTTCCCGCCTTATCGAAGAAGGCCCCCTCTTCAAGTCGCAATATGTAGGGCAGTTCACGCAGAGGAAACAGAACAGCAGACCTCCTATGGGAGAAATTTTGGTAGTGTTGCGCGGCTCCACTTATGGCGTCGGCAATTTCCAACTCGTGGGTTATTTCTGCCCCCGTGCCTGCGTCAAGCACCAAAATTTTGTCGGCAGATAAAATCCTAACGTCCTCGGAAGGCTCGAGCCATATCTGACCGGCGGATACATCGATGCTCACATCTGGAATTTTTCCATCGAAGATCAAAGCAGTGTTCATCTCAAAGTTCGGAGAGCACCTCATTCCGTCAGGCACGCAGCCCCCTTCCCACTTACAGGCCGTTTTAAGTTCACAGGCACCTTCGGTGGCAGCAGGTGCACATGATTGCTTTGAGGGGCAGTTCCTATTATTAAGCGGGATTCCTTCAAGGGCCTCGAACCTGATGGCCTCATCTTTGACCCGGATTTCGCATTTGACATCTTTTTCCGGGGCTCCAATAATTTCTAGAAAAAATAAATAGGAAGAAGGGCTCCCGTTGCCGAGATAGGGGACAGTAGTGCTTTTGTCAATACGACAGTGCTTCGTCTCAGATGTTCCGGGCACCCAGGATGGCGACTCGCTTGTTTCTCGTAGTTCAAAAAGATTAGAGTCAAATGGTAGGACTTCTTTAGGACATCTCTTATTTTTTGTGGAGGGTCCAGAGCACCCACCCACGCCGCCAGCCTCCCACGCGCAGCTCGATTGGTAAAAAACACACGTATCTCTTGTGGCAAGGGATTCACACTGGACGCAG
>JACLAD010006033.1_pt1 | contig 13193 bp, 12 predicted proteins | sample 8027901 | NCBI WGS metagenome assembly JACLAD01 (sample SAMN15725071, study PRJNA655200) | protist metagenome | isolation source: fluorescence activated cell sorting (FACS) single amplified genomes of... | place: Spain: Blaines Bay Microbial Observatory, Mediterranean Sea | collected 2016-07-05
ACAAATTGTGGCTCAGCAGGAGCAAGAGGCATCTGCTGCAGCAACTGAGGCTGCTGTGGAGAAACTAGCATCAGAAGCAGCACAGATGGTTGAAGATGCTGCCACCAATGCTCGAACTGCTCATTCTGAGCCATCTGCGGCTCACAAAGACCTGGGATTGAGTGGCACTTGGGGTGCAGATGCGGTGTCTGCTGCACGAGTGAATGCCGAGGAGGAGGCCAAAGCCGAACAGGCGGCAGCCGACAAGCGTGCACAGGAACTTTTAGCCAGGATGAAAGCCCCAGCAGCGACTAGTGCACCTAACACCACATCAGCTTCGAGTAGCACTGCTGTGGCCCCGAGCGCACCCACCACCAAGGTGCAAGAACAGCAGAATGAGAAGGGAAGCGCAGAAGATGACGCAGCATACGAGAAGCTGTGTGCTCGGGTTCAGGCAGGACCAACTGAGCGCAAAGTGAAAGCATTCGTGGAGGAGCACTGTGCCATCTTTGACTCACTGGGTCACCGACCTCGCTATGCCGAGCTTCATGACGAGTATGTTGCCTTAGTCACTAAGGTGTGCCGCACTCCAAGCACCGAGAAAACACTTTGGGTGCGTGCATCAAAGGATTCTGCAGTGGATCCTGCTGCAGCAGCGGCAGCTGGTGCCGTACCAAGCTTCGGTGCATTCAAGAAGATGATGCTCGCTGCGAAGGAACAGCCGCATATCAAGGCACGCATCGAGAAGGATCGCACAGCAGCAGCAGCGAAGAAGCTTGCTGGAATCCAGGGGATGCTTCAAGGGCAGGCGTTCCAGGAAGCAGTGCAGGCCTTCATCGCCACACACAGCCAGAACTTTCAGGCTGCAGATCATGATGGTCGTCAAGAACTCCAGGCTGAGTATGCAACCATGCTGGAGGTGGTGCTGGAGCGTGCAATGCGACAGCACGAGGTGGATGCCGATGACTTCTCAGAAGCCCTTGAAGATGTGGTAAAGAAAGGAGGAGACCTCGCCAACCAGCTGGCCGCCATGGAGGATGCAGTGGCAGGCTGGATGAATCTCAGTGCAGTGGATGCTCTTGCGGCCATCATGAGCACCGCTGCTGGTGTGGCCACTGCAACCTCCAATGCTGCAGCAAATGCCACTGCACAGCCAGGGAAAGCAGTGAAACCGTCCCCTGCTGTGGTGGCTGAGGATCCATTCGACGATGCTGAGGTAGTATCCGATAGCTCCGTGGAGTCCGATGTGGAGGAGGGTGAGTTTACTGACATCGGTGCCGAAGCACGCAACGCCGATGCACAGAAAGCTGCAGACATGGCTGCTTCAGCCAAGGCTGTCCATCAAGACGATGCAGCTGCCCTGCAGGCCATGAAAGATGAGGAGACCAAGGCAGTTGCACAGGCAGCAGAAGCTAAGGCAAAGGCGGCTGCTGCAGCTGCTGAGAAGGAGAGGGAGGATGAAGTATATGCAGCAGTGATGAAGGCTGTCCAAAGCCCAGCATTTCAAGATGTGGTCAGTGCTTGGGTGCAGAGCCACTGTAGCGAATTTGATGAGCACGAGGAGGCAAAACTGTCCCACACACGGCTGCATGAGGACTATGGTGGCATGGCAGAGCCAGTGTTGGAAGCTGCACTGGAGAAAGTAGGAGTATCGGAGGAGGCATTCGCGCAGGTGGCCGAGAGAGTGACTGGCAGTACAGGAACTGAGGCTGGAAAAGTACAATTAACAGCAATGATGGACTTTTCGGCATTCAAGCAGATGATGGTAGCAGCAAATAAGACTCGGATCAGGAATGAGGCCGATAAGGCTGCACAGGCTGCTAAAGTCGCTGCTGCTGAGGAGCAAGCACGTTTGGATGCTGAGCAGTCGAAGGCAGAGGAGGCGAGGAAGGCAGAGGAGGCGAGGAAGGCAGAGGAGGCGAGGGCGGAGCAACAAAGACTAGCAGCAGAAGAGCAAGCAGCTCAGAAAGCGAAGGACGACCAGCAGCAGACAGCTTATGAGGCCACCATGAAGGCTCTGCAGAGCCCAGCATTGCAAGATGTGGTCTGTGCTTGGGTGCAGAGCCACTGTAGCGACTTCGATTTGTACGAGGTGGAGGCAAAACTGTCCCACACTCAGTTGCACGAGGAGTTTGGTGGCATGGCGGAGCCTGCATTGGAAGCTGCACTGGAGAAGGTGGGCGTCTCACAAGACCTGTTTGCATCAGTGATGGATAGAGTGAGTCGCAGTCCAGGAGCAGAGGTATTGGTAGCGATGACAGACTTTTCGTCATTCAGGGAGATGATGGTAGCAGCGAATAAGCAGAGGCTCAAGGAGGAGGCCATAAAGGCGGAAGAGGCCACAGCACTGACCAAGGAAGTGTCAGAAGAGTTCCCAGTGGTGATGGAGGGCGAGATCGATGCAGCCACAGCGCAGAAAGCAGACCAGCTCACGCAGGATCTAGTGGCGACCATGTTGGATGATGCATGTGGCACCGTGATGCAGAACGTCCTATTGAAGGTACAGAGACAGCCAGATTCCGATACACAGGGCCCTATGTCACCGTCACTGTCTCCAAGCGTGTCGCCGAGTGGCTCTCCTATGGCTTCGCCAGGTGTGGTGTCTCCTGGCTTAGACAGCTCGCTGTCGCCAGTGCTCTCGCCTGGTAAATCCAGTCCCAAATATGGCCTTGACGATGTGTCACCACCACTTAGCCCTACACCGTCGCCATCGCCCTCTCCTGCAGCGAGGTCGCTGGACGAAGAGGAGAGTGAAGTTGTGCAAGCACAGCGCCACTTGGATTATGTGTCCGCAGTTCTTCGCCAGGTGGACAAGACTGGGGGATGTGTGGATGTTGTACAGGTGGACAGGGCAATAGAGACAGAAGCAAGGGAAATACCACACAGTGTACGCTGTGCTTTAGTCGATGCCACTCTCGAAGTGCGCGAGGAATTAGCAGCTCCACCTCGCAAGCTGAAGGGGGGGGGCCTTGTCCAAGGCCGTGCTCCAGCACATCAAGGGCCTGAATCAGTTGAATGCAGACAACGATAGCGAGGCCGTAGAAGACATTATAGCAAACGAGTTCAGGCAAGCCGCGAGGTACATGGAAGTGGATCCGTGCGAGGTAGCTGCTGTGAAGGATGACCTGATACAGGCCATTTTTGACGATCTTGTGGCTGACACTGTGGCTGCTATGGAACATTGGCCCGGGTTGTAAGTGCCCCCTTGGACAGTCCAGATGACGTCTCCAACAGACTGTTCAATGCGGCCGTACTGCGTGCACTTATGCTGACCTAAGTATGACATAGGATGGGATTGAGCAGAGTGGAGCTGGACCTAAGACTTAGTCAGACCTCCGGCAAACAGGCCAGTGGGTTCGCACAACAAGCCTCACTGTGATTGGCGAGGCGACTTGTGGGAAGTCAGATCATTCAAATGCTATCATTGTCAGTCTGCCTGGGATTTATGACCTGCAGCCTCCAAATGTGATGGCAGTGCCACTATGGGGCAGCGTTGCAGTGGAAACCCGCATTTGCGGGCCATGTACGGGCCATGGGCCACATGCGTGGCCCGCCGCCCGCGTGGCCTTGGGGTGTGGCCTCGAGGGCTGGGCATGGGCCCGCGCGTAATGGCCATAGGCCCTGGGGGCAAGCACAGGGAGCGGAATCCTGGGCAGTCGAAGACGTCCGAGCTCATCACCACGCCCTCACAGGTGATTCCCGTGATGTGATTGGCACACACACGGGTGGCCCGCGGGCCCAAGCACTACACTCAGCCTGACTTTGAGGCCGCGCGAGAGCCGCACAGGCGGCACAGCGCAAGGGGACCCCTCTCCCGTGTTTTGATTGTCACAATGACCTAACATTGTCATGGCATAATGATAGCATAATGACCTCACCATATCAATAGAGCGTGTGTGAGAGTGGCCAGGCCGGTTGACGTCCCATAGGGGCGTTTGCGGCTCTAGAGCAAAAGCCATATATACAACCCAAGTGCTTAAGGGGCAAGCTCGTGATCGGCGGTGCACACCAGCACCCCATACTTGCTTTTCGGCTACTTTTCGGCCTCTGCGCTCGATTGTGAGTGCCCCTTTAGCTCTCACAGCCAGCTTTTCTGCGTCTCAGAAGTTCGTCTCAGTGCGATGCTGAGGCAAAACAAAGCGTGTACGGTGCTTTGCAAGCTTGGACGCTCGCTGCGGATTTCCTTTTTCTTAAAACTCGCCAGAGTTGCTTTTGCAACTGGCCATGGCCAGAACTGGTCTGGACCTGCTCCACTGAGCTGGGTCAGGGCTCTGCACGACCAACATCGAGGACCACATGCAGGAACGCATTCAGAAGTATGGCCTTGGTGTGCGCCTCCACCGCCGTGTTGCCATACAGTGCGTAGGTGCCAAGCTTGCCGAGAAGGCTGCCGAGGAGTTCAAGGACCCGAACTTCCTGTGCAAGACCTTCATGACGTCCTTCCCAATCACCAACATCCACAACAAGCGCAAGCCCAACTGGGTTGAGGTCAACTACAAGCGAGTCAAGATCTGCCACTGATCTCGCTCTGTGCACGCCGGGTAGTAGAGGCGCTCCGCGGTTACTCCACGGCTGCGGTCTTCAATCGTCTTTGACCACATTCTGTATACCACGGTGGGGGAGAGTGCCAACAAAGGTAGAATCGCGTAATGGCTGTGGTCAAAATCAATGATAAGATGCACTGCCGGGCTATTGTATACCTTTGGCTATTGTATACCTTTGGCCATTGTATACCTTTGGGTGTATACCTTTGGCTATTGTATACCTTTGGCTATTGTATACTATATATAGTTTATGCTCATTGACCGCCAACATCCCTGCGGGATGTCAAGCGGCGTGGCATCTCTTTCACACGTTCCATTGATGGTGGTGAGGTTAGAATGGTGAACAGAACACGGGAGAGGGGTCCCCTTGCGCTCGCGGCCTCCACGCGGCCCCAAAGTCATGCTGAGTGTGGTGCTTGGGCGGGCCACCCGTGCATGTGTCATTCACATCACGGGGATCACCTGACGTCGTCGACCTATACCTTTGGCTTTGTATAAAATATGAAAGACATGACTACCTTTTTATGCACGCGTAGATAGATCTATATAAAAAAGGTATGCCCTAAGGTATGCTGTAGGTATGCTGCATAATATTATGCCCCTCGCGTTCAATGCCGGTCTGTTTTTCTGTTTTTGCTTTTTGGCGCCGTTCCCGAAAATGTGCGGGGCGCCCCCGGGACGCGGGACGCTGCGCGCCCCCGGGGCAGGGAGTGGGCGTCGGTTCTAGATAGCTCAGCTGCCTTTTCCCGTCGTTTCCCGTACGCAGGCCTAGGGTCTTCTGACCGGCGAGAGGTCTCTCGTTTCATTCTAATATCTATCTAATATCATCACTGTTTCATGCACAAACCTCAAGTACTGCTGATCCCTCATCTCGTTGCAACCCTTGGCGCGAACACTTTGGATCCCGTGATGGCACTGGACCTCACCTCTTTCTCACAAAGCTTTGAGAACGGTCTATCGCTCTCCTTGCGATTGGGTGCTGCAGCCACAACCACGAATCAGCTACCAGCATCACGAAACAAGCGTCGAAACAGACCTATTTTGTGTGGCCCCTGGTTGGTGCGCTTGCTGGCAGGACCGAGCGGCTTGTACCTGCGAGCGCGCCACAATGAGCATTCTACAACGACAGCGGTCGCAAGGTACGCACTCAGTCTGGTTGGTTGTGATGTGGGTCTCGTGTCTGAACTGGCTCCTGTCCGGGGCAGGCAGGTACTTTCCCTGGGATACAGGCAAAGATCTTCAGACTCACATATGACGCGATCGGGTTGCAGTCTGAGAAGGTGACAACTGTGGAAGAGGTCACCTGCTTGTTCTTGGTGGGCCGCTGCACCAATGGCTTGTCGCTCTTCTTTTTCACGTCGAACCTAGTGCAGCCAGGGTGCAATGAACCCTGAAGGTGGAGGAAGGTGCATGCACGCATGCATGCATACGACTGACAACATGATTTCATGCGGACAACTTGTACGCCAATTACAAAGCCTTACAGTGATGATTCGACACTGGACTGCTCGGCACGAATTGTGAGCAACTCACTTGGCTCGTCCGCGATGTGTGGCCAGCTTAGGATCCACCTTCTGAACATTCGCCAGCTCCTTTCACAGCCGTGGATGTGAGTGCGCTGAGGGGCAGTTGGAATCTAGGGTGACGAAGTGTCGCCACCCACATCCAGAGTCGCGTAACAACAGGGGAAGGCACCTGTGCGATTTCCCAGTCGGTGCCCATGGTGGAGCAGGACATCCTGGATGATACCCGAGACAGACCGGAGATCTGTCACCACACGTGGTGAAATCTCTGATGCTGGTCCCTCAAGTTTCGCGGTAGGAATTGAAGGGTTCTTACGTCGGACATCACGGATTGGCTTCGGGAGGTGCTGGAGCCGTATTGCGATTTTGTTGCCCCCGCACCCCGCATCTCCTGTTTCACCTGATTCAGGGCCTCCTCCAGCTCTTGCTTCACCTACAGGGTGGGTCGGCAATGATTTCAATGGGTTCCGTGCCTATCTTTGAGGCGGCCACTGGTTCAGAGGCAAAATGCACCTTGGAGAGCTCATCCATGCGTGCGGAGCTCACCGTTCCGCCAGACATCACAGAGGACACCGCCTGCGGGAAACCAGCAGCTGAAAATTCTTATTCGTTTGGCTCAGGCGGCACCGAGCGCTGCGATGGCGGAGCAATGTTGAGGCTGGGCACTCTTGAGCCATCAGACATCTTGACTTCGCCGCGAGAAGAGAGAGCGCGAGAGGATGCCATGCTTCTCGATCTGGCTGTGGTCATTTTTCGGCTGCTCGCTGGGCGGGAGGAGGAAAGGCTGGGCGCCATCAGAGAAATCTGCCTGCTTCTAAAGAAACGTTTCTGATTTCTTATGTCGGTTTTTACAGAACACATCCGGGAACATGAATTCCCACGAATTCCACGACTACTGGCAGTCTGACTGGTGGGTTGGAACACAGAAACCCCAGACCCCCCGGGTTCCCCCGCGGGGGTCTGGGGTTCCAAGCCCCGGTATAAGTTGTTGTCGGTAGCGCAGTAAGGTGTTAAGATAGTTGAATTACTCGCTAGTAATTCAACAAGTCGGTCGGCAGCGCGCTACAGAGTGTAGCTCGGTCGAGCTACCGTTAAGTACACATACTTTCTGTGAATACACACTATCGATCCCTTGTTGAGAGTGGGGGGTCTCACACCCATCACACCCGCGTCCTGGCCCGGTGGTGGCCATTGGTGGTGTGAGAGCTCCCGGACGTCAGGTAGTATACCTGCTTATGTCAGCCCCCCTGTTCGATTGTGTGGGGTAGCAAAAAGACTGTTCTTCCCCTGGCTTGGAAGCGGAAGCTGATGAGAGTCCTGCTGCTGCGGCTGTGTTGTGTCAGTTTAATTCCAACCCAGCATGCATCGATATCGTGGATACGATCGGTAGCATCGCGGTGATGGTGTTGCAGATGTTGATGAAGACTTGAGTGTCGCTCACTTGGAGGCTTGCTGCAGCTGCAATCAGTACTACGATGATGATGATGGCGTAGATTTTGGTTGGCATTTTGTCGTCCTTGTCGTCGACGATGGGTGCTGTTGGTCGCCGTACGGTTTGCCGGCGCTGCTGTGAATTGCTGACGGATGGTGGTGGCCTGGTTGCTGGCTGCGGTGGCGCCTTGGTGCTCGCAGTCGTGTTCGGTTCCGATGAGGTATTACTGCTGATGGAGGTGCTATCGATATCACTGTCGTCACTGTCCGAGGATGACATTGTGGTTGTCCTGTGTGAAATTGCAGGTGATACCACTGACGTTATTGGCTCGTAGCCAGTGCCTCCATCGTATGTGTTGAAGTACGATATCGGCTCGTCGTCCGAGTCAGTGTCGCTTGGGTACATGCAGCACCTTGTTATAGCACAAACACCCCGCACGGGTGACCGGCTGTCATGTCCGTTTAATTTCACTGCGCGCCGCGGTAGTGGTTGGTGCGGCTACGCGGTGTGTAAATCTAGCGCAAGCGTACTAAATGTACAAGCCCACCTAAATGCAGTCTGATGTCCATCATCTCACATGTCTAAAGTATGTCCACGATAAGTAAATAAACTAATAATGGCTATTCTACGAGATCGACACTACCGAGCACGACTTGTTCTTGCTTGGTGTCGCGTGCCACTCCCAACTAACCAAACCGCTAGATATCGACAGGCGCCGCCCATTTATCGATATCGGATATCGGCCAGATTCAGCCCATATATCGGACAGATATCGGACAATCTTGGCGTCGATATCAACCGATTTTATCGATATTTTGTCGATATTTTCCAAAAAATTTTCCGCGTTGCGGCAACGAGACGCCGCAGCGGGAGGCGTGCGGCACTGTAAGTACCGCGGGCGCGCCGGGCTTTCGGAGGCCGCCCTCAATTTATTAGCGCGTGCGGTTATTGTACTGGCGCCTAAGGCCCAGCTCGGTATAATCCGCCCGGCTACGTGTTTGCTCCGCATCGACCGTGTCTCCCAAAATACTCCACACACGCTCTGGAGGGCACGAGTTTGGAGCATGGGTACCAGCGATGGCCCGAAGCACCTTGAAGAATGAAGGCAGCACACTGCTTGCAGCGTTCCACCTACCCCGAGGTCGAAGGTGCGCATGCCGATCATCCTGCTAGCCTGGATGGGCCTCTGGCGCTCTTGAAGTGAAGGAATCCCTTGCACACGGACGTTGTACATGTTGAGCTCAGACTTTAAATTCACCGGTTCGTTGTGGAAATCGGGGTGGGTGAAGAGCTTGAAGCATTTTAAGGCGTCAATGTTGGCTTCAGTGAACATTTATGGATTCCACACCGCGGCATGGACCAACAACGAGCCACCTGTTGACGTGGAGCTGATTGTGGCTGATATATCGACAGTTAACGCGTCAGATATCGGCTAGAGCTCCCCAAATATCGGCTAGAGCTCCCCATTTATCGATATCGTATCGTCGGAACGCAGTGAACCCAAATATCGATAAAAATATCGCGATATCTAGCGTGGTGGTTACTCCCAACCGGAACCAAGCAGAATGTGCACCTTAGCAGTACTGCCTCGGCGACAGGAGGGCCGCCTCGGGTTGTTTTGGCAAGACAGTGCGGATCTGGAGTGCGAACGGGCAGTGCATTCCTGCCAAGTGTGTGCTCTAGGTTAATGATAAGACAGTGCGGATCTGGGTCTGAGGCCCGAGTCGGGATCACTGTCACGACTCATCACTCAGCGAAGGATGGATTTGAACAGTCAGTATCTCTAGTGATATGACTAAGTGTACTGATAATATATATATATATTATGACGTCTATATTCAATGCGCACTTTTGCGCCGGCCCCGCAGCAGCCTGCTGCCCAGGTTCCAAGCGCCCTTCTCCGGTCTGGTTTTCCGGCGGGCCCGGCGGGGCAGCAAAGCCGGCATTATTGGGGATGGCCGTGCGCCGGGCCGTGTGCGCATGGTGTAGGCCGTGAACACACAATGTCAATGTCACACATTGAACAAAGAGAACAAACTGTTAAATCAATTGTTGATCGAACCGACCGCATCACAACTTGGCCTTGAGCCTGGCTCCTCGCTTCGGTCCCAGCTCTCGCCGACATATCTTAAACAACGTAGGCTTCGGGCGACGACTCACCAGCCAACCCCAGAACCTCGGCCCCATAAATGCGAGCGGAGCTCTGAAAGAGCCTCTGTCATGCCTGAACCCTAGTTTCCGTTGATACCAATCCTGATGACAGCCATGGTTAGACAGGCAGCTAATATATATAGCTTTTGGTAAAGTACAGTGCAGCAGATGGAATTGCCTCAAGTCGTTGTGAATGAGGGTGCCCTTCAGTGTACTCATACTCGATCTGCACATATTGGCAGCCCCCGGCACGCAGGCGGTCCTCTGCAGCCTCTACCAGTGCCGAAGCCACACCCGTGCCTTGGGCAGTAGGATCCACAGCCAGCAACCCCCAGTGGCCAACGCTCATTGGCCTGAGTGCAGTGGGTCAAGGGCGCGCTGCACTGTGGTCAAGGTGGGCTAGGAGGTCGTCGGGTTCACCGCAGTGTTATGGGAGCTCGCCAGGCCGAGCTGATGCACCCGACGAGGGTGTTCCCTCTGAAGGCCAGGTGCAATACTCTGTTCTCACGAGGGTCGTCTCCAGCTATCAATCGATTTTTGACCTCCACTGCATCTATCCTGTCATGATCAGAGTTTCCTGATGCGTACAAACTCGATACTGACTCTTCGTATGCGATACAGATGAGTCTGACCAGGGATACCACGAGCGGGTCGTTGTTTGCATGGCTGGAGTTGCCCACCAGTATCATCAGGGGAAGCTGGTCCGCCATCTGCCCGGCTGCGACCCTGTTAGCTGCGGCCCCAATGCCGCCCCGTGCAGTGGGTGCCCACTGCATTCATGAGGCAGGCTGGGTCGCGAGTATCTGGGCTGTTGAAATCACTGCTGTTCACTGTTAGACAGTGAGGTTCCTTCAACACGTAGGTGCAATCCTATCGCACAGGCTCAGATGTGCCCATGAGCCAGACAGAAGCAGCGGCAGCGCTGCACGATGCAAACGGGACCCTGATCGATGCGGCATGGATGGAGAAAGTCCTGGGCTGTCGTGTGCGCGCTGTCACCCCTCGCGCTCTGTACCAACAGGATCACAGCACCGTGTATTCCATTGCGATCGAGTATGAAGACACGTCCACGGCCGCATCGCGTCCCGACAGTGTGCTGGTGAAGCAAATGTTCCTCCCTGAGCTCATGCAGCGTCTCACTCGCTCCGAGCTCAAACTTCTACGGGACTGCGAAAGCTATAACAATGAATGCACCGTGGTGCAGCATATTTGTCTCCAGCTGCACGCTGCAGGTGACTCCCGAGCCGTGCTTTTACTGTTCATAGTGGGTGAGTCACGATGTACAGGCATTCGCGTTCCGAAACCGTACAGCGTCATAGCCAACTTCGAAAGAGACGCTATGCCCGAGTCCAAGTTTATGATATGCCTGGAGCACTTGCAACACCACTGCCACCATAGCCCTGTGCCACAGCACTACCTGCCTACCGTATTACGATGGCTTGCTCGATTCCACGCCCACTACTACGGACATCGTACCGAATCACTCTCCGAGCTGGAGCTGTGGGCTGTAGGTGGCCACTGGACTATGGATAAGAGAAGACGATTCGCCAGCAAGACTGAAGTCCAAGATCTCCCTGGTAAGTTTGTGGAGCTGTGTGAGGCATTTGCAGAGACAGATCCGAGCTTCTATGGAGAGTCAGCTACTCAGTGTATCGGGGAACGGCTGGCACGGCACGCCGAGGTGCTTTGTAGTATGCTCGTATCTGCTTGTATTGGTATAGCTGGTGCAAGAATGCTCTGAGTTCAACGCATGCCTTGGCAGGATATTGGGCAACAGCTAGCAGGTGCGAGCCTCAGCGAGAAGACGTTGATTCATGGGGATTTCAAGCCTGGGAATCTTCTTTTTCCTATCGAAGCCGCACCAGATGATGAAATGGTGGTGATTGATTGGCAGTGGGCAGGGGTGGGGTTAGGGGTTCAGGACCTTGTATACTTTCTGAATCAAGCCTTTGCCGGCACCGACGTGGAGGTGCTAGTCTCAGGATATCACAGCGCACTTGCGGAGGCTGGGGTGGAGGCTGATGGTGCCATGCTCTTGAGACAATTTAAAGTGGCGTTTCTGGACTATGCTCGGTGGTCATTCGCGTACTCTATGGCTGGAACGACTCCCGAGAAGGTGCTGAAGAACGAGCAGGCAGGCGTGGGGATCCCTCATAAGCGGACTTTCGCACGGCTGCGGTGGTTTGTGGAGACGACGGGCTGCTGGTTGGCGGAGTGGGAGAAGGGGCTGCTTGCGTGGTAGCACGCCGCAGGGGAGCAAGTCCGCGATTCGCAGGCGGCCAGAAACGGCTCGTGACGCCCGCATTCTTCATGAAAGTTGAATGTCTGCAGGATGGCTTTTGTTATGTTGTCGGTCTCTTTCAGATTTATTCTCAGCTCATCACCCGCGAGGAGTATTTACAGAACGAATTTCTGTACATCGCGCTAGTTCCAGGTAACTACGCCCCCTGATAGCCCCCTGAGGGGGGCGGCGCTTCATGTATTCGTGCCCGCGGCGTGCGTCCCCCCTAAAGAGCGCCGGCCCTCGCTAATAAACCCCGCTTAGCTTCTTCCGTCTCCTTGTCCAAAGCTTGCCTTGCGAGTCGGACATGCGAAAGTCCCTTTAGTTAGTAAATCTGTCTGCTAAGTTTTGCTTTGTGTCCACATACTCAGCTGTTACTACTTTTGCATCCCTAAGCTCCTTTATCCTGCTGTCTCTCATCTGATAGACTCCTTGCAGCTTGCTTAGTCCTGAAGTAGACTCAAGTCGAACAAGTGAGCAGTACCTCTGTGCTATAGGCGTGTCCCGCGCGTGCCGAGGCGTCCCCATAATAAACGCCGCACCGTGCGTCAAGCCAAAAAAGAATGAACCGAAACAGAGCAAAACAGAGCAAACAGAGCTAACGTTGCCGACAGTGCCGAACAGTTTCATGGTAGAGTATCGAGGCAAACCCGAGGCAAACCCGACGCAGTGCCGGCAGTGCTGGCAGTAACAGCAACAACAACAGAACTGGCAGCGCCGCTGGTACGCGGGAGTGGCAGCAGAGCAACCGGGGCAACCTGCCCCCTCTCGCTGTCAGATCCCAGCTACCTACTCAGGCTACTGGAGTTGTAGTGTTTGGGTGCCTCCTGCTTACAATAGCAAGCACCGCTGTCGGCCCGTCAGCCCACTCCGCACCTAAGACGGCTAGAATAACTAGAATTCGGACGTCCGGACAAGTTCCAGGGTGGGTGTAAGCTCCTTTGGGTGGTTGAAGGCGTAAAAGTCGCTACAGTCGACTCTATAGTCACTCTAGTAAACCCCAGTAAGATAAAAAAAAAGGGGGGCATGTAGTACTGGAAAGCGGACCTTTTTAAGCTTTTGGGGGGCATCCCCCCCGGTGAAGTACGCGAAAAGCGGGCCTTTTTAAATTTTTGCCCCCCCTACAGCGGTTCTAGTAAACGCCAGTCACTCTACTCGTTGTAAACTCCAGTAAAGTCCAGTGAGCTGAGCCAAACATTCTCAAAAAGGAGGGGCCCCTCAAAAGTTTGGTTGTTCGAATTCTGACTCCGGTGAGTTGGCCTTATGCTATCTTTCGCGATTTT
>JACLAD010010915.1_pt1 | contig 13193 bp, 9 predicted proteins | sample 8027901 | NCBI WGS metagenome assembly JACLAD01 (sample SAMN15725071, study PRJNA655200) | protist metagenome | isolation source: fluorescence activated cell sorting (FACS) single amplified genomes of... | place: Spain: Blaines Bay Microbial Observatory, Mediterranean Sea | collected 2016-07-05
ATTTTTTTCACCATTTTCAATCATTTTCGCGCGTTTTCTTCGGTTTTACCATTGATTTTGTTGTTTTTAGGTTAGATTTACCATTATATAAATCGAAAGATGAACTGCATGATTGTGTACATGCAGCAATATCGGCAGATGTTACCGGGTTTGGAGGAGTTGCCGATTGAAACAAAAACTATACAATCATGAAGATGATACATTTGAGTTTGATGCTGTTTTAGTTTTGTTTTGATGGTGAAGTATATGGATTGTTTACAATGTTTTTGTTTACTAAGCAGAAAGATAAAGTTAAGATAATTATTAATTAGTAATTATGGATCGCGCAGCCGAGGTTCATTTCATCGGCCAAATCGAAGGCGGAGAGGGGTACCAAAAATGGATGTTAGAAAAAAACTTTTTTTCATTGATTGTCTTTGATTTTCCATTCGATTTTGCGATTTTTGTTTAGATTTTTGAAATTTTCACATCTTTCATCGCAATGTCTTTTCTTTTTTGAAGGTTTGCTACAGATCATGGGTTGTTTTGCGTAGCTCAAGTTGAAAGCGCTCAACAAAGCAGCAACGAAAATGACGGTAGTTTTCAAAAAACAAAGATCCAAACCTAAATTTGTTGAAATTTTGATTGAATCACTGTATTTTGAGGGTTTTGGACGTGTGTGGAGAGTATGAAGCAAAGTTCAGATCCAAGCGCGGACCCCTCAGCCAGTGGATCCTCACAGACCCAAACCTGCTTTGCAAATTCGGATGGCTTTTGCGTTTGGGCACATGTATTTTTCATCATTTTTGATTGTTTGATTGTGTTTGATGCATTTTTTGTTCTTTCACAGCCGGTTGATTATCATTATGTGACGAGTAGTGTTGCCGCATGGCCACGAATGCGACTACAAATTTATCGGCAAGATCGCTGGGGCCGAATTGACATAGAGTACAAATTTTTGCGAAAATGCTCGCAATCATGTTTTTGGTTCGACGTTTCAACTTTTTGAAATCAATTTTTATAGGTCGTATGCAACACTGGCTTTGCCGTCGACACCGGGTCATCATGAGTTGAGCGTACGAACTTGGAGCGTCGTCGGAACACCAAAGGAAGAGATTCTCTCGATTTATTGTGGTAATTCAATTGTTTTTTGACAGAAAAGTGAAAAAGAAATACATAATTTTAGTTTTTGAATTTTTTCAAATATTTTTTGAGGTGGGAGTACACAGCTCTCAGATCCTACGATGGTGGATACGAGGTGCCATCACCGACACAACGTCGCCAGCAGATCAAGTGGGATTGTGCACGTTACGATAGACGTCATTACAAGGGAGTTTGCGCTGCATGACATCCAGTAAAGATGTAGAGTTTAGAAATGTTCTGTTATATACGAAATTATGGAAAACTGGATTAATTTTTACATTATTGCATGAGTTTGTCTTTGTTTTTATTGTTTAATGTTTGTGTTTAAATATATCGCATTCTTCGTTTTCGTCATTTGGTTCGAAAGATTCTTTTATTCAAGTTATTCTTACAGTTTCATCTGTTTCTATATACTATTTATTTATATTTATTTTCAAGCCTATTCAATTGTAAACTATCATTGTAAAATAACAGTACATACTATGATTATATTCCTCTTTGTGTTGTGCCATTTGATATGCGCTGTTGTCGCGATCAATTTGAAGAGTGGTGCTCATGAAGTGAGCGTTGAAGTGCATGAAATGATCGTGGTGGAGGAGGTGGAGGAACTGGTGGATCGATTGATGGAGATCGAAGGTGAAAAAATGAAAAAAATGTGAATTCTCATCAGTTTTTTGTGCATTGTAATTCATATTTTGATTTTGTTATTGTACAAAAATTGGCTTGGAGGTTCTGCGGCTTATTATGAGGTGGTGGAGAAATTGAAACGGACCGCGCTCCGCTATGCGGCAAGTAATGAGGGCCCGCCGCTTGTGGGTGGTGCGGTCGAGGAGACGCCGTCGAAGCAAATGGATGATAGTTTACGTTTTTTATTTCAATATGCATATTTTGGTCATATTTCTTTTCTTTTCATTTTTAGGTTGCAGTGGATTTACAATCAAGAAGTTGGATTGGGAAATTGCTGGGCGCACGCAGGAGGTCCACTTTTTTTTACTACGATTATTTTTCACTTTTTCATATTTTTTTCAATTATATTTTTCTTCTCTCGATTTTTTCGTTTCAGGTAGTGTGTTCCATGCGCATTGGGGCAAGTGGTTCCCGGGGTTTGGTATGGGGCGGTTATTTCCCTGGATTGTGGAGAGGTGTGAAGGCGACGTGGAGAAGATTGATCGGGAGATACATAACGTTCTCGTTGAGATCGCTGGGTACTCGGGCGTTGAAAAGGGTTTGCCCAGGGTTGTCATTTAAACGTATGCCAGCACATACAGTAAATATGATAGGGCCATCTTCAGTTTGTTTTATGTTGACCGTTGCTTTGAGCCGCCCTGCGCCCTTAATGAATTTCCTTCTTTTTGGTTTTCTGGTTTTTGCGGCTCTGGGATGAAATTGTAGACTTTGCGGCGCGCTTGAAAGGCAAAAAAGCAAACGCGCGTTGTGTAGCAGGCTTTCATCGCCTACCGACGTCGCGCCACCATTCCCACTCCGAGTTAGGACTATACCAATTTTCGGCTGTTTTATTTTTTTGAATCGCAAGGCGCGCAACGTATTGCGAAAATTTTGTTGATATTTTATTATTTTTTAAAAAATGCAAGACGCGCTGCTGGCGGCGTCTTTCCCGTCATGTTATGTGGCTGTTTTGGTTTAGTGTAATTTATAAACCCTTGGAATGAAATTGTTTGATTTGAATTTTTTAATTGGCGGGGTGTTCAGGAGGCCAGCTTGTCCTCTTCCTAACCCGTGTGGAGCCCGTCATCGGAAGTCTTTTCATGATTTTTGCTGAAACGCTTGAACAGCGTCAGATCGCGAAAGCAATGATGAACCATGAACTGCTCAAACATGTTGAAATGATTGAAAACGATTCCATCCTACCATACCTGCAGCAATCAACCAACCACCCCTACTGCATGGGGGAGACATTCAAGGATTACGGTCACGGTACCGTCCTCCTCGGTCCCAAACCCGGTGACGACCCCACCAAATATTGGGCGATTAACACATGGGGAACGCAAGACTGGGAAATCCGAAAAAAGTACGGCCGGCAATTTTCCGCGGGTAGTAAGAAGTCGTATTGGTGGAGAGTGAAGCAGGATGACCCGCCAGGTCATTTCACCGTCGATTTCACTGAAAAAGGTTTGTCCGGTGGGAAGAAAATATCCGAGGAGAAGGATTTCACTTGGCAAATGGTGGACCGCCGCATCTACTCCCTCGGCAGCGTGCACTCCCCTCCCTTACCCGACGCAAAATTCAAAGATCTAATTGTCCGAACGCTTTGGCAGTCCAAGAAAAAATTTATTTTTCTGTTTTTTTTTCTGGTTCATTCATTTCTTTTTGAATTTTCGGCTTTCAGGTTCCCAGATGATCTTCGACAAGTGGTCGACACGTATCCATTAATTTTCCTGAAAGGAGTTGACGAGACTACAAATGGAGGGGATTCACCATTATTTCTTGCAATCGGAGCGAACCGTATCAATCTTGTTGAAAAGCTAGTACGAGATCACGGGTCAGATCTCAATCAAGATGTTCTTGGTTTTAAGCCATTACATAAGGCTGTGTTTCATTCTAACAAAGAGATTGTAACATATCTTATTCAGGCTGGAGCATTGATCAACGCGCAATCAGAGGAAGGCGCCCTCACCGCGTATGAAGTTGCAAAAATGCAAAATGACCAGCCAATGGTGGATTTACTAATCTCCTACGGGGCGAACCAGGAGCAAAAAGCGTTAAATGGTGTGGCACTTCGCCATGCGCTTGAGACCCTACGCGGCGATGTTAAATTGCAATCCGCGTTTGAAAAGCTACGTGAATATGGTGAAAAGAGGAGGCGGAGCAACAGCAACAATGAAGCATTCAAGGCCGTTGCCATGAAAGTCGCCCGCGCCGAACCCCCCAAGAGAACCAAACGGTCGCTGACCTTCTAATAATCGTATCTTAATTTCTGCCGTTTTGAATATGTCATTACAGAGACGTCTCTTGTAGTTTTGTAAGTAGTTTGAGTTAGTTTAGAAAATCAACACAACATTGTCATTATTATTATATAATTATATTATTTTACGTACGTGCACATATTATTATTGATTGAAATTTACGTATACGTTTCAAATTTACATCTTCATTATTGAATTATTCCCTCAATTAATTGAATTATCAGCGGTGAGATCGTACTGGTTGAAAGTATGAATTATTGGTTATTATGGGTGTCGAGTTTTGTTTTTGGTGCATGTGCACTGAGGATGGATGGTCGTTCGGACGAAGTGCAAGTGGCCACTCCGACACATAGCCCACGGCACAGTTATGATTATTTTTTTGTCAGTGGAAGCGAGGATGGTGGTAGTAAGCGAGCAAGCTTTATAGGAAGTGACGGAGAATGCAGTGGTGCAGTCCATTGTTTGGACCCATCACTGAGCTTGAATATCAATGAAGCGTTTACATTGGAAAATGTCGACAATCCGTTTGGAGAGGTGCGGCGTATTCCACGGTTTTCCTTCTGCGAGGACGGGGAAATTTGTGGGGAGCCCTGGAAGTGTAACGAGTGCAAGTTTGAAAATGCAGGAAGTAATGTTTTCTGCGGAATGTGTGGCGGATGGTCGTGTTCAATCTGTACGTTTTTCAATAAGTTCGAGTCCGACCATTGCGAGATGTGTAACGACCGCAGACCTTTACCCGTTCCGTACGTTGAGGACAAGGTTTTCACGCTTTCACCTGGGCATGCATTTGAACAAGGCAATGTACCTTTTCGTCTTTCAGATCCAAATCTTGGTGGTGACATATTCCCTGCTCCGGCGGAAGATACAGTACTATCAGAAGAGCAAATTGAAGAAATGCTTCGCGCAAAGGGGTACCAAGTGAAAAAGCAACCAGGCGATGGTACCTGTTTGTTTCATTCAGTTGTGGCCGGCATCGAAAAGGTTTTATCCGCCATACAAGAATGTGCAACATATTCGACCATTGAAGAAGATGCCAAAATTGAAAGTGGAAGAGCTTTTCGACAGTTGTATATCGAATGGGTGCATGACAATTGGTTTAGTGATATGATTGTCGACGCCCATACCGGCCGGAAAATTAGCACCATCTTTGAAGACAAGATCCGTGAGTTCCGCAAGAGGCCTGGCGGATCCGCAGCACCGTTGTCCGATTTTGAAACAAGCGAGGATGGATCATGGGCATGTCCAGCTTGTACGTTTGTAAATGAATGTGATTTTGCTTCATGTGAGATGTGTGATGGTGGTCGGCCGATCCCTGATCATACTATTTGGTTTGAAAACATGCAAAATGAGTGGGGCGATGCTAGTGATGTAATGGTTCTGTCTAAGTGGTTGAATATGGAAATCGTAATCTATCCATTGAACGGAGATCAATTATTAGACCCGCTTTACATAACCCCTGCGAAGGAAGAAGGGGATGTCCCTGTGTGTGGTGTGGTAACGTTGTTGTACCGTACGAATTCAGGTAGGAGGCACGCCGACCACTACGATTTGTTAGTGAGAACGGGGGAGAATAATGTCATTGATGATTACGGGAATGTTTGTGATGCTGATCTGCTTGCTGCGAGCGCTCGGCAGGGGCAGAGAAACGAGGATGATCAGCGTGCGGCAGAGCAGCACGAGCGCAAGCGGTACTTGGAAGGAGCAGTAAATATTGATCTGATCCGCCGGGTTCAAGAGCGCGTCAGAAAAGATATTGCAGCAAACCCACCACGGAACGTTTCAAGTGCGGCGCCTGAGGCTCCGTCCTCATGGAGGCCAAGTCAGCGCAAAGAAAGGGTGCGAATAATCAAGGCCGAGGCCGTTGAAGAGGAAATTCAAAATGATTGCCTGAAACATCGGGCCTCATCTTTGAGTTTGGTTTGAAAGACCAAATATAATTTTTTGCAATTGTTATTCGATTTGATTGCTTGAATGTGGCGTTTCGTTTGGTATAAAGTAGCGCAGGTAGTATATTTAGTAATTGATAATTCCCAAAAAATATGGAATGTGATCTGACATGTTGCTTCCAACAAAAGTTCTCAAAAGATGTGTTTTCTGCGTGAATCCTCTTCTCAAAAGTGTAGTGCGTAAAATTCTCTTCTCCAAATGTTGTGATGATTGTGTGGTGGTAGACCAGTAGTTTGAATTGTAGAGTTTAGATCCTACTAAATAATTGATTCACCATCCCAAAAAAAACTAAATAATTGATTCACCCCCAAAACCATTTCATGCGTTTTTGATCTGGATAGAATTCAAAACATACATTACATTTATGTACAATTATTGAACGTGATATCATTGAATTTTCGTTTCGTTCCACTACCACCATTTTACGTCCCCGAATTTTTCTTCAATTTATTTAGTTTTGATTTAGGCTTTTTGACTAAATAATTATCTTTATCAATATAAAATTCAAATATTAATCATGGTACTCAAAGTTTTGGTTGCGTTATCATACGGCGCGTTTGCGTTGCGGATGGATGGAGCCGACAGTGATTACGACGAAGTGGAACCATTTGGTGCTGATCCCCCGAGTGACGTGAAGTTGTCAGGTACAGATTATTGGAAGTGTGGCGTTTGTAACTTTGAGGAAAACCCAAATATTGTCGATGAATGCATAAACCAAGCATGTGGAGCAAAGAAAGGTTGTTGGGCGTGCAGCATGTGCAAGGCGAAAAATAAGCCGGGTGCTATGCTGTGCACTAGCTGTTGGGCGTTTCGTGGTGTTGAAAACTTTGAAGATGTTCCAGCACAGGGGGGCGTTGACAACACAGCAGCTGTGCGCTTGACACAAGAAGACGATGAATGGGCGTGTAGCAGGTGTACGTACAAAAATGTGGCAGATGCTATGGAGTGTGGTGTTTGTGGCTGGACTAAATTGGATGATCAGGGTCGAACAGATGATCCATATCAACCCCCGCTAATTCCAACTCAACCTACTGCACCGCCATACGGCTATCGACATCGACGTGGCGGATTGGTAGGTCCTCAACTTGGTCTGGGACCAGTTTCTCGTGTCGAAAAATATTGGAAGTGTGGTGCATGTGGATATGAAGAGAATATTTGCCGTCGTTTTGCAGATGAAGAATGCATCAATTGTAGAGAGCCGCGAGAGCCATGGTATTGCAAAGGATGTACAATGAAGAATGCGAAGAGCAGAAGTTTGTGTAGTATGTGTCACACACCCAAACCACACATCCCTTTTTTTCCACCAGACTCGCAACAATCTTCTCCCGCTCTTCCAGCAGATACAAGCACAACACCCAGCATTTCTCCTCCAAGACTTGCAGATACAGTTGTAACCATCCCTGATGGTTTTTATCTGAAAGAGCACCCACGTGATGGCACTTGCTTATTTCATTCAATCTACACTGGTGTTTTCAAAGACCCATTGCAAGAATGTGCTTTATTCATTCCTGAGTTAGAGTCATGGACATGTCCCCGTTGCACGTTTGTTAATGCAGACGCAGCTGACACGAGCTCTGTTGGCTACCGACTTGAAATGCATCCTAGTTGTCAAGTGTGCCACAGCCCAAAGCCAACTACCGGATCCGAATTCAAAGGCCACCAATTGAGAAAGTTTTACATCGATATGGTAAAGGAGGAGTGGAACACATCCGAAATTGTGATGGCGAACACGGGCCAGACAATCGCTGACATTGGTAAAGAAAAAGACGGAGCTTTCCACGAGAAGATCGCACATTATCGGCACAATCCAAACTACTCTGACCCTGCGCTATCCGACCAAGATGTTTGGTATGCAAATATGGAGGCCAACAAGGACCAACAAAAACAAGGCGACTGGGGGGATATTGCCGACGTATACGTGCTATCCTGGTTTTTCAACGTTGAAATCAAGATTTACGAATTGGACGGCGAGCATGGCCTGTCCCCCGAGCCAGAGTGTATTACACCGTATAAATACAATCGCGACCAGCAGGTAGCTGCGGTGGTGACATTATTGCATTATACAAACCAAGTTAAAGGTGGAGAACGTCAGGCAGACCATTATGATTTGTTGTTGCGTAATGAAAAGGCACAAGTAGAAGATGATTTGCTTGCAGCGTTGGATCGTCAGGGTAAGCAGATCGAACATCCTAGTGTTGGAAAGCTGCGCGCAGCGCTGCGGTTTAATGATTACTTGTACAGTAGATTTCATCAAGTGTGGAATGAAAACATGAAGACCGAGGTGAAGGCAGTCAGACGCATCCAGGATTTCGTACGCCAGCATCTTGTTTCTACAAAAAACGCACGTAGCCCACTGGACGATGAGTGGGAAGTCATCGACCAGATGCCATCGCCCGCAGCACATGCTCTTCCAAAATCTGTCGAGGGTACGGAAGTAGGTGTAGATGAAGAGTTCCAGCGAGCTTTGAAAATGTCTCTGGAAATGGACCAAAAAGGCGCAAATGATGTGATTCCCACCAAGCAACCGGAAAAGATCGATGTTCAGCCGCGTCAGGCTGCCCCAGAGAATGATTTCGTGCGCCAAATCAGAATGAAGGGAGTAATTGCAAGATTGCATGCTTTCATCTTACATGGGAATGCGGCCGGCATTGAAGATTTGATTCAGAAGGATGGATTTTATGCCGAGGTTCTCGAGGCACCTGATCTGAAAGGGAAAACGCCGTTGGAAAACGTCTTTTTGAAGTTAGACAAACTCTACGAAGATAACCAAAAATCATCGGAAGCATGGCAGAACCATTCGCGCATGGTACACGTATTGGTTGATGCTGGTGCCAGCATGTCACTTGATTTGTTATGCAATCTGTACCGCTGGGATGACCTTGACCTAATGGAGTATGTCACCCGGAATAAAGATTGGGAACAGCACGAACTTGAGCAAGCATTAACAATTGGATAACCTACTTTTTATATTCATTGATTTAAAACATTGGCACAAATTATTCAAGTTAGTATTTTGGTTGTTTGTTCGTTTTCAATGTAATCGTAATTTTAGATAAAATAGAATGTAATTTAGCTGTATAGATTAGTTGGTTTATCGCATTCTAAAGCGATGTCGTATTATTTGAAATTCATGTGTACAATTTTGTAGATGTATCATTGTTGCTCTTGTTTCGCATCATGATAAATACCAATATTTAAGGTTTTATTGCGTCTTGCCCAAAAAATGTTTTATCTGGTCGTTTTTTCATTTTGTCGAAGTTATCAATTTATTCGTTGTGCCGAGACTACTGCGGTCGACGTTTTTGTGGATTAATATAATATGGTGGGTCGATTTTTATTTGTGGGATTTTTATACGGCGCGTATGCGTTGAGAACCAAATCGGATCGAGAAGATGATAGCGGTGGTGAGAGTTTGGCTTTTTCATCTGATTCTGATGGTGCGCAAAATTCCGATGATTTCACGGAGACGAATCGGCAATCCGAAACGGAGCATTTTTGGACCTGTGCTACCTGCAAGCATAAAGAGAATCCATGTCTGTTGCACGAGGATGGTAAACTTATTCCAGTGACCCAATGTTTCGAGTGCGGCGAACTGCGGGATCCTTGGATTTGCCAAGCTTGTGCATCCAAAAACGCAGGTATATTGCATCGATGTGCAAAGTGCAGCGAATTGCGGGAGCCTTGGGAGTGCCCACGCTGTACATTCATCAACAAAAAACGAGATGATTGTTGTGAAATGTGCTCTTGCCGTTCGCCCAGCAATGGTGGTGTTGCTGCTCCTCCTCGCCTTCCCGATACCGTCGTTCATATCCCCGATGGCTACAACCTCGTCAGGCAACCGCGCGATGGCACTTGCTTGTTTCATTCCGTCTGTGCCGGTGCATCAGATATTATGCAATGTCAAAACGGTAATGAGTTGCGGGCTGAATATATTGAGAGGGTGTGTGACTTGTGGGATAGTCACGAGGTTGTGTCGGCCCTCACCGGTCAAGGACTTTCTGATAACGGCAAAGATGGTATTTTCAAGGACAAAATTCAACGTTTTCGACAGCGACCTGGTCAGCCGGATGTTTCCGTCAAGTCCGATCGGCAATTATGGCGTGAAAACATGCAAAAAGAATGGGGCGATGAAGATGACGTGACGGTATTATCCCACTTGTATAACATCGAAATTCAAATTTTCAAGCTGATCGGAAACGATCTTATCAAGGAGATCACTATTATCACGCCGCACCATACCGCTGGGGACGTTCGACAATAGGATTATATTCAAAACATTTTTTCGTCATGGTTTGTTTTCTTCTTCTTCTTCTTTCTGTTCAATACCATTCTTTTGAATGCAGGTCCAAAAAGTTGTTCCGTTATTAATGTATCAGAATCAAGTCATAAATGGCGAGCGTGCCGCAGATCATTACGATCTGCTGGAAAGAGAGAATGAATCGGAGAATGCGAAAGACCTTGCAGCAGCAATTGAGCACCAGAAAAAGCAATTGCAGGAAGAGCAACAGCGAGACAAGCGCGACATTAGAACCAGCGCTGCCAAAACTATTCAGTCCGCCTTGCGTGGACACCGTGACCGAAAAGACCTAAAGCAGGAAGGATTTCAAGCGAGATTGGCAAATGGTATTGAATTGGAGCTGTTTGAAAATGGATACGATGTTGCAAAGTTGCATAAGCAGATCAAGAAGCAAAGGAAATTCAACACATTTTCGGTTGAGTCCGAAAATTATATCAAGCATGACACCACTCTTGAACAATTGCGCGAGCAGTACGGCATCAAGAAAGAAAACGTCGTTTTCTTCAAGCATGAAGGCGGAAATGCTCCGGGATCACCGCACGCGCTTTCCACATATCAATCCGTCAAGTGTGACGTATGTCAGGGCGAGAAAAGTATATTGGACGAAATGAATCGAAAGGTACCTTGCCCGTCTTGTGGCGGTCAGGGGAAGGTAAACGTCAATCGTGTTTGTGGTGCATACTTTTACGAAACGCAAACCCGAAAGAGCGGCAGCCATGGACCGTATGAGTGCACAAACCAGAAAACGCCTTTGTCTGGGATAATCAATTGCTTCAGTAAATTGGGCTATTTGTTTTATCAGAAGGAGTATCAACAATGGTCCATGACCGTGATCGACCAGGCTATTCTGAAAATCAACGGTGAGATCGTACTGAACGGGCTCGTCGACCCGAAGTATTTCTCTCTTCAAACAACTATCGGCGACCTCATCGCAAAAGGAGAGATCGATGTGCCGAAGCACGCCAAGTTATTCCACCCGGCCGAAAAAGGTAAGCAAGACGGGAATCGATTTGAGTACAAATCCGATATGAATTTGAGTGAATTGATTAATCTCGACGGTGAAGTTGCCTTTGATTGGATCGACCAATTCAAAGTTTCTGTCAACGGCCGCTGCGAGCAGCTTTTGAAGACCAACCAAGCAGGTCAGGTCGACACCATCAGAAAGTTGTTCCAAATCCCCGATGGCGTGGAATTATTTTTCGACGGTCCATCGACACGCGGGGCCATTACAGACGAGGAAATCAATTTTAAAGCGAAGCCCAACGAAAGCGTAAAACTAATTGCCGCTGCCAAGGCGACCGTCTCCGTCGTTTTATTTGAAAAGGATGACCCGATTTCAAATCGAAAGTTTGAAATCGGCCAAATCATCAGCGTCATGGTGAAATACAGCCGCCGCCGCGCGCAAATTACAGAATTTGACGGAAACACCGTTACGATCCACTACTATGATGGAACCGATATCCAGCCTGATACCCCTTTTGACAAAGTTTTTTCGTACACTACCGAAGAGTGGTATAAAGCACATCCCTGCCGTGTTGTCCGCTGCCGGGATTTATTTTTCAAAAGTATTTCTGTTTTTTTTGGATATGAATTTGTTCTTGAAACGAAAAAATCGATCTTAGTATGCTTTTTCGAATTTCTTGTGTGTATCATTATTGCATTGTAAAATATTTATTTTTCACGGATTTAGGTTGACCTCCCAAACGTGTCGAATCAAGCGACCATCCGAGACGTTCTCTTGCAGTTGGGCGTCGCGGAAACCAGTCACGTTAGGCATTGGACATCGAGACGTTATGAAAAACCATCAAAAGAAAATGATTTCGAACTCGATGACAAACTTTCTCTGTATTTGCGCACCATCAGAATCAGATGAAATGGCCAAACACTCACCCCCGCTATCATCTTCTCCATCTGATTTGGTTCTCAACGCATAAGCACCGTATAACAATCCAACAAATAAAAATCGTCTCACCATATTATATTAATCCACAAACACGTCGACCGCAGAAGTATCGGCACAACGAAAAAATTGAAAACTTCGACAAAGTGAAAAAGCGACCAGATAAAACATTTTTTTGGCAACACGCAATAAAACCTTGTATAGTATAGTCATCATGATGCGAAATAAGAGCAACAATGATACATCTACAAAATTGTGCACATGAATTTCAAATAATACGACACCGCTTGAGAATGCGATAAATGAACTACTTGATACAACTAAATTACAATAACTGCAACGACACAATTCATCAAAACTATATTATTGGAAGAGGACAAAATGCTGAAATTGATATTTGTATTTTGAATTTTTGAAATATTAATTAATGAATCCATACGTAATAAATCTATTTAATTCTGGTTTAATTCAAGGAATGGCCGCGCGTTGTACAAAGCAATAGACCAAGTGGTATATCTTCATACCTATTAATTAGTAAAAAGTAAGTCGATTGTCTCTATCCCATCGACCAGTATACGTTACACCATTCGCAAAAGTGTCAGTGGCCTGGCCGTGCCTTTTGTCGTCCATCCATTGACCGTTGTACGTCCAACCATCCGGATTCCTGAGAAAGCCATGGCCGCTTCGTTTGCCTCTCTGGAATTGACCGTTGTACGTGCCACCACCCGCATAAATGTGAGAGCCCTGGCCATGTTGTTTGCCGTCCTTCCATTGACCTTCGTACGTTGACCCATCCGTAAATTTGTGATTGCCCTTGCCGTGGTATCGGCCGTTTTCCCATTGACCTGTATAGGCCGCGCCATCCGCATAATTGCGAATGCCCTCGCCGTGTTGTTTGTTGTTCTCCCATTGACCTATGTACGTCGACTTATCCGGATAAATGTAAGTGCCCTGACCATGTTGTTTTCCGTCCTTCCATTGACCTCCGTACGTTGACTTATCC
>JACLAD010014766.1_pt1 | contig 13186 bp, 7 predicted proteins | sample 8027901 | NCBI WGS metagenome assembly JACLAD01 (sample SAMN15725071, study PRJNA655200) | protist metagenome | isolation source: fluorescence activated cell sorting (FACS) single amplified genomes of... | place: Spain: Blaines Bay Microbial Observatory, Mediterranean Sea | collected 2016-07-05
GATGTGTATATATATAGTCACTGATATGCAATTTTAACATTTACTCTTCATTCGTATACTCTCAATCAGAAACGCATTGTAAATCAGAACCTGATAAATAGGCTAAAATGGTTGATGCCTTTAAACGATTATTGATAGGTGCATAAACGTGTCTAGTCTTTAATTTTTTCACAATGGTAGCAAAATTTACATCATCTTTCATCAAATAATTTAATACAAAATCGATAAAAAGACTTATATTGTTCTTTTTAGATATTGACATCGTATTTTTTTTGTTTATTTGTTTTGATGTGGCTATTAATGTAATAGAATATCCTCTATTTATGCATCTTCTATTGCTTTCATCAATTGGTGCCCTTGGATCCAGGTTGCAGACATTACCGTCAATATTGGATAAAAATCCTTCTAATTCGATATATGGCGAATTGCATGCACCCAGCAAAATATATTCATTTGTTAATCCTATTGTATCAGCACCAATGGTTAATCCAGTCACAAAAACAGTATCCAAACGACGATGGTGCTTTTTGCATCTTAAAAATGGTAAATGTTTTCCACCAAACGTTTCATATTTCCTTCCTAAATGCTTTACAAGGCTCCCACTTTGCCTTGAACCATTTACAATCTCTTCGGAGGAAATTTGATTTGGAATGTTATTTGTATAAATTTTACGTTTTGAAAATATTTTTACCGTATTTACAAGATTATATTTTGAAAAAAGATCATGGTTTACATCATATAAATGATATCCTGCGCGTACTATTGATGCTATTGTATCGTTCCAATTCATTTTTAAATTGAAAATATGTATTAATGTATCATCAATCTTTGCGTGTTCATTTATTATTAAATATGGATGTTTTCCAGAATTGTAGTCTGATAATGTAATATCGCACAGTGCTAATGAATTTAGAAAAATAACAAATTTTCGCGGCGTTCCGTGTTCAGCAGGAGTCGTGGAGTCTGGAAAAATATTATAAGACAGTCCATCGAAGTGATCTAATCTTCTACTTGGTGATGTTTTTCGTTCAATAGTACGTGAAACAATCAATGTTTCGTCATCATAACTCTTATGCCTTCGTCTTGATAAATTGAATGATTTATTACTATCTCGATCCTTTCTTTTTACAATATCAAATTTATGGGAGTGATGTGTTGGAATATAATTCTGTTCTTCCTCGTATTTTTCCTCTTCCGGAGTTTTAAATGTTGTCTTCTCATCTTCCATGATGATAATGATATATAAAGTTAAAGAATGTTGTATTGAATCTATTTCTGTATATATGTACATGTATCCATTTATGTGATCGTGTATGTATAATATATAATATACATGTACATATAAGGCCTATAGATTACAACATTTCAGAATTACTGTTTACACTATCTTATTATACACAGTACAATTCTAAACATTCTAACTGTTGCAACTTTTCGCATCTCGTAAAAATAACTCCACAATTTTTTGACTATTCTCATCATATCATAAAACGTGCTATTATATATACGTAGTCGTCTGGTAGTCTAATAATAATATTATAGCTCTATTATTAACCGCACATTTTACCCTTTTGTAACAACTTTTTCTTTTTCTAAATATTAATAGCACTATAATAGTATTACAATGTAATATACCAAGTAGCTTTTATTATACATCAGCTACATCAATTATTATTATTATGATTATTATGATTATTATTAGACTATTGATGTAAAGTGCACAAGTATATCCACGGATATCTCTAATAAAATAGACAGAAGATACAGATTGTTTGAGATAGATGTATTAATAGATAGATTAGATTGAATATATCAAAAAATATATTATAAGAATATAACAAATACTACCAGTTGCACCATCAGTATATATACGCATATATAGATATATAGATACGGGCAAAAATGACTAGAGATAGTGATAGTTACTTCAGTGACGATACTGATGATATCAACTGTAATAATAATAGTAGTTACAACAATAAGAAGAAAAGGAAAATCAACCAAGTTGGCGTTGATGCTTCGAGTGTTGATAATAATAATGATTTAAGTAGAAATGAATATAATTGTAAAAAGAAAAAATATAAATGTAAAAAAAAAGGCAAATGGTCTGGGAAATCATTGAAAACGAAGTATAAACGTGTTTATAAAATTAAAAATTCAGAGAATTTCCAGTCTGTTTTTAAATATAAGAAAAAACAAGTATATGTTGGTGTTTATGATACCGCTTTAAAAGCAGCAGTTGCTGCTGACTTTAAAGCAGTAGAAGTTGGGTTGCCAGCAGAAAAATTGAATTTTCCAGAAAATTATAATAAATACATGACAGGATTATCACGTGCTTCTGATGTTTCTTCAGAAAATTATATGGAGGAAGACGAAGATGCGACAAATAAATTTATTGCGATAAGACATGCTGATAATAATAATAATAATAACAATTTTACTTCATCGAATGGTAATAATGATTTAGATGATCATTTATACCATATTAATAACGATAATGATGCATGCATAGATGATGATACTGCAGATGATAATCAAAATGATTCTTCCGGTACGTTGGCATTTTTAACACTCTTTAATGACAATGAATATGAACAAAATAATGACTTATTAAGTACAACACAGATAGAAATAGATGATAATTTAAACGTTGTTGACCAAGTATCATTACTTCGACCACCTACAAAAATTGTATGGGGACCGGGTAAACCACGTAAATTACAAAATAATTCTGGATTCAAAGGTGTATTCCCAGTAAAGAAAAGAAGCAGCAACGAAATATTGCATTACTACGTCCAATTGAGCATAAAAGGGAAATCAATAAGTTTAAAAGGAAGATATAAGACTCCACAACAAGCTGCAAAAGTTTTTGATTTACATTGTTGTGCAATGGGTCGAGGTCCAGAATATTGTAATTTTCCAGATAGATATATGAAAATGGAAGAGGAAAACCGTGAATTGATCGGTCGTTTATCAAGACATTTGGTGAATATGAAAAGTGATATTATAAGTCGTAGAAATAGTAGTAGTAGAAGTAGCAACGTTAGTAGCACAACTAGCAGCAATACAAATAGTGAGGATGATGTAGATGAACTTCGTTTACAAAATGAACGAAGCAATGGTAGTAACATCAACAACACGAATAAGAAACAAAAGAAAAGAACAGATGGAAATCCAGAAGAAATTGCTCAAAGTGATATCAATGCATTCATTGATAAGAGTAAAGATATGGAACGTGGAGAGACAAAAAATAGTATACCAGATGATGTGGTATTTAATTTTGATTCAATTGAAGCAGGTAATGATCATATTGAGGATAATATTATCAACACAATGGCCATGGCTGTTGACGTTGGTATCGATCAAAATGATAATAATGATGATGATGAAGTAGATAATAATAAAAATAATATGCATACTACAAGAAATAATCGCGTAGGAATAGTCATGCCATTCAGAATGAAAAGTATGAAATCAGTGAATAGAATTTCATACATCTAAAAAATTTAAAAAACACTTATCATATTTAAAATTACATTAATATTATATAATATTGATTATGATATATGCATATGTGTAAAATTTACAACAACAATGAATTTATATCTCCAACGATTTTAACGTTTCTACCTTTATAATGCTTTGATAATGCATTTTCAATGTTTGATTTCAATTGAACAGTTTCCTTAACAAGCTTTTGTACTTTAGAGCGGCATGTCCTAGTTTCTTGTGACAATATAGATCTTTCATCTAAAATTTTATCCTTCAATTTACCTAACTTACTTATTTGTAAATCGATGGCTTGCAAACTATTCACAATTCTATCAAATGCACCTCCTCCAGAATGAATAGCTAAAAGTTGCTGTAGAACAGACTCTTTCATGGCATCCATGATTTCATTTATCACTTTTAAGTATTTTTTCATAGTACTAATATTGCTATTACGTATTAATATTGGTAAATTACTATCTCCAGAAGTTAATAATGAATTGCTATTTTCAGATTCATCAGACATTTCAAATATTCGATGTACATAAAATGTTTTTAATTGCAGCAATTCGTTCATTACGTTTTGCCTGAAATTCGATGACAATAAATTGTTATTGCTGTTAGAACCAGTTCCTACACTTGCACCTTCTGATTCTATTTCAACCATGGAACTCCAATCTATTTCAACTGCATTGTCGTTGTTATTATCATCTGTCGTAGTTGTAATGGCAGAGGCCATCTGATCACCTGATGTCGTTTCCAACATGGATGACCAATCAATATCTACTGCATTTGGATCAACCGCATTGCTTGATACATCAGCAGTACCATCTAGTTGATCCATCATGTTACCCCAATCTATGTCAGCGCTAACATCTCCCATTGTTATTTCATGGCTAGTAGTGCCATTATTGTTATTTTCAATAAGTTTGCCATTAATTAATTGGAATATAGTGCCGAATATATCTTTTTTCTTGTTTTCTTCTTTCATTTCCTCATTTAATGCGGTTGGATCAAAAATATAATTTGAAAATACAGTGTAAAATTCACATGCATTTTCAAGAGCGCTATTTTGGATGTCTTTTTGGATATTGTTTAGTGCCGGTACAAGATCCACCGCACGTGCTGTTAGTTCAGGTCTGTAATTAATCCCCTTTATTTTCAATTCTTTGCATTTACTTATCAAATTTTGTTTTGATTCTGTAATTGATTTTTCATACTCAGCAATTTTACGATCAATATCACCAATTCGTTTATCAACTCTTGCAATATTTTTTTTTAGCGCTGGAATCTCGTACACTGTGTTTTGTTTCATAACCCGAGCTGCTTCGCCCATATATATATTATTTTTTTTATATGCATGTGTAATATTATCCCATGTAGATAAGTCGGCATCGTTGTAATTATTAAATAGTGACTTTGATACAGTTCGTTCGTTGCTATCGTCTTTACAATATGCCAGATATAAATCAAACACTTTATTTGCATGAAAAAATGTAAAATTTTCAGAGATGCTTTCGCTATCGCTACTGCCATTAGTGTTTTCATCTACATTTGATAAATTCTCCAAATAATCTTTTACTGCTTTGCACGTAGCTTCTTTACTTAACGCTACTGCTATAGAGTTTTTTACACGCTTATAATTTTTATTCCAGGTTTTATATAATAAACCACGATCAATTAACCAATCTAACATTTTTTTATATTGGATATCAATAGGCAAATTATTATTACTCGACATGTTTTTTAATTTTATTATTTTTTATTTTAATAGTTAGATTATATATGTGTGTGAGAAAGAAAATGGTGATGTATCAAAATTTGTATTTGTTGTTTTTTCGACGTACGAATTGTTTTAAATGTCTTCATCCTCCAAAATCCACAAAATCACTCGTCCAATTTTCCAAATGTGCAAATGGCTTCCAAAACTATATACTATATATTTAACAGGAATTTTGACAGAGTTAAATTTTCAATTATTTCATAGGTATATATACTTCTTAGTTATATATTTAAAGCGTATAATGCTATTTAATGCTATTGATTTTACCATGTTATCGACAATCTACATTTATACACTATGAGACCCTTAAACTTGCTTTTAATTTTATAAACTAAAAGTAATTACTTATGATATTTCAGGGCAGGGGTCCTTGCCTGGCAGGCGAATGTTGTTATATGTACAACAGTATGTGTTGGTAGGGAGAATGTTGGTTAATAAGAAAATAAAACTATGCTATACAAATTTATATTTCTATCATCAGATATTTGTTTATTTCACAATTCACATTAAAAGGGAGACGTTGACGTTCTACTTTTGGCCATCTTACTAATTAAGTCATCAACTTTCTTTCAACATTTTGCTTTCCAGGATTGGCACATTTTAATATTAACACGTCAAATACAAATAATAATAATAATAATGAAAAGTCAACATTTCTTCTTGGAATTATTATTATTAATATTAAAATGTAAATCCACTAATTGCTTGCAATTTCGTGGTAATGATGGTGACAATGTCAATGGAACCGATACTGGATGTTTTTCTTTTGATTCAAATAAACGATTTACAAACTCTTTCCTTGGTGTCTTTTTTGCACCTAATTTTTCTTTGTATTTCATATGCATACCTAGATCCCAAAAATCAAATCCACATGATTTTAATATGGCAGGTACGACAGATAATTGTATTGTACCAGCAGATTTTAATAATTTAAAACCAGACAATGATGTATATACACCAGCAATTGCATATCCTACTTCACCAGCAACAACTGAGCCATCATTAGACCATACCTCAATACTATGCATTGTTACTCCTAATAAGCCACCTTGATCGTTTCGATCGAAAATATGTCGATAGGATTGAATCAAAGCAGGATAGAACCAACAGTGATCACCATGTTGTTTGCAACATTGTTGTATACAAAAATCAAAACATTCATCAATCGTAACATAAAAATTTTTCGATTTCTTTCGCGTATTTTTAGATACATATAAATCTTTAAAATCCAATAATGAACGGTTGCGGTGCAGTTTCGGTGTAAATGCCGCCAAATCTGCTGCGCATTGGATACACATTGGTAAAAAGCCATATCGAGCGAAATCTGCTAATAATTTCGGTTCATATGATATACTAAATGTAAACTCTTCTTCCATATCTTTGACTTGTTCAAACACTTTTTCTGCAACATCTGTGGATTTAATAAAACGCAATCTTTTCCAAAAAGAATTTGATTTCTTCAGCCACATTGCAACTTGCAATTCTATTTGTACACCTTGGCCAGTAAAATCTTGATAATCAGCATAATCCTCTCTAAACTCCAGCGGAGTCAATTTACGCTTGTAATCTACGTTTGGTTTCTTATTATTATATTTATTATCATCACTGTTGTTTTTTTTTGTGCCATTGTTATTATTATTATTATGTTTCTTTTTTTTGCTATTAGTTATATTTGTCTTTTTCTTTCCCTTGGTCTTTGTATTTTCAGCACTTAATGTCGCCATAATACAATATGATAATAATTTATTGATTGATTAATGTGTTGTATTTAAATGGATGTATAATGGGTTTTTATAATGAATATATACTTATATATGCTGGATGTATGCCATAGACGACTATCTATATTTTGTTGTTATTGCCAGATTGGTGCATATTATTATTTCATATTTCAATTATATATATTATAGTTGCTATAAGAAGAGCACTAAATCGATTTCAATAATAAATAAATGATGAAAGGTGCATGCTGGCATGCAAAGGTGCAAAGTACTTATACTATATTATATATTGTACATACTATAATATTAATATGCGAGATGAGATGACCTGGATGACCTCTCGTCCTCCTATATCTCTATGGTATCAGATTTATTATTTCTTTTTAAGGGTTAACAGAGTGTAATAATCGTCTAATTACTTGCATGCATTTTCTTCATAAAATTCTAGAATATATAAAAATATAGCATTGCAATAATACGAGAGCTAGAGCTCGCTACATCTGTATAGCTAATTATAATATAATACGTGCCAACCACATATATATAATATCCACCACACGCATGATTACTAAGAGAGAGAGAGAGAGAGAGAGAGCAATAGAACAAACAATTAATAACAACAAACAAACAAACAAAAAATAGTAGCAATCAGAATGAACCGTCTAATCAACAGCTTTCGGCCAGTAGCACGTAATGTATTATGTGCAAAGGGTAGGACACATTTAAGAATTTTCTCTACCCCAGAGACATTCCTTGCAAAAGATTATGTTGTGGAACGAGTTGTTAATGTGGATGTTATGTACAATAATTATAATAATAATAATAATATCAACAACAACCACAGGTTCTTTTCTTCTGTGGCCAATGGTGATACTTCAAATGATAACACGGCTGCAAATGAAGCATATCAATTTGAAGCTGAGACAAAACAACTATTAGATATTGTTATTAATTCTTTATACACTGATAAAGAAGTTTTCGTAAGGGAACTTGTTAGCAACGCATCAGATGCACTTGAAAAAGTACGTTATTTGCAAAATACTAATAATAATGTCGCATTGAACGATAGCAAATTGGAAATAAAAATTACAACTGATGAGGAAAAAAAAACCATTACCATTGAAGATAGTGGTGTTGGGCTTGCTAAGGAGGAAATGGTGAAAACATTGGGAACCATTGCACGTTCAGGCTCAAAAGAATTTCTTGCGGGGGCAAAAGCTGATGGAAAGGAAGTTGATATTATTGGTCAATTTGGTGTTGGTTTTTACTCTGCATTTATGGTTGCAAATAAAGTGGAGGTGGTAAGCACACCATCAGCACTAGACGATGATGGTCAGATCCAAAGTGCACATAAGTGGATCTCAGAAGGAGCTGGATCTTACAGTATTGAGAAGGTGGAGGGAACTCCAGAAACACGTGGGACAAAAATTATTATGCATTTAAGAGATGATTGCCACTCCTATGGTGAACCAGCTACAGTTAGAAATATTTTAAGCAAATATTCAAATTTTGTTCCATTTCCTATTGCACTAAATGGTGATCAAGTCAACACTATTCAAGCCATTTGGGCGATGGATAAATCCTCTTTGACTGAAGAGCAATATACAGAATTTTATCGATATATAGCAAATGCATGGGATGAACCACAATACCAATTGCATTTTAAAGTTGATGTTCCTCTTGATTTGAAGGCATTGTTTTTCATCGGTACTACTCATACGGAAAAATTCGGTGCAGCGCGTATGGATCCTGGTGTCAATTTATATAGTAGAAAAGTTTTAATTGAAGGTAACTCTGAAAATTTATTGCCACAATGGATGCGTTTCGTCAAAGGTGCAGTTGACAGTGAGGACATACCATTGCAAATCTCACGTGAAGGTATTCAAGACTCGCAATTGGTGAAAAAAATTAGTAATGTGTTGACACGCCGTGTCATACGCATGTTGCAACAAGAGGCGGATAAAGATGCTACAAAATATAATGAATTCTTTGAAGAATTTGGGCATTTTATTAAGGAAGGTGTTGTCACTGATTTTGATCGTAGGGATGATATTGCAAAGTTATTGCGCTTTGAAACATCATCTACTGCGTCTGGGGAAATGATGTCATCGTTGGATGATTACATCAGCCGATGCACTGGGGAGCAGTCAAATATATATTATTTAGCTGCCCCAACGCGTAAATTAGCATTAGCCTCGCCGTATTATGAAGAATTTAAACGTGAGAAAGTTGAAGTAGTTTTCCTCTATGATCCAATTGATGAATTTGTTGTATCAAATTTAATGCAATATGAAGGAAGAAAATTGATTTCAGCGGAATCAAGTGGTATAGATTTAAGAACTGATGGTGGTAGAGCAACGAAAGAGGAACGTGGGGATACTGATGAAAAAAATGAAAACGATGATAAAATAAATAAAGAAATGGCGAATTGGGTAAAAGAAACATTGTCAGAGCAAGTTAGAGACGTTCAAGTAACAACACGTTTAAAGGATTCACCAGCAATCATTGTTGATCATGAATCGGCAACTATACAACGTATGATGAAACAATTAGGCGAACAACAAACAATTGCTAAACAAAAATTGGAATTAAATGCCTTGCATCCTATTAATGTCGGTATGTTTGAATTAAGAAACTCCGATCCGAAATTAGCAAGATTGATTGCAGAGCAAGTTTTTGATAATGCGACAGTTGCAGCTGGTGTAATGGAAGATCCAAGGGCAATGTTACCACGTATAAATGAATTGTTGGAAGCCGTTACTAAAAAATAAGAGCACAACTTTGTTTTGGTTCTATGTTTCATGGCGTATATAAATACGAGTAAGATATTTACGAATAGCGTATAATGGAATATTTTTTATTAAATATTACACAAACAAATACGTTGGTTCTCTAGTACTATCATAGCATACGTGTGACATCATAATAGTAAAGAGAGTGTATATATACGTATAAGGGTGTACGAAATTAAGCAAGATCATTATATATACCGAAGAGTATATATATATGAGTAAGAGAAAAACACATATATCATTAAAGTGCACACGAGGTTTGATAGTATGATATGATATATATATATGATACGAGGGTCGTATGATATGTCATACGTAAAATAATAAAATATTACGTAAACGCTAATCATATTTTAAATGCTAGTAATTATTATTTCATTGTAACCATTATATAAATACCCTCGTTGTTTGGGGGACACTTTTGGTTGTGTAATTCCACTTTCATCAGTAGCTCGACACATGATAGTTGTTCCTCCTACTTGTGACGTTGGAGAATAACTTGAAGAAATTTTAACATTATCTAATTGAAATCTAACCCAACCAAATGACGATTTTGAAGCGTTTTCAATCACTTCATCCAGTAATAATTTTGCAGTCTGCCACGTCTTGCCATTATCAACACTAACTTCAACCTTGGTAATTTTATTTCCAGTTCCACCCCCATATGCTATCCCTTCCACACTGATACATCCATCTTCGTTTCTTTCCACTTCCTCGCCATTTCTAGGAGACAATACCATTGAATTAATAGGTAGCTTTTGTATATGTGAACCATCTTGTTCTTTGTAATAATATGCATTCCACGGTGAATTGGATGCCTTTTTCGATACTTTAATTGATTGCAACCATTTCACATTTCTTGCACCTGCAATTCCAGGTAAAATAACTCTTATTGGATAACCATGGTCTGGCGATATATTTTTACCATTCATTTTTGTTGCCAATAAACAATCGTTTTCCTCGTCTAAAATATGGGATAATGGTGTGCTTGTTTCATAGTCATCTGCACCCTCAAAAATGACATGCCATGTGTTTGATTTATCATCACATTCAGTTGGGAAGATATCTTTTAAAACATTCTTAAGTAATACGCCACTCCCTATGAAAAAAAAATATGAAATTGTAGGAATTTGCATAATATATGTTAGTACTATTCTATTTAATGTTTAGGATAGGAATATGTATATAAATTACATACATTGTACATTACCAACCATACCTCCTTCTATAAATTCAAACGGTGTGCCAACAAAGCCTGTTTTTCCTGTTGCTTTGATGTCTTCAGCTGCTCTGTTTCCTGCACATTGCATGATCGATACAATATTAACAGATTCATATTTCTTTAAAATATCTTGGATCGATAATACACTAGTTATTTCTTCATTGTCATCATCATCGTCCACTTCTTTTGAAAATACTATTTCATGTCTATTTATATCTAATTCATTTGGAACAGGAGCATGGTTTCTGACATATAACGCACTAGCTGGGGTTAGATAGTTTTGTTTCAATACTTCCGGTTTCGTCTCCGAACAAAATGGTTTTTCAAGTAAAACTGTATGTTCATCAGTCCGACTAGGATCAACGCTATACAAATCATTTGCCGTATCTTTTACTTTAATTTTTGATTTCGTTTCGTTTGGATACATATCAATTATATAACCAATACGCAGTTCCTGTAAGTAATTTTTTACTTTCTGGCTATGGTAGTGATATTGCCACTTTTCCCAAAAAGGCTCAACTTTGCTTCCAGCTGCTTGTTTAATATATTTTCCACCTGGATGTATTTTTTGAAACTCACTGACGTCATATACTGCTCCATTAAACGTTACATACGTTGGTTTTCCATCTGTCCCATCGAATTGACGTATCTCTTCTTCTGTGTAGTACTTTTCCTTAGTTTTGCTATTCATTGACAAATTAGATGAGACAAATCCAGCTGCCGTTGCAGCGACGGCGCCGAAAAATATTCTGTTTGATGATGATTGTACTTTTCTAAAGCTAATTAGTCGTGAAGCCATTATTTAAATCTTTTTTAAATAAAATATAATTAAAATAATTATTTTGTTAATTATGATTATTTATAAAATGTATATAATATACTGTGTGTGTCGCTATATATTAAAAGTATAGCGTGTGTGGAAAACATATAATTTGATATATATGATATATTTATTTTATTCAAATTAAACACTCTATACATTGGATGGATGTATATTTGTATATATATATATATAGTATTAGTATATCGATATAAAAAGATATTCGGCCATGATTTATACAGTACTGTATATTAATATATGGTAGGTGCGTAGAGCTAAGTAGATTAAGGGAAAGAGGGGAGAGGTTTTTCTGGTTTTTCTATAAAATACAAAAAAAATATTCACTACTTATGTTATACCACAGTACCATCACCAGTATTAATACTATCAAGTATATAAGTATTTTTAAACAATTATAAAAACTCTCTCTACAAAAAGAAAAGGCATATACACTCTTTAGGGAGAAATTTTTATTCACACACATATATGTCATATTAATATCTACGACGTTTGTTTTGATTTGAACGTTCTCTTCTTTCACGTCTTCCAGCTTCAACTTTTTCCATATATGCTTTTTCATCATCACCAACTAATAATTTCATTTCAAATGTTTGCCCACCTAATTGAAAATCATCTTTTGTTGCACCATATGCTTCCATAATTTTAGTTGTTTCCTCTTTTGTTTCCATTCGTACATGTGCACTGACATCACCACGTTGAAAGTCGACGTATACAACAGATCCATGTTTGCCAAATAATTCTTTCATGCCTTCACGATCAACATCTTGTGGGGCAACTCCTTCAAGGTATAGACATGTACCTTCAGCAATTTGAAAGTTTGCAACAGGTTTTTTACCATCTTTCTCTTTTCTTTTCTTTGTATTGCTATCACGATTGTTATTGTTATTGTTATTTCTTCTTGGTGTAGTATCACGTCGTTCTTTTAAATACGTTGTCAATAATTGTGTTGACAATGCTACATCGTTTACTTTAAATTCAACCTCGTCACTTACAGCCTGTTTACATGCGGTTTCCGTATCATATTCAACAAATACAGTACCATTGAATTCTTTCGTCTGCCTGTCACGACGCATACGTACGCTTAATACGGTCAAGGTATTTGTATGACTAAATAACTCAATTAAAGAATCTAACGTTTCCGTAGTTGGAACACCAGAAGCATACATTGTACGAAATTTGCTATTATCAGCACTTGAAAGCTTAGTTCTTCTACGAATCATTTTTTTATCTTCTGATACAATTAATTTTGCGGAAATACTTGCAATGGTTGCGATCTTCTCCGCATCGTTGCATAATTGTTTTAAACGGTTAAAAGTTAATAATACAGCAATTTCAACA
>JACLAD010010287.1_pt1 | contig 13185 bp, 10 predicted proteins | sample 8027901 | NCBI WGS metagenome assembly JACLAD01 (sample SAMN15725071, study PRJNA655200) | protist metagenome | isolation source: fluorescence activated cell sorting (FACS) single amplified genomes of... | place: Spain: Blaines Bay Microbial Observatory, Mediterranean Sea | collected 2016-07-05
ACTTATTCGGCCGATGGATTGCCTTTAATCGGCCGAATCCCCGGCATCCGCAATGCCTACTGCTGCCTCGGCTTACGCGCAGGCATCGGCGAAGGCGGCGGCCTCGGCAAAATTCTCGCCGAAATCATGATCTACGGCGAATCTGAATGGGATTCTTGGGTGCTCGATCCGCGTCGCTTCACCAAATATGCAACCGTCGAATACACGGCGCTCAAGGCGATTGAAGAGTATCAACAGGAATTCGTTTTCCATTTGCCTGACGAGTTCCGGCCAGCAGGGCGACCCGCAAAAACAACGCCGCTGTACGACGTGCTCGACCAGAAGGGCGCGGAATGGCGCTACATCGCGGGCTGGGAACGCAGCCTCTACTTCCACGACGCGGACAATCCAAAACCGCATCGGCCAAGCTTCCGCTTCTCCGATCATTTTGAAACGGTCGGCAAAGAAGTCAAAGGTGTGCGCGAACGGGCAGGCATCACCGAGATTTCTGGCTTTGCACGTTTTGAGATTAGTGGCGAAGGCACGGCTGCCTATCTGGATCGCATTTCGACCAACAAACTGCCAAGGGTTGGGCGTTTGGGTCTGACCTATTTCTGTGATGAACAGGGGCGCACGATTACTGAGGCGACTCTGACACGACTCGGTAAAGATCGATTCTGGCTGTTAACGGCGGCTGCGGCCGAATATCACGACCTCGACTGGTTGATGGATCACAAACCTGATTCTGTCCGTATCGATAATCTCACCGACAGCCACACAGCACTGCACCTTGCTGGCCCACGCGCTCGCGAAATCCTGCAAAAAGTGACGCGCGACGACGTGAGCAATAAGGGCTTGCGCTGGCTGCGGACGAAAGAGATTGTGATTGGCATGGCACGTGTTCAGGCGCTGCGCGTGACGTTTACAGGCGAACTGGGCTACGAGCTACACATGCCGATGGCTTACGTGCGCGGTGTTTATGATCGACTGGTAAAGGCTGGCGCTGAGTTTGAAATGGTTCACTTCGGCTTGCTGGCAACCGAATCGATGCGGCTCGAAAAGTGCTATCGTGGCTGGAAAGCTGACCTCAGCACCGAGTTCACACCGCTTGAATCAGGCTTAGATCGCTTTGTCGATTTCAACAAAGAATTCTTGGGGCGCGACGCACTGCTCGCGCAAAAAGAGGCTGGACTGCCCAAAACGTTTGTGCCGCTGATTGTCGAGTGCGACATTGCAGCCGCGCATGAAGGTGATCCAATTTGGTCGGGCGGCGACCTAATCGGCGTCGTGACCTCTGGTGGCTACGGTCACACAATCGGCAAAAATATTGCGATGGGCTTTGTCAACACGCCTCATGCCGATCTCGGCACCGACCTCGAAATCTCGATCATCGGCAACCGCTACAAAGCAACCGTCGTTGCCGACCCGATCTTCGATCCAAACCACGATCGACCACGGCAATAGAAACGGCGCGAACATTACGACGACTCGTAGGGGCTAGGCAAACGGGTTCAGGAAATTTGCCTGAAGATGCATTCATCCCGTTTGTCTCGCCCTGATTGTTAGGTTTGCTGGTCAGGGCGAGATAAATGGGATTAGATTGAGTACAGCCGATTAGGTCTGACCCATTTACCTAGCCCCTACGGTGCTCTCTATCAGAGCATATGAACCTCACCGCAGATTATCAATAAAAGAAGGCGAAAGAGAAGATGGCAAAAAAACGTAGAAAAGGCGGCGGTCGTGCCGCGAGACATGCGCTGCGGGCAGCGACGAATATGAATAAGCCAAACCCAATTAAGCCGGGTTTGCGTGGCGGGCAGTATAAGCCGCTGACTGATGAAGAAGTGACGCGGATTCATGAGACGGCGCTGGATGTGCTGGAGCAGATTGGAATGGGGACGCCGATTCCTGAACTGATCGAGCCAGCAGTGAAGCGTGGCGCGTTTATGAAGGACGGGCGGCTGTGCTATCCACGGGCGCTGATGGAAGAGATTATTGCGGGGGCGGCGAAGGAGTTTACGCTGCACGCACGTAATCCAAAACACGATCTGCATTTGGGTAAAGAGCAGGTGCATTTTGGCACGGGCGGTGCGGCGATTTCGGTGCTTGATTTTAAGTCGGGCGAATATCGCGAGTCGAACCTGATCGACATTTACGATTTTGCGCGGCTGTCTGATCAGCTTGACAACGTGCATTGGTTCACGCGCTCCGTGATTGCATCAGAGTTGCAAGACCCGCTTGAACTGGACATCAACACAGCATACACGCTGATGGTGGGCACGCAGAAACATGTCGGCACGGCGATTACGGTGCCAGAGATGGTGCAGCCTGTGGTTGATCTGTTTGACATTGTGGGCGGTGGTGAAGGATCGTTTGCGGCCAAGTCGTTTTGCAAGCTGCACACCAGTCCGATCGTGCCGCCGCTGCGCTACGGGGCAGATGCGTCGTACACGATTTTGGAGGCGATTAAGCACAATTGGCCGATCAACGCGATTACGGCAGGGCAGTCGGGTGCGACGTCGCCAGCCGCACTCGCTGGCACGCTGGTACAGACACATGCGGAGACGCTGGCGGCGCTGGCGATGGTCAACATTTGGTCGCCAGGGCACGAATTTATCTTTAGCAACTGGCCGTTTGTAGCTGATTTGCGGACGGGATCGATGACAGGCGGCAGTGCGGAAGGTGGCTTGCTCAATTCGGCGTCGGCGCAGCTATGTAACGCGATCAATCTGCCAAGTGGCGTGGCGGGCGGGATGCCTGACTCGAAGCTGCCTGATATGCAAGCGGGGTATGAGAGCGGGATTCCGAACGTGATGATCGGCCTGTCGGGCGCGAATTTAGTCTATGAATCATCGGGGATGCTGGCGAGTTTGTTAGGCTGTTCGTTTGAGGCGTTCGTGATCAACAACGAGATCGTCGGAAACTGCCTACGGGCGGTACGCGGGATTGAGGTGACGGAGGAGACGTTGAGCTTTGACGTGATCAAGGAAGGCGTTTTTGGTGCGGGTCATTTCTTGGGCGCAGATCAGACGATTAAGATTATGGAGACGGAATATCTGTATCCGCCGATTGGCAACCGCATGACGCCGATGGAGTGGAAGGAGTACGGGTCGCAGGATATTTGGACAGTGGCGCGGGAGAAGGTGACGCAGATGATGCAGCACTATCCAAGCTACATCACGCCAGAACAGGATGCGGCGATTCGGGCGAAGTTTGATATTAAACTTTCGGCCGAAGACATCTCCCCCGCCTCTCGTCGTTGGTAATCTGATCGTTGAGGGTAAGCATTCAATCATTGCTCGTTCGCGTATCAAAAGATCATAGTGCGAGCGAATCGACTCGCGATGAAAGCAATTCCGCTGTATTAGTCTGGCCGCTCGCGGCCAAGCCATAACCCAAAGTTGAATTAACCCCGATAATGCGTTGCCACAAAATCAACAAAAATTTTGGCAGGCGCATCGACTAGGCGGTCTTTGTACCAGATAAGTTGGGCGGTGAAGTTGAGCTTGCGCCCTTCGAGCGTGAGCGCGGCAAGCTGCCCGCGCGCGATCTCACCTTCGACGGCAAAAGCGGGCAGCATCGCTAGGCCGACGCCTGCCATGACGCAATGTTTGATCGCCTCCATGCTGTGAATTTCAAAAGCTTCGTTGATTGTCGTGCCTGATTCCTGCATACGCCGCTCGAATAGCTTGCGTGTGTACGCGCCTTTCTGCTGCATGATGAACGACTCGTGTTTGAGCATGTCGAAGCTGATTGTTTGCAGGCGGCTGAGCGGATGGTTGGGGCTGGCGATTAGTTGGAGAGAATCTTTCCAGAGGGCGTGCGAGGCAAGGCTGGGAATATCGAAGGGGGCTTCAAGGACGATGGCGGCGTCGAATTCGCCTTGGCGCAGCGGTTCGAGCATGTAGATGCTGGGGCGCGAGACGACGATGTTGACGTGGATGTGCGGGTAGCGTTGGTGAAAGAGATTGAGAATGGCGGGCATGCGGTGGGCGCAGACGGACTGGACGATGCAGACGGTGATGGAACCTGAGAGCTGTTTTTCGGCCGAACCAATTGCCGCCGACTTCCCCGCAAGTTCCACCATTTCCTGCGCATACCCCAAAAACTGCTTCCCTGCTGCCGTCATCACCGCATACTTCCCCACTCGATCAAACAGCGCGTAGCCCAACTCCTTCTCCAATAGTTTGATGTGCGTCGACACAGTCGGTTGCGCAATATCGAGTGCCTCCGCCGCGCGCGAAAATCCATTTTGTCGGGCGATGGCTAAAAAGGTGACAACATGTTTTAGGTCAATCATAAGATAATAGTTGGGCTTGTGTGTCGCGTATCAAGAAGCCTACTTGTAAGCAAGTTTGCTCGCCTCAAATTCCCAACCTATAAAATAGGCCGCAAGCGGCCAAGCATAGGCAGAGTCAATCTAATACGCGATAATCATAGCAACATGATTCATCAAGGAATGTAATGTTTAGCATCATAGATATATTATTGATGATAATCAATGTTGTTGTTACGATTGCGCACTTCTATCGGATACGTTCATATCCTTGAGGACGGTTACGAATTATTATGAGCACCCACTATCTCAAAAAAGCACCAAAAACAGCTGCGTCGGACGAAGTAGACGTCCGCGATGCGGTTGAAACGATTTTGAAAGATGTCCGCGCGGGTGGCGAAGCACGCGCACGCGAATATGCGGCCAAGTTTGATGCTTGGCATGGCGACATCATTGTGTCGCGCGCCGACATTGATGCGGCGATTGCGAGCCTGAGCGAGCAGGAAAAGCAGGATATTCAGGTGGCTCACCAGCGCGTGAAACGTTTTGCGCAAGCACAGCGTGACAGCATGCAGGACTTCGAATATGTTGAGGATGGCGTGACGCTAGGACACAAGCATATTCCTGTTGATACGGCAGGTTGCTACGTGCCAGGCGGGCGCTATGCCCATATCGCATCGGCGATTATGAGCGTGACGACGGCGAAGGTCGCTGGCGTGAAGCACGTGGTTGCTTGCTCACCCGGCAAGGGTGATGACGGCGTGCATGCGTCGATTTTGTACACGCTCGACCTGTGTGGTGCGGACACGATTTTGGCGTTGGGCGGTGTGCAGGGCGTGGCGGCGATGGCGTTTGGGCTGTTTACGGGGCATCCGGCCGATATCTTGGTTGGCCCCGGCAACGCTTATGTGGCGGAAGCGAAGCGCATGTTGTTTGGTGAGGTCGGGATCGACCTGTTTGCTGGGCCAACTGAGAGTGCGGTGATTGCCGACGATTCGGCCGATGCCCATATCGTCGCCGTCGATCTTGTTAGCCAAGCAGAGCACGGCATCAACTCGCCCGTCTGGCTGTTCTCCACCAGCCGCCGCGTTGCCGACGAAGTTCTTGAATGGATGCCAAAGCTGATCGATGATCTGCCGCCATCTGCCAAGCAAGCCGCGACCGCCGCATGGCGTGACTACGGCGAAGTTGTCTTGTGCGATACGCGCGAAGAAGTCGTCACGGTTAGCGATAAATACGGCGCAGAACATTTGCAGGTGCTCGCCGACGATCTCGACTGGTGGCACGCGAACTTATCCACCTATGGTTCGCTCTTTTTGGGTGAGGAAACAACGGTCACCTATGGCGACAAGGTGAGCGGCCCCAATCATATTTTGCCGACTAAAAACGCAGCCCGTTACACAGGTGGGCTAAACGTTAGCAAGTTTATTAAGACGTTGACGTATCAAAAAATGACGCGCGAAGCGAGCCTGGCCGTTGGGCCAGTCGCGGCGCGAATTTCACGTGCAGAAGGGATGGAAGCACACGCTCGTTCGGCCGATGTGCGGATCGAGAAATATAGCTAAAGCGTAAAACGTAAAACGTAAAACGTAAAACGTAATTAAGAATATCAATTACGCATTACGCCTTACGCTTTACTCTCCAATTATGACCACAGTAAGTGAACGACTACTAGACGGATTGAAACAGGCTGGAGCCGACTATTTTGTATCGGTACCATGCAAGCTGCTCGGGGCGATGATCGACCTCTTGCAGGTAGACGGCACCGTGATGTACATGCCAGCTACACGCGAAGAAGAAGGCTTGGGCATGTGCGCAGGCGGCTACATGGGCGGCAAAACGCCCGTGTTGATTATGCAGAATACAGGGGTCGGCACGCTGATCACCTCGTTGTGCTCGCTGGGCTTGTTTTTCCAACTGCCAATTCTGATGATCATCAGCCATCGCGGCTCGCCCGGCGAGAAGATTGCGGCGCAGGTGCCAATGAGCATCGCGACGAAGCCGCTGCTGGAGACGATTGGAATTCCAACGTTCCAGTTCAGCGATTCGGCCGACATCCCTCAAATCGCCCAACTCGTCGACTACGCCCAAACAGCTCAACGCCCTGTCGCTGCGCTGCTGGACTTTAACTTTTGGGGGAGCTAAACATCATGACTTACAGACGCTACGAACTTCTTCAAAAAATCGCGCCGCTGATGAGCGACGCACTCGTTATTTGCAACATTGGTTTCCCGTCGCAAGAGTTGTACGCGATCAATGATGTGCCAAACAACTTTTACATGCTCGGCTCGATGGGCTTGTCCTCATCGATTGGCCTCGGCTTGAGTGTAACGACCGACAAAAAGGTCATTTCAATTGATGGCGACGGCAGCGTTTTGATGAACCTCGGAACGTTGGCAACAATCGGCAACCAAGCGCCTAGCAACTACATTCTGTTGATTGTGGACAACGGCGCGTATGGTTCGACCGGTGATCAACCAACCTATACCTCTGGCGCAACCAACCTTGCCGCGATTGCGCGTGGTGGTGGTACTGAAAAGGTAATTGAGGTGGATGGACGTGAGATTGAGGCGACTTTGAGCCAATGTTTGGCTGAAGAAGGGCCACACGTGATCATCGCCAAAGTTGAGCCTGGCAGCCCAAAAATGAAGGCGATTCCAATCTCAGCCACTGAGATCCGCGATCGTTTTCGCCGTGAAGTTGCAGCTTAGGAACGAGGATTGTTTAACATGCGGAAGTTAGGTGGCATTTACATAGTTAACTTTCACACCTTCCTTAATCCTAAGCCCTTAATCGAGACGCAACGATAAGAGCAGACGCCCCAGCGGGGCGTCTCTACTTCCCTAAATCTCTCAAAATTTAAAAGCCACCGGGCGTGAGGTGAATACCGCCGTCAACGGAGATGATTGCGCCGTTTGTGTATGCACCTGCGCGTGACGCGAGGTAAATGGCAACGCCTGCCATGTCTTCGGGCGAGCCAATTCGGCCGAGTGGGTTCCCCTTGCTCACCATTTCCTGCCCTTCCGCATTGCCCAAAAACGACTTCGTCATCTTGCTCTCAAACGGCCCCGGCGCAATTGCATTGACCGTAATCAGGCGGCGGCCTAGTTCGATTGCTAACACCTGAGTCAGGTGATGCACGGCCGCCTTGCTGGCTGAGTAAGGATAGTTGGGCATCATTGGCACGCGCAGACCGTCGATGGAGCCGATGTTAATGACGCGGGCGGGGTCTTCTTTGGTGGCTGCCTCTTCCAACATTTTCACTAGGTCGCGGGTGAGCATAAAGATTGCTTTGACGTTGATGTCGAAACAGCGGTCGTACCCTTTTTCGGAGAATACGTCGAATGGTTCGCCCCATGCTGCGCCAGCGTTGTTGATCAGCACGTCGAGCTTGTCCTCTTGTGCGCTGAGCTCAGCGACGAGGGCGGCGCGGCCTTCGTTGGTTTTGAGGTCGGCTGGAATCGCGATGCAGGTGCCATAGTTGCTGAGTTCGGCCGAAACTGCCGCACACACATCGGCGCTGCGTGACGAAATGTAGACCTTCGCGCCGTTCATGACGAACCCCTTCGCCATCATCAAGCCGATCCCGCGCGAGCCGCCCGTAATCAGCACCGTTTTACCCGCAACCGAAAAAAGATTTGAAAGTTGAAAAGCGTCCATGGTTTCTCCTGCAACGTCACACGCTGCCAATAATTTTTGTAGGGTTGTGTATCGCGTATCAAGTCACTTGGGTGTCATTTTTGACGCCTCGCGTCGAAAGTAATTAAAGTGGAAATTTGTATTGATAAGGGTGGCCTGCCACCCTTATCAATACAAATTTCCACAAATGGTTCTGGCCGCGAGCGGCCGAGTTTCGGTAAAGTCAATCCGATACGCGATACGGGCTTAGGTTGCAGCAATAGTTAGATTTACGTGCCTCGTTCCTAAGCGCTCACAACTATAGTCGAAGCGACTTCGCATTCCAATTGTTGCGCGTTACAATCGCACGTATGGAAGCTATTTTAGAGAAAGACCGTGTCGATTTGAACGACATGCAACAGTTTCATGCGTGGCTTGATGAGTTGAAACAGTTTGATCAAGACCCCATGCGCAATCTGGCTTATTTAGCAGGTGAAGTGGGCGAAGTGATTAACGCCGTGCGCTATCTCCAGCGTTCAGACGAAGAGGGGCTTGAGAAAGCGCGTGACCATATTGCTGAAGAACTGGCCGACTGTTTGGCCTTTATCGCCAAGCTCGCGAACGGTTTTGAAATTGATCTGAATGATGCGTACAAGACAAAGATGAAGCGCAATATCGGCCGCACGTGGCCGAAAGCGAATCGCTAGTAACCAGTGGTCGGTAATCAGTAATTAGTAATTAGTAATCAGTAATCAGTGTCTAGCACACTGGTAACTGGGCACTGGTAACCGGTCACTGGTCACTGATGACTGGTCACTGATACTTAAATGAGTGAACAGTTTGTCGGAAAAGTCGCCCTGGTCACGGGCAGCGGGCGTGGGATTGGTCGCGCGATTGCGTTGAAGTTGGCGTGCGAGGGTGCGGACGTGGTGATTAACTATGTGCGCAACAAGGCATCGGCCGAAGAGACGGCGGAGGCGGTGCGTGGTTTCGGCCGAAAAGCGATCGTCGTCAAAGCGAACGTGGGCAAAATCGAGCATATTGAGAAGTTGTTTGATGCGGTTGAGGAAAATTTCGGCCGATTAGACATCCTCATCCACAACGCCGCCTCTGGCTTCAACAAGCCCACAATGGAACAGCGTCCGCGTGCTTGGGAATGGACGATCAACATTAACGCTCGCTCCCTACTATTTGAATCCCAACGCGCCTTTAAGCTCATGTCAGCGCAAGGCGGCGGCTCAATCGTTGCGCTCTCCAGCATTGGATCAACGCGCGTTTTCCCAGAGTACAGCATCGTCGGCGTTTCCAAGGCAGCAATTGAAGCGCTCGTCCGTTATTTGGCCGTCGAACTTGCTCCACAAAATATTACCGTCAACGCAGTCGCCCCTGGTATCGTTAAAACAGAGGCGCTGGAAAAGTTTGCTGCGTTCCGTGAAGCACAAGCGGAAGAAGGGGACGTGCTGGAAAAGTTAGCGGCTGCGACCCCGACAGGCCGCCTTTGCACGGTTGAAGAAGTCGCCGAGGTAGTTGCTTTCTTGTGTACCCCGGCTGCTAAGATGATCTGTGGTCAAACGATCGTGATGGATGGCGGGCAATCGCTCGTCTGGCAATAAGGATTTACGATTTTGGATTTACGATTTACAAGGACACGCGCATCTCGTAAATCGTAAATCGTCCCTCGTAAATCACTCTACTGAAATTCACCCGTCGGCGGCACAAGCACCGCATCGATCACATGAATCACCCCATTGTCCGTCTCAATATCGCGGACGATGATCTCAGCATCGTTAATGAAAACGCGATCGCCCTGTCGTGAAATCTGAATATTCTTGCCCAACGCCGTTCCCGCATCGTTCAAATCTTGGAATGACTCAACAAATGCTGGATTTTGAATGATATGGTAAAGCAGCGTTTGTCTTAACTGGCCTTGGCTCATCCCCTCAACCGTTCCAGCAGGCAGCGCAGCAAATGCTGCATCAGTGGGTGCAAATAGGGTGAAGGGGCCATTCTGATCAAGCATGTTGGCAAGCCCTGCGGTGCGTATCGCGCTTACTAGCTTCGTGAACCGTCCATCAGCAACGACCGTGCTGAGAATTGAGTTGCCGCCGTTTGCTGGCGCAGATGGCTGTGGTGCAGGGTTCGCTGGTGCAGGTGGTTGTGGTGCTGGATTCGCTGGTGCAGGCGCCTGCGGGGCAGGGCTCGGTTGCGATGGATTTGCAGTGATATTGTCTGAGCTGTAGGGACCGTCAGGTGGCAGCAGCACGGCATCCACAACGTGGATGATGCCATTGTCAGCCTGAATATCTCGAATGATTATTTGTGCGTCGTCAACAAACAGATTGCCGTTTTGGGCAGTAACGATGATGTTTTTGCCGAGTGCGGTGCGAGCCGTTTGCCACTGGCTGATTTCGGCCGAATCCCACTCACCCCTCAGCGTATGATGTAACAACACCTGCCTTGCTCCACCTTTATTCCCCAGCAACTCATCCAATACCCCTGCAGGCAACGCAGCAAATGCTGCATCAGTCGGTGCGAAAAAGGTGAACGGCCCATTCTGTGCCAACATAATGTGCAGTTCAGACCGACCCATAACGGACGTGAGCGTCGTAAAGCGCCCATCTTCTCTGATAACATCTACGATATTGCCATTGTTGGCAAACGTATTACGTCCAATCAGAAGTGTGGTTAGTAACGCCATTGCAAACAATGACAGCAGTCGAATTCGTCTTGATACGATCATTTTATTCTCCATTGACAGACAGATTGATTGATGGGCGCGGCTCCTGCCCAACCTTTCACGAGGTATGTTCCTATTTTGCCTGAAAATTTTGATCGAATCCAATTAACAGATCGTGAAGATCACGCCAATCTCAGCCCACACGACACCAATCGGTGCTGGTTGTAAGATCGCCTGCAAGGTGCCGCGAGATGAACAAAAGGAAACATTAAAAAGCGCACATCACGGCAAGTTTTGTTGTATCTGAAGCCACAAACATTCTAAAATCGGCATTATGATGGGAAAGCGCACGCTATTTATTATCTTTTCGTTTATCCTGCTTGCTTCGCTGGGGCAGCCAGCTGAGGCGGCTAACTGGATCGGCATTCCGCCATGGGAGATCCAGCGCGACATTTCGGTGACCGGTTGGCTAAAACTGTCGACCAATCAACCCAGCAGTGGGGAGACTGTTTCGGCCGAATTCACGATCCGCAACAACAGCCAAAACACCTACACCTTCAATAAAATCGGCGTCGCCGCACGTGGCCCCCAATGCTACAACCTCGGCTGTGGCAAAGTGGTCGACTTCCCATTTCAAGGGCGCACAACGCTCGCCCCCGGCCAATCGTTTACCTATCGCCAGCAGCGCCAGTTTAGCGCCAACGGCGACTATTTCGCCCAGCTAGCGTTCCAACTACCGACGGGCGCATGGTATTCGATGAACAGCAGCGCCAACTTCAAAGTGCAGGGCGGCAGCGCCAACGGCGTGCAAATCGTCGCGCCGATCAAACTCGACACGACACACAACCGTGTCAACGACATCTTCTACGCCACATTTACGCTGCACAACCCCACCAACCGCGCCGTCACCTATAAACAGATCGGCGTCGGCGTGCGCGGCCCCAACTGCGGTCAAGCATTCACCTGTGGCGCAATTGCCGATTTCCCTGCGGATAAAAACGTAACGATTCCAGCGAACGGGAGCTACACCTCCCGCAATTGGCAGCAGCTCGCGAAAGCAGGCAGCTACACCATGCAGGTTGCCGTGCTAAATAGTTCTCATCGTTGGGAATTCTTGGGCGAAAAGTCAACATTCAACGTGCAGCCCGCCACCAACGCCCGTCGCGGCAACAACTTCCGCATGGCGGCGCACTACCATCCGCGCTGGAATGAGAGCGACATCAACCACCTCAATCTCGCCAAATCGGCCGGTATCGATCTGGTGCGCGTCGCGGTTGAGTGGCGCAGACTCCAGCCTGACAACGCCAACAGTTACGATCAATGGTACAGCGATCGTCTGGCTGAGTTTTTGCAGCGGGCGAACAATCAGGGTGTCGGCGTCTATTTGATGGTGTCGGCATCGCCTTGCTGGGCTTCGGCCGATCCCGCGAAAAACTGTCAATGGGGTCGCTATAACGGCACCTATCCACCGTCCAATCCACAGCACTACGCCAACATCATGCGCGAATTAGTGCGCCGTCACGGGCATCAAGTGGTTGCATGGGAAGTGTGGAATGAGCCAAATATCGGCCGATTCTGGGCAACGCCAAACCCAGTCGCCTACACTGAACTGCTCAAAGCGGCACACGGCGCAATCAAATCGCAGCGCGGCAATGCCGTTGTGCTTGGTGGTTCGCTCGCTGGCACAGATTTTGATTTTCTGATGGGCATGTACGCACAGGGTGCAAACAAATATTATGATGCGCTCGCCATTCACCCCTACACCAGAGGTGCGCCAGACGATTGCAGCACTAATTTGGCGTCGTTCTATTGTGGTGTCGAGGGGCTACGCGCCATGATGATCCACAATCACGACTATCGGCCGCTGTGGTTTACAGAGTACGGTTGGAGTGGGCTGAACGGCAACGGCGGTGTCGGCGAATACAATCAGCAGCAATATTTTATTCAGTCGCTGAACCGCATCAAGACGTGGGACTTTGTGCCAGTTGTTACATGGTACAACCTAATCGATACCAACTTCGACAAAGGCGCGCCTGCCTTTGAGCATCACATGGGGCTTTTCCGCGCCAACGGCCAGCCAAAGCCGATTGCAAGCTGGCTCCGCGCGAATCCGCAATAGTATTTCGGTTTTTCGGTACGTCAGTTAATCAGTCCGACAGATTCACTGACATACTGATTAACCGAAAAACCTATCCCCGCTTTATCCCTGCCAGCGGCTGCTCTTGCGTAATGCAATGCACCATGCCGCCGCCGAGGAAAATCTCGCGGCTTGGCACACCAATCACTTTTCGTTTTGGAAACATCTCTTGAATAATTTGTAGCGCGACTGCGTCGCCTGGCATGTCGTAGGTTGGCACCACAACACCGCCGTTACAGATAAATAGGTTGGCGTAATCGCCTTCGAGTTCAAAGCCGCCAGGACGTTCAAGCGAGGTGGGGGTGCTGTCAACGGAGGCGAGCATTTCGGCCGAAACCTCGTAAGTATCTGACAGTGGAATCTTCACGATCTCCAGCGCACGTCCCCGCGCATCCTTTGCCGATCGCAGTCGATCATACGCCGCGTGCAGCACATCATAATGCAGACATGCCTTGTCATCCGTCCACGCTAAGCCCACCACACCGGGTCGCGCAAAAA
>JACLAD010005116.1_pt1 | contig 13174 bp, 9 predicted proteins | sample 8027901 | NCBI WGS metagenome assembly JACLAD01 (sample SAMN15725071, study PRJNA655200) | protist metagenome | isolation source: fluorescence activated cell sorting (FACS) single amplified genomes of... | place: Spain: Blaines Bay Microbial Observatory, Mediterranean Sea | collected 2016-07-05
GCCAAGGAAGGTGAAATCGCATTAGTGGGAGATGTTGCGAACAAACGAATATGCAAAAAAATCTCGCTTGCAAACGATGTTCAATCTTTTCAGACATCTGGAACGAACAAGTTTGATGCAACTATGTATTTTCCATCTTTTCCTCGTCAGGTAATGAACGATGGATTGCTTATTATTCCTTCTTTGAGCGAAGCTGGCAGTCGAGGATATTATTCATTAGAGGTGTACTCTTCGGAAGAAATCCGGCTGCAACCATTACCTGATAAAAAGATGAAGGTCATCGCAGGCGAATGGAACGAAATGAACGGTATGGGTAGTCATATTAATTCAAGTTGGAAAAAAAATCCAAAGTACTCTATAAAGTTTAAGCCACGTACAAAGGAAGCTGAAAAGTTTCGAATATGTTTACACAAGGTGGGCGAAGAAAATTGGAAAAAAGTGAATCGTAAAGATCACATTGGTAGTATGATAGGGTTTTATATTTTCAGTAGTGTTAGGGGAAACATTAATACCGTCTTTGAAAGTCCATATGTCCCAGATAGAGAGATTGCCACTGATGATGGATTTGAGCTAGAGTCGTTAGGTGGTAATGATGATGAATACTATGTCATGCCTACTACCTTTGGAGAACAAATGCACGGATCGTTTGTTTTGAGCGTTATGAGTGATGCAGATTTCACCTTGGCAAAAAGACAAGAAGATAAAGGAAGATGATGATGATCATCATCATCATCATCATCATAATGATGGATGATAAATTTGTGGTACTATATGTAAATAGTTTTCCACCTTCGCTCTGGCGTTTCCTGGGGAGTTGATCATTTTGCACCTATACTTCCTATTACAAACGCATGCTGTGACCTTTGCCAACCAACAAATCCAAATCCCAAGCGACAACTAGCGTGGCCGTCGCGCAGCTAATCGAACCAGTTCTCTAAATGCTGTTCAAGTAAATTGAGAGTAAGATACAATGTAAGTAACTACTTGAGTCTTAGCTCATACGCTATGGATGGTCGTACGACATAGTGTACTAGTAATCAGCAGCAGCAAAGTGTACACACTCTTCATCTATTGCCCACTTGCAGCAATCATATGTAACTCTTGTGTACATCACGTAGTCATAGCCTAGTTTACCATGTACAGTAGTTACCGTCATCATCATATATCATATCATCATACACAGTATATCATAGAAGTATATAGCTGTACCCATTTCACGGTTCAAGTTCAAGTTCAATAGCCATGCAGCTACTTCCTCCACTCGGAATTAATAGTTAATAGACCCCCCCCCAAAAAAAGTTGGTAGGCAGGTAGAAACCCTATATATTCAAACTTCCCACCGCCAAACTGAGTAAGTGTAGACGACAAATTGGCGGAAAATCCTTGCGATAACGTAAGAATAATCCATGGATGTTTATCATATAAAGATTCAACGGAACTTCAGGTCAACAGAAAGAAGGGTGCATCGGTCAGATTACAACGAGCTTGACAGATTCGTCATGAGCTAAATGAGTGGTATACTTTTATGCGATTAATCGTTTAAAAACTCAACGTGGTTGTAAAATTACAGGGGGGTCTATTAATTCCGAGTGGAGGAAGCACTAGCTAACTAGCTACTACTACTAGCGCCGCCGTGTATATCTATATCTACACTATATATATACATATACTGTACGACTTCAACGAATCGCTACTTATCCGTTAGATTTAGATACTGGTTCAAGTTGCTGCACCGGCGACGATGTACACACGACGGAATTCTCCATAATCCTTCCCGTCGCATTTGCGAACTTTTTAGTTTTTAGTTAAATAAAAAATAGTTGAAGATCCATTGTTTAATGCGCGTGGGTTCGAATCCCACACCATGCAGAAAATAATATAATTTCATGTTATATTACATCACTTTTAATTCATTTAAATACTTGAATTACTCCGCCTAGGAGATTGCGTCGATGGATTCGACTTCCTCGCTGCAGAAGCGATATCTGCGAAGTGTAAGTATAAGATGATAATCAATAATAGCTACTACTCTTATATACCTTAATCATTTTGAGAAGAAATCACAGTTCACCTAGTCAAGACTAAGCGACTGAATTTAAAGTATAAGTATAGGCTTCGCTTTCAACTTTCAATCTTTCAATTTGTAGGTCATCAAAACCAGCCATTCATACTAGTCGATAGAAGGGTTAAGCAATCCAACAAACAGGCTACACGTAAGCTATGGACGCGTCATATCTTTATGGCTATTAATAAAGCGTCTAGCTGAAATATCTTGCGCAAAATAACGAAAATGATCAATGTTTCCAATGAACAGCAGAGGCGCGCTTCTGCCTCGATTCATCGCGAAGATCTATTTTTGTCGACCACTCCTTACGTTGAAGAGCTCGAAAATAATATAGATCTTTTAGCTTTTAGTTCATGATCAGGGTGTAGTTTTCTATGAAAACGTCGTTACGAAATGAAAGGAATGTAAGGCGCTTGTGCTTTTGGGTAGCCTCTACATCAGTAGCACTTCTATCTAATGTTCTACGGCTACTAAGTGCTTATATGTACTGTGTTCTATATCGCTACTTCTGTTACTTCTAATTTACTTGCAGCTTGTAGAAGGAAAGCTAGAGGCATGGTAATGTACCTAGCTCTTAGCACTAGAAGCACTAGTAGTAGTATCCTGGCACACTTTTAGCTTTCAGACTCATCAGAGTTTCCATCCACAGATGGAAACCGTGGTTATTGCACACACCTTGTCATAGAAAGTCGGCGCCATATACTTGAAAGGTATCAAAATAATGAGAAGAAGATATTTAGTTATGAATATTGGTATAACCACCACAACTCCCATGCACATGATGGAAATCATGAATATGAAGAATCCTTTTGTAATCAGAATCAAAGATAATAGAAGAGACTGAATTGGCATAATCATTACTTCCTGTATTATGATTGGAAAGCTAATAGCTTCTTGAACTGAGGCAGTGAAATTGTTGTTCAACATGGTTTGGAAATTTTTGATTATTGGAAGTTGTGGCTGTAATTGCGAATTCAGAAACATGTTCAATCTACTTATTTGAATGTGCGATATTTTGAGAACTTGATTGAAAAGAGATTCCTTGAAATTTCTTATCTGATATATGCTTTCCAATCCTCCATCAACTATAGCCGACACAACATTCAAGACAACTTGTTTTATCTTTTCCATCACTTCGGCCCTGTATGTCTTGTGTTTGTCTGCGTCTTTTTCGTTTTGTTCCTTCGCACTTCTCTTTTGGTTGGCGCATTAAAATCATCCCATTTTTTTGCTCTTCGTCGTTATCCCATTATCGTACACTCTAGCTGCGAATATTAACCCTTTACGAGACGCAACAAAAGCCACGACGTAGTATTATGTATTATCGTATTATTTATAATTATATTATTATTATTATTATTATTATTATTGAGATTTTAGCTAGAAATTATTATTGTACGTTGTACATTGTACTGATACTACCCACTATAATTATAACTGTAAAACCTGATTTTACAAATGAGCAGTTTCGATGAAAAAATAAGTGAAGTGGAGAAGATTGTTCATTCTACTTCGCTTAGAAAATTAGAAGTTAGAAGTGTAAAGGTAGCTGGAAGTAGAAGTACCGGATGCGCAGACACCTCTAGGTACTTCTATCTCTACACTGTAACAACTTAGCTGCAACGCTCCAAGGCACACGTATGCTGTGGCCAGACATCGTGGAGACTCTCGATCAGTTGTGTGATTAGACTCCGCAAAATACGATGAGACAACACAACTAATGAAGAGTCCATGCAGTGTCCAATACATCGATAAGAGTATTTGAAGAAAATCTTGACCATCTGAAGCCCGGTCATTGAATTGCAATAACACGTTCATCAACACTTCTCAGGTAAGTAAAGCAGCAGCCATGACTCATGTCATGACTCTGTCCTTGATCTTACCGTCATTCTGGTTGAAAATATCTCTATATCCCTTTGGATGTCATCTCACACCACCATCTAGTAACTCTCAATAGAAAGATTCCTATGAGATTCAATAACTTTATTTCTTTTTGTCCTTCGTTTCAGGTTTATTGCTCTTTTCAGGTTCTGGGTCTTTGGAGAGCTCGATGAACTTAAAAACACCTGTACCTTGAAACTTGCGGATTTCGGGATTCACCGCATACTGAACAATGTCAAAGGTACTCTTAATGGATCAGTAAACCACCATTTTTGGCGCTTCTCTAGCAGAAGGAGCTAGTTTTGGTCGCATTGTAGAGGGAACTTTCAATCCTTTGGCATAGCGAGCAGATGTTCCAAAAGCGTTAATGGTTGAAATGGAGATCATGGCGATAACAACAAGAAAGAGGAAGCTGTACTGCATTTCTCCTTCAATCACAAGTTGTAGATATTATAATGAACGTCAAAGAATCTCACTCCAAGTCTGCACATGTATTGATGAACTATTTCCACGTACAGAGACAGGATTGACACCTCATCATCAACAGCAGCTGAATAGCAGCGCGTGCTTCTTATTGTTGCGTTGGTGTAGGCAGGTACCTAGGTAAAAATATGCTGGAGGAGGTGGTACAATGGTACCTACTACTTATCTCAGCGCAGATACAGCAGAGAGAGGTTTTGCTTTTTTTTTTGGAATTTGCAATTCGTATTATCATTAGATACTTTCCCCAAACGATGTGTTGAGCCTTTGGTACAAAATATCTAATAAACTACATATGAATATGAAGAAGAAGATTATAGCCGTGACGAGGAAGGCCAACATCTATATCATCGCTTAGTCCCGACTAAGCGGCGGCCAGTAGGCCTTATCGCTTTTAGCTTTTAGCGATATGGAGCGTTCAAGCATGTATGTAGCTAGAAATCATTATTAAAATTTTATTATCATTATCATTACATCATCATAAATTGTAGAGAGGTGTTGCTTTAGGGATGTATTACTGTTATCATTATCATTACAGCCTTCCTCGTCGCGATGGCTTTTTCTTCTTAACGATCTTTAGGTTGATTTTGATTTCTTGCGGCAACAGCTGCTGTCTGCTGTCGCTTCGCATCGCTGTCTAGCTAGAGACTAGAGATTACTTCTGATACTGACATATAGAAATAGAAGTACTTCTATATTAATTGTAATACGTAATACGTAGAAGTAATACCTAACTAGTTAAGCGTCCTACAACTACAACTTCATCATTTGACTTCTACTTCTACTTTATTATCATATTATCATTTTATCGCTAGAGGTATTAGGATGAGTTGTATGTATTTGTAGCTACTTCTATATTATATATTTACACATCATCATAGATTTTATCTGACCCTAACTAACCCTAACCAATAAGTGCATACTTAATAAGATAATAGGTACTTCTATCGTAGGGTAAATAACTCTTCATATTTCTCGAGTAACCGACCCCGCGGACAATCTTTTCCGGTAGAAGGAAAAAGGAAGTAGATACCATTGGATTTATCATGTAAAAAGTACCTACTTTACTCATATACGACCTAGAGGTATTTCAGCTTCCTTGATTTCTGTAATGGTTATCATGTTATCATCTTCTTTATGATGCATTGCTATGTATACATTAACATACCATGACGTATCTAAAAGTACAAGTTAGCTAAAGGCCATCGTCATCTAATTCGCCATTCAGTTTTTGTATTTCCAACCTTTGATCATCTGGACTTATACTTGACGTTACAGAGGAGCCATTCCTCATCCACCATATACCCCTGCCTATATACATTTCAATATAAGAAGATATTTATGCAAGACATTGGTACAGGTGTAAGTATGGTATTCGATAGGTACAATGGATACATATACATACGTCTTCCATGTATTAGTAACAATATAGGGGTCAAAAACTGAGAAAGGGGATTTATGTAATACCTGATCCACCATCTTTAGAAAATCCACTTACTAATCCCACTATACTTACTAACATTGCTAAAATAAACACAGCTAATCCCTTCCTTATACCACTTAAGTCCCCAGAGGTATCTACACTAGTCTTGGTAGTACTAGTACTAGTAGTAGTAGTAGTAGTAGTAGTGGACGTAGACGCAGAAACTGCAGGTGATGCCATATTTTCATCGGCAATGCTTGGGAAATTTTGTGTAGGCATTGGTTGTGGTGACTGCAGAAGGAACACATAAGAAGAACATGCATCTTTATTAATTATGGGACCCATCCATCTTTGAAGCCATTATGAGTGACGAAAAAGTCGTAGGCGAAAGCAAACAACATGACACAAACTGCATAAAAGTATTTCGCTTGCATTCCAAAGATTACCTTATCTTCTCCCCCATCTGGTTCATTTGTACTGGCCATAGCTATTCCTGTTCTTGTGCGTAGTGGAACACTTACTTTGTTGTAACAACTCATAGCACCTACTCTTCGATGATGACCCAATGACAACCGGGAAGGTACATGAAGTGCACAAACTCCCTCGAACCCGCCATAGAGCATAACAAGCAACGTTACAGCAGCTAATTTCATACTCATTATCAAGTATCGCTGCACCTTTCACGCCGTGTGCAATGCGGGATAATGATAACAAACGCTTGCTAGAAGTAAGTAGTTGTAGTTAGGTACCTCGCAGTACACTGTGACTGCTGACTGGCCGCTCGATTACAGACATTCCCCTTAAACGCGCGCAGGCAGAGAAGATGGAAAATTATACTACAAATTTCACAACACCAAAAATGTTTTGAGATCTTTTTTATAAAAAGACTTGCCCAAACCATGAGTTGAAGCTTTTGGAAAAAAAGTCTAACAAAACTACGAATTTAAAAAAGATTCAAAAACATTTTTCGGACATTTGTTTTAATTAAATACATGTTGACCTCCCTCGTTGAGACTATAGGCTTCTTCCTCATAACGATCTTCAGCCCAGTTTTGGTCGCCTGGGAAGTGGTATCAAATAGTAATAATGTATAATTAAATTAATCTCTAGCTAGACAGCGATACGAAGCGCCAGGCGCCAGCTGGTGTTACCACAAGAAATCAAAATCAACCAAAAGAAGTATATACAGTATATAGCACATATTAGAATATATATTGCATTATGATACGTTTGAATATTTTGGTTTAGCTAGAGAATGTATTATTAATTATTAATGTATGCTGTATACTGTATACTATATCTATATACTTCTATGCGACATGCGACGAGAGCTATGTACAGACTACAGATACACATAGAAGTAGACAGATACAGACTACAGCTACAGAAAAGCCGTTTGGCGTTCGGCGACGAGAATGTCGTTCCACAACGACGCATTTTTTTTGTACAATAATTGATACACGTATAAATATGAGTCATTTTAATTTTATCATTACGCGAAGTTACCAACGCACCACGCACAACCACGGCATTAAAATTTTTGAAAATTTACCACTGCTACCCACTACCTAGCTACTAGCTACGCACTAGAAGTAATAGTAATAGTAATAGAGTAATAGTAATACTTAATTAATAAACTACGAAGTATGAAGTTGTAGGATGCTTAAGTAGCTAGCTCATAATGTAAAATTAAAAGTTAAAAGAACCATTCTGAGATAAAAAGGAGACATAGAGCACCTTGATGAAATTCTCATTAATAAATCGATCCAATTGGACATTTTGATATGAAAGAGGGAAGCATATACTCCCATGCCATGTGTTGATTGGATCGATTTATGAGAACGGCCATCAAGGTGATCTATGTCCTTTCTTTTAATTTACTACGCTACGACCTTCACAAATATCTGACAGAGCAAAAATGATAGAACTACAATGGGGTCGATATCTTTAGTCTACCTTGATAGAGGCATAAATTTTATGTGTGAACCAGAAACACGAGTAGTAACCGATTGTACCAGTAATCAAGAAGAAGGTGAAAGAAATCATACCCATGTATCCGAAATACAGGATAACTGGTGCAATACCAGACATGTCTAATTCGGTCAGATTGTACCACACTGCATATAACATCATATAGACAGAGCATGAACCACTGGTAAGAAAAGATCTCCACCACCATCTATAATCCTCATTACATAGTTGGAAATAGCATAGTAAAATTGAAATCTCAGCACATGTGATAATAAGCACTATCATGACCAAAAATAAAAATCCAAAAATATAATAGATTTGGTGCAACCATAATGCCGACATGATGAAATACAATTCAACACTTAATGCACCAAATGGCAAAATACCTCCGACGGCAGTAGTCAAAATAGGATGCATGTACCAGGCTTGAGCAGGAATTTGTCTTGGAATCAGGTTGGTGCGAACAGGGTGAGTTACAACTTCTCTCTTGTATCCAAAGAAGGAACCCAGGAAAACAAGAGGTACTGATACACAGAACCATAAAAAGAGAAGAGTAAAAAAAGTAGGGAATGCAATGGTTCCAGAAGATCCTTCGTATAATAATACCATATTCAAGCCAAAAAACACAGTAAAAATGACACTGGGATATAGGAAGGCTGTCAATATAGTGTTCTGTTTCCATTCAGTACCTCTGAACATCTTGTAAGTGACAGAACTATTATATCCAGCAAACGAACCCATAAACACGAAAAGAAGAATGAAAGCAGTGACAAGGGATCCTCTGTTCGATGGAGATAACAGACCAAACAATGCAAAAGTCAAAGTTGCTAAGCTCATCAAAAATAACTGCACACCAGTACCAACAAAAACACTAAAAAGCATAGGACTGCTACTTGGTGGTCTGAAAACATCACCATGAACCAATTTCCAGCCACTCTCTTCTTTAGTTTCATCAGCTGTAGATTGATCATTATAGGATGCAATGTCGGCACGTAATGCTCTCAATAAAATGATAGCAATCATAATAGAGAGAAACAATACAATCATAATAGAATTAGTAATGGAAAACCAATGAACTTTGTCATTTGGACTGTTTACATTCAAGTATATATCCCATCTGTTATGCCATTCAACATCTGATTTCTCCCAAACTACATCATATGAGAAAACTACATCAGTATCACCACTCTTTAAGTCTAATGTTTCATAATTTTTAGGATCATTATTGGGTGGTGCCACAGAGTTACATGTCTCTAAAATGGTCTTGGCGGGATCGAATGTTTTATCAGTCCATGTGTGATGAATAGACATAGGTTCGACACGAAATCCAACAATCTTAGAGGTTTGAACAGGTTCTTCACCTGGAATCACTTCAGGTGGATCATCATGAAATTGGATAATAATGCGAACATGATTATATAAATAATGCTTCTCGCCTTTGCTAGTTCCAGTTTTGAACCCTACAGCAAACCCTCTGGTAAATAATGTGTCTTTGACTGCATTAGTTACATATCTACCCACAGGTAAATTGTCTACAATCCAATGTACTGTGTACTGCTCATCAATAGCTGCGGCAAACTTTGCTTTATCTGAATTTGACAAAGTTTTCTTACACGCTACTGCACATGATTTCGGTGCTCTCATTTCTAAATTGTAAACCGAGTTTTCAATCATGTCACCAGAAAAGACTTCTCCTAAATTCTCTGCCTGAAAGGATATCGCATCAGGATGACAATATGGCAGGGAGTAATAGTCATATGGGACTTGTGTCTTGGCAGATGATAGCTTAGCGACATAAAGCTTCACCTGTTCGTTTTCCAAGAGAAAAATAATTGAGAAATTTAAGATTATGTGATGTCAAGTTATAGAGATTAAAAATAATAGAACAGAATTAATCATTGACAGAAAGAATTGATATTTTAAAAGATCGAAAGAATCGGTAGTGGTTTATAGAAAGGATAGGACTTGGAAGGAAAAAGATGCTTTTATTTACCGGATCATACGCTGCAAACGCTCTGGGGGCGACACCCGGCAAATAAAATACTGCTTGTGTGCATATAGATGCCAAAACAACTAGAAATACCACAAGACAGACTTTCCTCGATGAACAAAGCGAATTCATCCTCTAACTATGTCTTTCTTTTCTACCCGAATTTCAAGTATTTTCCTTTAATTTATTTATGATTTTTGATGTTGAAAATTCTGGTTCGCTTTCCGGTCGTTCTTTGTCGTATAACACTGAAGAAGCCAAGTATACCAAGTGTATCCAATAGTTTGGTAGTACACCTTCCTCCACAATTCGACCTACAAGAGAGAGAATAGTGAGTAGGCCATGTCCAGCAATACCAAGTGTTTCGGGTAGAATCATCATAGAAGAACTGCTTTTGGTTCTTATTATTACCTACTTTGTACTTACTCACTGCTGCTTACTTTTTTTCATTATTTTCGTATTGTAGAATGGAGATCCATCTCTACTAAAAAAAGCAGGTAGTAATTTTTTGTTGCTGAATAGGTAGCGGTATTTCTTTTCTACCTACCAATTTAAGCATCATCACTCTATGTAGACAATATACTGACACTATACACTTATGATACATTATATGCTGTTTTAACATGTCGATTCTAATGAGGACGTCTAAGATTTAGTAGGATGTACTAGCTTGCTGTAATGGTAGTCATACGCATCTCTCACAATGAGATCACCACCAATAAATCTAAAAGCTTGATTATAAATTAACAATCTACGCTCATGTTCATTTTTCTCTTCATGTGATTGTGCTTTCGCTGGGTGATATTTTGAAATTAACTTTTTATGGCAGCTTTTGATATCGTCCTTACTTGCATTTTCCGCCACACCAAGGATATCATAGGCATTAAATTCAACTGGGAAAAAATCTTCTTGTCCCTCAATTTTATAATCTTCACTGTTTGAATTCTTGAATCTATGATAGGATTTTTTACTTATACAATTACTATCATTAGTACCATGGTTATCTGAACTACCATTCCCAACTGCTGCTTCGCTAGCATCAATGTCATCACTTCCGACGTTTTTACACCTTTCGCACTTAATAGTTGCTATGAAATTCTGCACTTCTTGTTGACTACTGCTCTGACAATCATCACATACCAATACTAGCATTCTACATTGTGAGCACCGGATTTCAGCAGAGTAATCATCATATAATTTTGCACAATAGAAGCATTTCCCTATGACATTTTCTGTTCCGTGTTGACATGGAACAGCTCTCCGGGGATCATAAACGAAGTTCTTACCTTTAAAATATCCACCAGTTGGAAAATTTTCCATATAATTATGAATACCTCCATATAACTGAAAAACAGAATCTAATCCTTTTGTCCTCAAATAGCTGGAGGCCCTCTCACAACGTACACCTCCTGTGCAATACATAAGAATTTTCTTCTCCTTCAATTTATCTATATTATCATCTATGACCTTGGTGAAATCACTGAACTTTCTTGTACATGGGTCTATCTTTTGAATTCTCTTACATCCAGATGGCACTTCAAATGCACCTATTCGTGTCTCGTAAATATTTCTGACATCAATCAGCACCAGATCACGATCATCATTGTTACAGCTACTGCTGTTGCCGCTGCTGGTATCGTTAGTTCCGTCAGTTGCTTCTGTGTTTGTAAGTGCCTTATCCAACTCTTGATGAAACTCTACGGGAGTCAAATGTACACCTGGTGGTGTTGCCTTCATGACCTCAGTCTCTTCTTCAGGAAGATCAAGACTTACCACTTCCTTAGTCACCTGGCAAGAGAGGGTGGTGAACTTCTGTGCTTGCTCCTCCTTCTCAGGAAGGTAAGTGCTACGCTTCCAATGAATGGGACCAAATAAAGCATCCGTGCGTTGAATGTACTCCTCAAGCTCTCGCTCTGTACCATTGAGGGTACCATTCAAGCCTTCGAAAGAAACCCTGATTCTACCTAACAAGTGGAGCTCCTCACAAAGCTTTCTTTGCTCTGCACAAACAGTAGCAGGGTCTTTTATCTCGACATAAGAGTAGTACAGGATGAACATAATGGGAATTTACTCTCACTTTCACCAATGAGCGATATGGGATAGTGGCTGTGCTGCAGCGCCAAAGAATCCATGCCCTCTAGTTTCGTGGTTGACTCCTCCTTTGTTTCCTCTCCGTAATAGTAGTTTTGTATTGTTGTATTAGAGTTATTGTAATAGAATGTAGTGAAAAAAATAATAGAGTATATTATTTTAGGTACATTTCTTTCATTTTGGCGATAAATTTTTGGAATGGTTTGGCATTCATACCATCATGTGTTACCTCTCTCCACCCACGCATGATGTATGTAAGTACACTGCTGCAAGTAGTCAGTAGATTGCTTCTGGTTGGACTGGCATTATTCGGGCTCTCTACTTATCATGATTGGCCGGATTCTTTTACTCCTTGTTAGTTCAATCCTGTTCACGGATGAGGCAGATTGCCTTCGATGGGCGAACTCAAAACATGAAGCAAAGAAAATGATTTCGGCAGCTTCGATCGCACTATCGACAATGGTACCTTCAAGCGTGCTACTGTTGAGTGTTCAACCAACGAATGCATTTGAAAATAGAATCAAAGAAGCAACAAAGACGCCGAGATCTCCGGGACCGAAACCTGGTAACCTTGGGTTAGATAAGAAAAATCTTCTACGTGCTTGCCTAAAGCCTAATCCAAATTGCTTTTCGACCACACCTGATGTCATGTCAGCGGATGCTGTAAATGACGATGATGAACCAGAGGAAGTAGATCCTAATAGAGATATACATTCTCTTCCCCTTTGGAGGTTCATGAAAGGGAACGCCGATGAGGCCTTTGATGCGATAGTTACCACTTTAAAAGCTTATCAACCTGGACAGGATGACATCGATGGAGGAGGCTTTCAAATACAGATAGAGGATAAATCAAAAAGATATATCTATGTACAGTTTGAGTCATTAAAAAGAGGATATATTGATGATGTAGAAATGGCAGTAAATGCAGACAGCAGTGTCCAGGTTGTGTCCAGTAGTCGATTAGGATATCTAGATTTCCAGGTGAATGCAAAAAGATTGAACTACATTGCCGATAATCTAAGAAAAAAGGGATTTGAAATTGCTAAAATTGATAGAAAATCACATCCCATTTATTTTGATTCGAATGTAGTCTACACGGGTCCTGAAAAGAAATTAGGAACAAAAGAGTATTAGTACCAGTAGGTATTGGTGCAATTACCAATTATTAGTTTATTAGTGTTTTCTTAGTGTTGGTAATAAGTACTTCAGTAAATGCACACAACAATCTAGCTATATGCTTGATAGTATGTGGTAGTAGTAGTAGGTAGTAGTA
>JACLAD010000061.1_pt1 | contig 13173 bp, 15 predicted proteins | sample 8027901 | NCBI WGS metagenome assembly JACLAD01 (sample SAMN15725071, study PRJNA655200) | protist metagenome | isolation source: fluorescence activated cell sorting (FACS) single amplified genomes of... | place: Spain: Blaines Bay Microbial Observatory, Mediterranean Sea | collected 2016-07-05
GAAAATGTACCCAACAGTGGTGGAGGATAGGATCTGACCGCTAGGGGACATGAAATAGACGGAACGGCTACCACCCAACATCCTGTATTTACAACAACAAAACATCAAAAATTCGAAGTAAATAAAATGTTTGATGGACTGGAAAAATGTTGGTACAAGCACTCGTTGTCGGCGCCCCACTTGATAAACTGTGCAGTAGCAATCATCTCAGCACCGCCGTTGGCCATCCTTGGGAGATCATACGATACCGTCGGCGCATCAGGCTTGCGGACGTCCCATAACTGGACCTGTTCCTCTTCACGACAGGAACCCGTAACCACAGTGTAACCGCCCTTGTCGAAATCGAGAGAATCGCGAACAATGTAGGGGCCGTAGAAGGAACAGACGGGATCGGAGGGAGAACGAGTATCCCAGTACTCAACACTGTTAGCCCAGGATGCGCTGACCAAGAGATTGGGCTCGCGGGGGTGGAATTTGATGGCGGTGACGCGGCGGGACTCGGGGCGGTCAAGCTTCTTGAGGTAGGCGCAGATGGTTTTGCGAGTCTCATCGTACAACTGGCACAAAAAAATGTTTGCTACTTGTCAATGATTTCGTTTTTGTATTGTTAGGTTTTATTGATGTGTAGTACCTTAAGGTCACCAGAAACGCCTCCCACAACGAACTTCGAATAATCCTTGTTGTAGTCGACCGCCAAGATACTTTCCATACTCACCTATTTTGACAACAAAAAACATGTTGTTTTCGCAACAAAACGCTGGAAAAATGTTTGATGTATGAATTTGAATTACGTCCATGGTGTGGAGCTTCATCAGGCGCTGACAGTCCCACTGGTAGAGGCGACCGGAGGAGTCACCAGACGTACAGATATCAGGGCGAGTGTCTGTACCTTGGGTCCTGTAAAATCACAAACATTTGTCTTACGAACTTTACCAACACACGTCAAAAAATAAGAAAGATTGTCAAAATGAGTACCAACGAATGCAAGTCCCGACGAGAGTCTGCTTGCGGATTTCCTTGGGCTGCGCGTAAGGGCTGTTCAAATTCGCTCTCCTTACATTTTTTACAAAACAACACATTTAGTCAAGAAAAATGTTTGACAGAAAAGACAAACTGTTGGAAATGTACTGTCGGCCCTTGCTGTTGTAGAGTCGGACAGCGCCGTCAGAGCAGGCGGTAGCGAGGCAGTCGTAGCGAGGGGACCATTGGATGGCGTTGGCGTTTGGGAACTGCTTGGCTTCCGGCTAACATGAAAAAAACATTTTAAACGTTTTAGTACACGTTTGAATTGAAATGTTGTTGTAAAAATGTACAACACTCATCTTGAGAAGATCGCAAGGGTCTTTAAGGCGGTAGCGGATTTCCAAACGAGGCAACGGCAGGCCACAGTACTCAGACAGCTCTTTGGTAGCATTAGGGGTAGGGCGGTAGGTGGAATCACTCAAGCTTGACTTACTCTTCTGGTAACCAAACTTACTACTTCGTTTTGAAGAAACCTTACTAGGCTCGGATACAACACCAGTACTTTCACCAAAAACGCTACCGGTCTTTTCTTTGTACATTTTGTCGAGCTCGACCAACTTTCTCAAATTGTCCTGCATGCTGACTGGCTTGCTGCCATCAAACTATACCATAACAAAAACGATTTACGCATGCGTTAACAAACTTTTTTGTTATGTTTGAACTTGTTTATGGTTAATAAAAATATACGTCTTCCTCGAGGATTTCCACGGCCTCGTCCAAGGCCTTGCCCATGTGGCCTTTGTCGGTGCCGAAGGTGAGACGATTTGCCATGCGCCTTATTTCACCACAAAATCACACATTTTGCTACGTTTAAAACAAAAAATTAGATTTTGTGTAAGTTTGTTGATGTACGAAGCGCGGAAGTAATCGGCGACAGAATCCTTCTTGCGGTGGACCTTGCGAGGGGAGGCACCCTCATCGATATGGAGGTTCTGATCGATCATCTGTCTGATGGGTGACATTGGGGACGTTGGCTCATTGAAACCTAGAAAACAACATACCAAACGTACCGAAAACATTCGTACAAACTGCAAAACTTGCAGTTCGTAAGAAAATTGTGGCAAAAATGTGAGAAGAAGAGAATACAAATCAGAGATGAGTCCTCTGTCTTCAGAGTGGCACTGCGGTCCAGATCTAGCGGCGAAGGCTTGGCCATGGTGGACTAATTGATGCTAAAACACGTTTACTGCGTTGTGATAATGTGATAGTATTTTGAAAAATGCAGACTACAAAATTATTTTGTGTGGTTACTCAATATTTTTTGCAAACAAAAAAATGGGGGCACACCGGGGGAGCAAGATTACAAAATTCATAATAATGGGGGCAAATACACATATTTCTTTCTCATACATACAAACTATAAACAAACTATAAACAAAATACTAACAAGATACTTCAACAATGGTTTTGTTTTGGTGAAAAAGTGATTTTGTAATGTTCGGGCAACGTCAGAATCAACCTTGTATAGCACTATTTCTAGCATTTTCCATATCGTCCTCGATGCCCTGTACAAATTGATCTGGTCTATCGTTCTGTGGATTTTCATCTGCTATTGCCCGTGCGCTGGCCCTCTCCGCGCCACGTAGTCCAGCATTAGCTGCTCTCTTCGCCGCCAACTTATCTTGTAAGTTCATAAACGGCACGTAGTAAGAACAGTTGGGGTTACGGATGGTATTGAGTAATGGTGAACATGCGATTTTTGCATCCTTTTCAGCAGCTAATCGAATTGCTTCCTCGTCGTCGTCAGGATTTATGCCACGTGAAATTTGTTTACCCTTATGCGATTTCGTCTTACGCTTAGCATACTCGAGAATTTCCTTGAACGAAAAATGCCCGGGCATGGCCTGGGTAGTTGTCTTGCCGTGGTAGATAATGGCGTTGCGCGCTATTTCCCACTGCTTCCAGTGCTCCTTACCTATGATGGCCGTTCTAAACCTGTATTCCAACAAAATTTTACAAAATAATTTTCAAAACGAATTTTAGAAAATTCACTTTTGTGTAAATTATGAAGTTGTGATGTTTTGTTGTTACAGTTCTTGCAACTGAAAAGCAGCAAATGGGATGTAGGGGTAGCTAGTGGCTAATTGAGCAAACTCATCAAAATACAATCTATCCCAGTTGGACTCCTTTTGAAATTGCGATAGGGCGTGCATGTTGTTGACGGGGAACACCGGTACTCCATCTTGTTCCTTAGGCAGCCCGGTGAACTCAAAAAACTCTTGTAGCTCCTCACGGGTTACGTAACCGTTTCTATCGACATCGATCACTAAAAACAGAAACTGCAACACCTCTTCTCGATCTGTTATTCATGCAAAACAAAACAAAAATTACAAAATAAATGCAAAGAAAATTTTGATGAATGTAAACGTTTTTGTAAGATGTACTGAGTGCGCAGAAAGATGTAAACGAGACAGCGAAATCGTTGAAATCGAGTGTGCCATCGTTACCCCTATCTGCTACTCTGATGAGTGCATCCATCATTGGTGAAACCTGTTATAGTAAACAAAAATTTTAAATTGGTACGTCGTTAGATGTAAAATTTATGTTTTCAAAAACATGTACCATAGAAATTTTTGGCTCCTGAACCATAGCGTAACACTCCTGACTAGTCCAAAAACCGTTTCTATCTATATCCTGATCGACGAACAACTTCCATACCTTTTGTAATTTCGTCTGATCTATGTCATATTGCTCGATCTGTACATACACAAAACGAATGAAAAAAAATCCACATAAAAAAATGTTTGTATTACGTTTGTGTTCGAAAAAAAATATTACGATTTCCTGGCCGCGTTGGTCGATGGGCGGCATCGGAGGCGTATAGAATAAGTTCCCCATGGTTGTAAATCTACTACTGGAAAACACTTACTTTAGAAATATATTTGGAAAAAAATGTAACGTATTACTAGTAGTAGGGTGATGGGAGAAGAACATACATAAATTTCATACTTTTGAACTTTTCCAAAATCTTCTTTGTCACAACGCGCTACTATCACTAACTACTCAAATGTTACATTTCTTACTCACACTCAACACATTTCTCTAACCAGCAACCAGATCAAGATGTTGGCAAAAAATATTGTGTTTATGCACCTAAACTCCGAAAGTTCTGAAAAGAAAAGTGTATGGCTTTAGTCACCAACTAACCGCGACCGGCTATGAGACCGACTGTCGCCGCCTTCCGAATTGTGACTTGAGGGGGGGCCGTCCTTCGGTCGGAACTTACTCCGGATTGTTTCCATCTGCTTGATATTCTGATCCATGATTACCAATCTTGTTCGTAAACCATCTGATGCCTTCTGATCTTCGGGGTGCTCGGGCTTTCCGCATGCTGCTTCCAAAACCGGATGGACTAGGGAATAAAAGGGCTTGACGACTTTCTTCATAAACGTGATTTGCATACTGACACACAAAAACATATGTAAAACAATGTACAAAAAAAACGTTTGCTTTGAAAAACAATTATTTTTAGCAAAAGAGTACTCAGAGAAGCGGTAGCGATCTGTGGGTGGGTACACCATATAGTCCTTAAATTCGATCTGCCGCTCCATCTCAAGACTCGCCTAAAAACGTTGAAAATCAATCATCCAACTTCAAATTTTACATACATGTGTCTTAAAAATGTTTGGTAGGTACCTGGTGATTGAATTCTCGAACGACGCGGGTGGCCCAAGCTTCGTATTGCTCAAACGGTAGCAGGGGGTTCGAGATGTCTGCAGCGTGCATCTGAACACAAATAACAAATTTACTTAAGAAAAGGTATATTTGTACACGAAAATGTTGGGTTGAATAGGTACAAGAACGCCCCACATCAGTTCGCGAGCTGTCTTGCTGGTGACGAGTTCGCGTCGGTCAAAAACCTTGCTCGCCGCCTGTGATCCGCGTCTGCCCTTGGTCTGTTCCGCGGCCAACTTACAACACGAACAAAAAAACATAAAAACAAGCACAAAACGTATGTTATTGTTGTCAAACATTGTTTTAGTACTGCCTTAGCAGGGGCGGCAAGAATTTTCTGGAGCATTTCCGTGAGTTTGACGCGCATCTGCATATTGAAGCTGATGTCCGTGCTGCGGATTGCTTGGATGGCTACCTGTCTAAACTGACGGAACCTGTTTTAAAAACAACCAAATGGACTGTCTTGAACGATTTTGTATTTTTATCATGAAAAGATGATGAAAGGTACTTGCTGTCGCTGAATTTAGTCGTGATGTTGCAGTCAGGAATGGTCATGATGATTTGGAACCTGTCAAATGAGCATAACGTAAGATGACACACTTCGAATGCTCTCGCATCACAATACTTATACCAGACTACAATAACAAATTTCTTGAGACAAAATCGGTATCATGGTTTGAGTTATAAAATCGTATTTGAATGTTTATATTACATCAAACTGAAAGTATTTCCTAAATAGACTAACAATATTGTATGTGTTATACTATAGAACAGCAAGAATCGGGTTTTTTACCCTCAACCCAGTCCACATGGCTGACATGTGCTGGGTGTAAGCACATGCACCCTACAGATGCCAAATTCCGCCGTGCCATTTCTAGTCCAGCGTCAACCGCCTTTGGGATGAGCTTCGCATCAGGAAAACCCTTGGCGCCATTAGCTGCTTCGTGCTCGGCTATCATCCCTCCTAGAAATCCACCTGCAAAACAATCCCCAGCTCCACAATCATCTATAATCGTACTCTGGTCTATAGGAGGTACTTCGAAAGAACTTACATGAGGTTCTTTCGACCCGTCGAAGTAATGTACCGCTACGATGACAGGATCGGATCCTTGAGTGAGGACGGCCCAACGTTGAGAGGGACCACCTGGGGACATGGGCCATGCTGCTACTTTTAATGCTACTTCTTCTGGCGTTAGAGATTTTTCTTCTTTGCCCTGGCTGTCTAACAACGCCTGTCCTTCTTCCACCCTACCAAAGATAATACCTGACGCTGACACGGCATCATGGGTACGCTTGTCACTACAACAAAACGCCTCTGATAATGAAAATACTAATAGAAATGGTAGAGGGGACTCTGCGCTACAAGTAAGGACGTCGTCAAAACCATTAGAATTTGCGAAATATGCGCCGGAAAAGACTAGGTCAAGTTGGCCATTACCCCCTTCTTCTAACGCTTTCATAATCTTCTCACGGTTCACCTTCAACAACTGCGCAGATTCCAAATCAGTAATCATAGTGCGCTGGCCCTCCACAACTACAGCTAGACAAGAACCTGTAGATTTATCACCAAAACGTTCTTGGTTCGACGTGATGCCTAGTTTGTCATCTAGTTCAACTAGCGTATCAGCGTATCCATCTTCACCTACACCTCCCATAGTAGTGAATTTCATTTTAGAATTAGGGGCGTGCTCTAGTTGCCATACTCTGGCAGCACGGATGGAATTGTAAGTGGTACCTCCTGCCGTAACGCCGATATCTTGATGCTCCTCGTCGACCATGGTTTTTATGCGGTCAAATAGCTCATCTTGTTTGGCACTCCCGCGATCCCGCAACTGCCTATGATTCACCTTCAAATCATACTCCTATTTTGTTTGTGCGACAAAAAAATCACATTTAAAACTTTTCAACACATGTATTAAATTGTTTCCCCATTAAAATCTGTATGTTTTTACCTGTAAAACTTCTTCTCCAGCCTGCCAGGTGGTATCGACGAGCGGGTGGCACAGCGCCAGAAAGACCATCCTTTAGTATACTTTTGTAAAAACTGTACTTGAGAAAGTCTGGAAGTGTAATCTTACTTTGTAACTTTTTTTACTACGATGATTTTGAAAAATTTAGTAAAATTTTTGGTTCGATGATTATGTGATGTGAGATGTGGTTTTACGATGGACCAAAAACGAGGACGTCGACACAGGTTAGTAACACGAGATCCTTACACCACAAACTCTACAACAATGTTTGTTTTTGTTGACTTGAATCGTACATTAGAGACGCGTGGAAGTTTTCCAAAACGGACAAATCATTGTAGGTCACGGCCAGCTTGTGATTAGTCTTGACAAAATAGTCATTATTCAATCCTGGATGACCAAGATCATGACAAAACGCCGCCGTCCTATAACAAAAATACAAAACCAAAATTCACACAGCAAACATTGTTTCAGACAACAAAATCGATGTGTGTAAAAATGTGTACAGTAATGCAAATTCGTCGATAGGGTCGGTAAATTCTCTTCCACCAGCCTGTAGCAACTGGTGCATAGCGATGACCACAGTAGTCGCGTGGCGGAGATTGTGATAGGGAATCTTGTCGTTGTAGTTGTACGCTACCTCCTTCACAAACGCTGTTTGTTATTACAAAACAACAAAATGTGTACAAAAAAATTAAAAAATTGCATTTAAAAAATGCAAATTTTGTCTTACCTCGTAGTTTGTTGTTCTCAATCTGGAAGTCGTTAGTATTCCCAAACTGCTGCAAAATATGCACCAAAAACCGTTCGAGTTCCTCATCCTTTTTGGTGAGGATGTTGGTCTCCCATGAAAGCCACGATTCGTAATTCTGCGTGTTTACCTGTTCCACAAAAACACAAAATTTTAGAATACCAAATGACAAAAAATGATGGTTTTTTATGTACAAATGGTTGGTTTGTACGTCCTGAGTAGAGGTTGAATGTGATGAGAACGATCCGCTACGATGCCGGAAAGAATTTTTCACCGGTAACCCATTGCTAGCCATGATCTCAAAAGACCCCTCCGACGCCCAATTCGCCACGAAATCGACGATATCTCTAGATTGACTGTCTACCATACGCGATAACCGCCTGTACGTTGCTGTCTGATGTTTCTCATCAAAACCTAAATTAGACATACACAAAAGTTGTACAAGATGTTTGTTGATGTGTAGATCTTTGTAAGAAAATGTAGTAAAATAGGTACGATCGGCGCGGCCGCCCATAGGTCCATGGTCCTCATCGTAGTCAGAGCTTTGGTAAGAGCTAGACGAACCCCCACTAGCACTCGACCCCCGGCGACTATTTTTCTTCGAGTATCCTCTAGATTCGTCGATAAAATTAAGTAAAAACTTTTTTGGGTTCTCAGGGCAGTTGATACCGATCTGTACCAACATGTCTTCTAAAAACTCTTCAACCAGGAACGTTTCGAAATATGCCCGTACCTTACATTTTTTCACAAAACACATACAAAAATATTTTTTGGTACAACTTTTGCTGCTTTTTTCCAATCTTTTTTGTAGTTTTCATTCTTTAAAAACGCGAATGTACCTTATGAACTTCGGGGTCATTTTCGAGGTTGATCGGCTCCTCGCCTTCGCTAAAAAAGTTCATCTTAGTTACTTGTTTGTGAGGCTATCTGCTAAAATAGTGAAAGAAAAATCTCTTCGTTACTTCTTACTCGAAAACAAATGAACGTTCGAAAAAGATAAAAAATATTCTGAAAAAATATAAGCAGGCAGATTTTTTGTGAGGTACATTTTGAACATATTTTTTGGGGGGGTGTATGTGGGAGGAAAACATATATCACAACACGCATAACAAACAATAAATCGCAAATTTACTTCCATATTTTGATCACACGTTTTTATCTTTTCAACAACTTCAATCACACGACAACATGTTCTGTTTCCTTTGCAACTTTTCAGAATCTACTTCATCTAGACTACTATTTGTTCTGCATATACTTATGTGACGTGTTTTCACACGAATTTTGGTGACTACCGACGACGTCCCGCGTTCCAACCTAGCAAAACAAACACAGAATGTTTAACATGTATAAAAGTTTATTTTGGATGTGAAACACTTTGGAAAGGTACCGGGTAGCCGGGTGGGCAGGCATGATTTCGTATACCAGTTGGTCATGTGAGGGTAGGTCGCAGGCGGTACAAACTTGTCTTTGACTGTCAGGTGCGGCTCACATGCATCATTACTGTTTGACAAAAAGCATTCATACTGAGATCGCAAAATTTTGTCGATGTTTTTTGATAGTTTTCTTATTGAAACGTACCGCATAGCTGTCCATCGATGAATCCACTGCCCCTTGGAATGTGTGATCTGACCTGGCGCATCCACGATCCTATTGTACAAAAAAATGAATTCGTAAACAAAAACATTGACATGTTGTGCAAAACTGTTGTAAAATACGGTGTCCACGTGGCTTTCTTGACGTTTACAGCCCTGCCGTAGTTGAATGTTTTAGGTTCCTCTGGAGATTTGTAGGCACGGCGGAGACGATCCTCTTGCAAGATCCATTGACACTGTCCGTACATAGTTTTAGATGCTTACTACTTTTTGTGTGTATCAGATAGGATAAACTCGGAAAACAAAAATCATTATTGTCATTGAGAGAGGAGAGAAAACATTGTAAACCTTTCCAGCAAACTTTTTAGTTAAACCATACAATTTTTCAAATAACACTCAAAATACAGCAACACATGGAATGTTTATTCTGTATATTTAGTTGGTCCATGCTTACTATACAAACTAAAAATACAACATTTTCGAGGCACTTTTTCATTTTTATGTGTAAATTTCTCGTAATTGAACATATGGCAATGTACGGGAGTGACAGGCACTATAATGTACTACTCTAGCAGGTATCGTTTTGCGTTGACAATCATCCGTTAATATCTTGCGTTTATAATTTATATTATCTGTTCACAAAAATATACATGTTGTGGACAATATCATTAAATAGTTTTTTGAAAAATGCTATAGTACAAATGGAATTCGAAAAAGTTTTAGATGCTTGCGGTGTGGATGTCGGCTGTTGCAATCTCAGGAGAATTGCGCACGAGCGGCCCCGACGGCATGATTTCCTCCATTAGCCGTGACGCGGACCTTTACAACAAAACAATGCGTAACACAAAAAACTTTTGTATGTAAAAACATATAAAGTGGTATGTTTTTAAAATAATGTACAGCTGATTGTAGCGCCCAAAGCCCCTCAAACTGCTAACGTTAGAAAGATCCAATTCACTGTCTCGTTCTCGCTCCCTTGCCGCACGATCCTTGTTTCGCCGGAAGGACGAAATCGCTGGGAGCACTGCCGCTCTTTGTTCCAACCTACACAACAAAAAAATATCCTCATAACATTAAAAACTTTATGAAAATGTACAAAAATGTATGCGAAAACACGTACGATTTGACAGGTTCGTTAATAGAAGACGGCTCATCGAATGCATCGACGGGTTCGTTGATGGTCGCCATCGGTTCCGTCCCATCTAGTGAATCCCTAAATGCGTTACCGGAAACGCCACGTAAAAACCTAGGAGCGGCCGGTGCAATGGCAGACCTAGGTATGTATTCGCTAGCCCGCTCATCCACATCACAAGATGTTTGTTTTTGTAGCGCTATACGGGGAAAGTCGCTATCCTTTTGCCAATCGCTAGATTCTTCGAATTGACGGCGGCTATCTAGGCGCCAATCACTTTCTAATCTATCATACCTCCCAACCTATTTTTGTTTTGACAAAACATAAAAATATTTTTACAAAATCTCGGTAGAAATGTATGCTAAATGTGTGTGCGCGCGTTGAAACTACAGGGTTTACATCTGAATCCTTCTGCCAATCGGAGCTCTCCTCTAGAAGCGGTTCGGCTCCAGCTTGGACGGCCTGCTCGGATCTATGAGACCACTCTGGATGATCACGATCCCTTCCTAAACCTGAAAACCTCTCTCTGATCTTGGAAGACCTATATACAAAACAACCAAAATCAAATTAAAAAAACGAAAAATTTGTATGTGTGTTGAAAAAGCGTACAAATAATCGACTTCCGCTTGGGAATCTTTCCAAAGGCGCTTGTACTTGTTGGACTCCGCCCTCGCTGTTTCGTTGAGTTCTATAGCCGCATCATATTGAGCTTAAAAATACAAAACAAAACCATAAAACGTTTTTAAAGATTTGTAGAAAATGTTGGATGTCGATTTTTTGGTACTTGATAAATGGAAATAGCTTTGCTTCATGGACGCGATCTTTCGTTGGTACGCCTCTGAACTCTCCTAAAAAAATACAAAAACAAGTCTTATCGTTTCGTAACAGTGTTGAAAAAGCATTTTTAAAAAGAAGTTTGTGATTACCATATCGTTGCTGTTGCCATGGCGAATCTCCTTGAGTTTTTTCTGCATCTCATCGAGCTGTTTTGGGGTGACTGCGTCATTCTTCAATCTAACAATGAGGGCGTTCGACTCTTCCAACCTGGTTGTAACAAAACCAAATACAACAAAAACAATTGGTTTTGATATGTTTTGTAAAAGAATAGTACTCTTTAGCAAGGCGGCGGTTTTCAGATTTCAACTCGCTCTCGATCTTGCGACTGGTGGGGTCGGCCAGTCTCCCTTCCAATCGGGCCATCTGCATTGCTTGGTCTGACTCTCGCAACAACCTTACATACAAAAACAAAAATCTAATACGAAAATTGAAGAAATGAAGAGGAAATGATTGGTTTTTACGCATCCTTGCGCTCATGGCGCACGACATCTTCGTAGTGGTCAATCACTTTCTGTAGAAGATTGCGCAGACGCGGTTCCCACTCGCGGATTTCGTGCATTCCATTCGGCCGTTCCAAACCTATGTTTTCACAACAAAAAACTAAAAACAAATCAAAACGTTGTGATTTGTGTACAAAAATGTATGTATAATGTACTGTCAAGAACTCCAGGGGAGCAGCCGGTGTCGGCCCAGAGGTGCCAACGCGCCCAAGCCACATCATCCTTTCTCTGCTCTTCAAACCTACAGTCACAATCATTTTGTAAATCAACAAACTTACGATATGATATGTAAAATTAGAAAACAAAAACAAAAAATACGTGATGTGTTCGCTTTCAAGACAGCGTTCCGACGACATGCTCGACTTGGACGGCGCATCCACCGGTGACGGTTTTGGCGTGGACTTGCGTGAGGAGTGATAACTAGGCCGCATTCGCGCTGCTTTTTCTATTTCATCCTGTAAGGCCCTATCGGCGGCGCTTCTCCTGCTTCCGGTAGAATTACCGCGAGCACTTTCATCTTCTTCAGAAAAATGAATACTCGACGGACCTTACAAAACATTTTACATCATATATTTTCATGTTTGTTTGTAATGGTACAAGAAAAAAATGTTTGGTTGTATGTACCGTGAAAGGGAATAGAGAATGCCGTGGCCGCGCGAGGTTTTCTAGTCTTCCTCTCCGGTCTCTCCCTAGAATCCCTAGTAACCCTTGGCTCCCTCTGAACTTGCCTAGGAGGAGACTTGTCCTGTGAAATTTTCTTCTTGCCATTCTTCTTTTCTAATTCTTTTAGCAAGCCCTCGCTAGCAGCTACGACATTCGATTCGAATTTTTCTACTGCTTCCAACCGTTTCTTTTCAAAATCGAAAACATCAATTTCGTCCTCGGGAAACGGGTCTTCGGAGAGGGGCTTGGTCCAGAAGCTTTCCACAGGATTTTTGACGAGGGGGCGGCGAGCTTTGGTACGTTTTGTGGGCGCCGCAAATGGTACGGACCATGCCTGACCCGAACTCGATCCAACCATGGCAAACTATAAACTTGAGTTTTTTCAATGTATTTTATTGTTACAATATTGCTGGTAATAATAATAGATGCAAAACTTTAGTATACATGTATGTTAATTGGTAACTTAGCTGCTTGTAAAAACTTGTAAAAACAACGATTTAGTTCTTCGACAAACTGTTTTATTTTTACAGACAGAAAAAATTAGATACAAAAATTTACATCTTACAAAAACAATGTACAAACAACGGGTACGAGACAAGGCGACGATATGAAAACGTGTTGTAAAACGTAAAATGTACTTGTTCGTAACTTGAATCATCTCGTGTATGGATACTTGTATACTCAAAATTTCATCACCTTGTGAGAGGCTGTAAAAAATTGTTTATATACAAAGCAAAAAATTGACTCCGATACTTTCGAGATCATCTTATCACTTTGTAAATTGTGCATTTCAACGCTTTATTTATGGTACTTTCTTTTTCTTCTTCTTACTTAAAGATTCTTCTTAAATATGGTAAATTAAATTATGAATATGTAAAAAATTGGTGAACACCGTAGATCTTGTTTTAATGTAATCGCATCAAATGTGTCTTACTGTACTATTTCCATTAACTCATCATGATTTCATGTGGTCTATGGAAACATTCCGCGCATTTCAAAAAATTAAATCAAAATTATGCACTACGAATTCGGC
>JACLAD010011885.1_pt1 | contig 13173 bp, 18 predicted proteins | sample 8027901 | NCBI WGS metagenome assembly JACLAD01 (sample SAMN15725071, study PRJNA655200) | protist metagenome | isolation source: fluorescence activated cell sorting (FACS) single amplified genomes of... | place: Spain: Blaines Bay Microbial Observatory, Mediterranean Sea | collected 2016-07-05
CCGAAGAGAATTGAGCAACAGGGAAGGAAATACATGTGGATACCTGTAGAATACTATTCTAGTACCTGTATTCTAGTAGCATAGATTCTAAATTTAGATACTGTATGTACTGTAGGTTTGAGGTGTTTGATGAGACCGTTAAAAATAAGTTTTCTGCACTCTCTCTCTGGAGACGCCACCAATCAAGTGGGTGTCGAACACATCATAAAGTTCGAGAATATCCCATTAGTTATTAGATAAATTCATCAATGTAAATACTACAATAATAAGTAGAAAAATAGATAAAATTTATCACCATCAGATGTATCATGTGTGGCGTTTCCACCATGTGATCGGCGATAATATGAGCTTTTGCTTGCTTGTGAAATAAAAAACAAATACTTCTAGAATTTTTTGACACTGACAGACCTCATATCGATAGCAATGTGGAATATGAAGGTTCATATCAGAGGATGTGAATGAAAACCGCATTTAAACTGCACCCCCCACAGCACCACCACGCACCCACGGCACCACCCACGACGCCACGCAGCCCACGCGATGAGCACCCGCACCGGGGCCCCGCGCCAGCTGTCTCTTTGACAGACGACGCCAGCGCTCGAATCTTTGCGCGGATCCGCGGGGCCGTGGGGGAGGCGGATGGCACGGCTGCTTGCAATGTTGTGCAAGTCCCGGCTCTGATCGTTCTCCTTGTCAGGGAGCTGGGTCATGATGGTGCATGCCACGCCGCTTGCGGTCTTAATAACGGTATGTCCTACAGCAGCATTACCCTATCAATTTGCTGCCTGGATGACACAACCTGGCGTCTATCAGGCTGCAGTTGCGACGACCGCTGAAGGAGGACTCTCAGACTGGTTCCAATGGAGCAGATGTCAACTACGGGAGAACATCACGGACCACAGCGTGCTTTCCCGCATGCTATTCGGAAGCCCTACAGGATCCCAAGGGGAATGGTGTGATTCTGATCCCATCTTGGGGCAACACATTGCAATGGAGGTTGTGCCGTAAGTTTTGTGGGCTTACCGTGCGCCACGTTGCGTTTAATTGTGCAAATCAAAAGCGCCGAGCGTTGTTAGCTTTACAATGTTTCGTTTCTAATTTTGACACGTTTGTGTGCCCAACGGTGCAACAATGTGTGACATTGGACTATTGTTGTCAGCTATGTTGTTGCTTCTCATATTGCAGATCCACATCCCACCAAGCCACTAGTCTTAATGCTGGTTGGTGCTCCTGGGATTGGAAAGACAATGCTTGAAAGAGCCCTTCGCCGCACTTTATTCGTCGACTCCGATGCTGACGGATTTGGTCTAGGTAGGTCTTATCAGGCTCCCGCAAGATTCTTAGCCCATACGTTATATGGCAGGTTTCAGACTTTCGCTTTGCGCGGATCGATTCACCGCCAATCTCCATCTGTAACAGGTACGCATGTGATTTCCGGAGTGGATCAGCGGGACATGTCAGAGCAGGACTTCGGACTTTCAATGACAGATCGAATCACAAAGCAAGTGATGGCATGTCCGCGGTCAATCATTGCTATAGATGAAGTGCAATTTTTGAAGGACAACACCCTGCAAGAACTATCAGATCTTTGGGGTTATAGACAACCAGTACGAACCACAGCAGGTCAGATGGTCGATTTCCGGAAAGCCACTTTCGTGATGACCTCGAACGATGGCTCAGCAACAATAGATCAGATTGCGTCAGGTTCTGTATTGAAGAAAAAAGAAGGTGCGGCAGTACCTAGCCGAAGTGATATGCAGTATCAGGACTTTGTTGATACGCTTAAGAAGCGTTTTACAAAAAGGGAGCAGTGGCTCGGCATAAAGAATCGCGTTGATTATTTTGTTCCATTTTTGCCAATGCAAAGCGAGCAAGTTGAAGAAGCGATAGAAGTAAGATTAAAAAGGTAAATGCCTTGGTTCACCGCAGCATCTTCTGTGGAACTTGCATTGCTGAGAATTCGCATTAATATAACTGACACCAGATACAATTGTACCGGAGTTCGAGATGGACGGTTCCCAAGTCTGCGATGGGATCGTTCTGTCATCAAGCATCTTGTGGGAAAATACATGCCAGCTGGTACCAAGTTTGCAAAAGAAGGATTGTCAAGAGTAGACAAGTCTCTAGTTCTTGGTGTATATCAGCCAATTGTACAGGCCACTCGCCGAAAGAATATGACGGAAGCTCGTGAAGTTGAAGTTAGTGTACATCAGGACCGCATTGTCGTCCGGGTAAATAAGGTGGAAGGTCGGAAGGCTGACGAGGCCAATACGATTGCAGACGTCACTGGTGACAAAAGCAAGCCTGATAGTAGTAGAACCAAAGTAGGTGGTTCCCGCAAAGGTAGTGATCTTTAAGGAGTATGACCTGATAAAGCACCCTGCAGATTCGTTGAAAAATTGTATGTGATCAGAATTCGCAGTACTTGGCTCCTCTGTTATGCATGTACGCGCTCCGAGTAAAGACAAGACCGCTAGGTTCTTGCCGCGCTCCTTAAAGATTGCAGCTCAGCAAGTTCCTTTGTGAGTCTGGAGTTAATCTACGCAAACGCAATTGACAAAGGGCGATCAGCAGGTTCAATATCTTAGTGCCAAAGCGGCAGTTGCACACTTTGTAAAGTTCAGCGATAGCCTCAGCGGCTTGCGGGGACTTTGCACTGAAGCCTGGCGACGAATTTGTGCGTCTAACAACGTGTTCCTGAGGCCAAGCCGCACACTGTTATTGAAGAAAATTCTCTGCCTCAATCTTTATGCACATCTGAGAACAACATTTTCTTCCAATTGTGCATTCGTGCCACACACCTGTTTACGTTGAGAATGCTGATTCTTAACACTCATTGGTTGTTCAGAGTACTCAGCCATCAAAGCTTTAAATAGTTTGTTGGTGTCAAGTAAATTCTTTGCGAATTTGTCGTTGGATAGTTTTACAACAAATCGCAGGTACTGTGTAGTGCCATCCACGCATGCCACATGCGTTAAGCAGACAGCGGAGAGATGTGGCTGCCCAAAAGCGACCCACCTCTGGAGATACCAACAACTGACGATCGGCAGCAATAGGGATGTCGAGCTTCAAAGTGCTTCGGACCGCCTGCGTAGATACACTTGCATAAGGCCATTGTGCCACTGATGTGCTCTCGGCGCAACTTGGACTGAACCGCGTAAAAGGTCAATGAGGAGTATCAGAGACACCCACCACCATTATCCGTTTACCGACCAGCATCCCTGAGTTCTTAAAGCCACATTGCAGAATCACCTTCATCTATGTGGTATAACCAAAATGGCTTAGCAGAATGTACGTCCCTGAGTGCACCATGGGTGTACAAGCCTAAATCCTTACCAGGCGCTGCCCAGCTTCAAGGCAGCTACAGCAGATATGGAGGATAAGCTGCGCCCGGACAAACAGTTAAATTTTATACTGCTACTTGCTTGCCGCGCGCACAGACTAATCATGTGCTACTTACAGGTTCGTATTTGAAGTAGATCGAACTTGAAGAAGGTGCTGCAACTTCAACTTTTTTGACAAGTTCGTCTTCCATCGCTTTGTGCACAGGATCATGCGACACAAGCAGCCAATTTCCTGCCTGTGCAGTTGTATAGGTTAGGGGGCATCAGTTGCTAGGATACTGATCTAGTGAATGATGTACAAACATCTTTTCTGCGATCTGGTGACTCAGAGAACACCGCCACACGACCGGAGCACGACGACGTCGACACATAGTCAGGTAGTCCATTCAAGAATGACAGGAGCTCGTAGATGGGTGCATCAACGCCCCCTTTCTGCCGAATATCAATCAGCAAGTGAGTACGGTGTCGTGCTCGAGCAAAAGACCAATTTGTCCTTGGGATAGATAAAGTTGTGCAGGTACCCGCCATCAACACGAGGTCATGCTCGAGCAAGAGACCACAGAACTAACCCACCTTCGATTTGTCTGGGCACTCGGATGCAAGACCAGCGAGAATTCGCTGCTTTTGCGATTGGAATTCCCTGGCCCTCTGGCTGGTCTTCCGATCAACCTCGGCGCCACCACCCATCCTTCTCTACGATTCACAGCACCCCTCCGCGTCGCCCCCGCAATCGCGTTGCGGAACCCGGCAGCCTGCCCTTGGCGCGTGCCCACCTGCGTGGCCTTAACGTCGGCTGGGGTGCACGTGCCACCCACGCCTTCCTAATCCACTTTGAGATTGCTGACAAAAGACTATTCTAGAATACAATCTTCATGGTAATTACTAAGACGCCCAAAACCCCCAATTATTGTAAATTTTCAGACAATGAGTCCCGATTTTATGAAGCAAAGGCCCTATTTAATCTGTATTTGATAACTTAATCTACAGTCCGTATTAATGACTGTTGTATGTACAAGTATCTACGTCTGTAGATCTAGACTAGTAAAAAACTGCGCGCACAGAGACCGCATGCTCTTACGATCCGATCTCTTGATCACGTGCCAGAGATGTGCATCTGCTGTCGAATCTGATGAATCTGATGAATCTGATACGGGTCACAACAGGCCACTGGCATTCGGTGTCGCCGACAGCACCCGCATCGCTGATGATGTCCGTGCTTGGGTTTCGCGGGGGCCGCGGGATCGCACGGGTCGAACATGCGTTGGGGCTAGGACAGAATTTCTCGCCACGTACTCGTTGATGGATGTCACTTAGATCGCATCACTCCAGGGCGCTATTCCCAGCAGAGATGTGCACCACAATGCTGACCTCTGTCTGTGTGCCAGCTAGCTGAGAACTGGTGGACTGTGCGAATCTAGATGGGGTCCAACCGCTCGATGGCATGGAGAGGAAGTAGTGAAGTATTGTCGTAAATCGGATGTTGCCTCTGGTTCTTCCACGCAGTCCGCTGGTCGCCGCCACGGTGGCTGCGGCCATTGCTGTATGTGGGTTGTACGGCAGTCATGGAGTAGAGTTACGCCAGGCATCAACCCAACATGATTCTGGATGGGTGATTCCAGTGTGTGGCGCTTTGTTGTGCGGAATGCTTGGATGGGCATGGTCAGTTGGACTCAATGGGTTGGTTACGCCGAGTCTACGGGTTGAGGTAGTTCAAGAAACTGAGCAGCGACGAACTGCAATGGGAGGCAACCAAATCCCCCGGGCCACATTAACGAAATGCACGCCGATTGTCTCATGCGCGACACTTGATCCAAGCCGCCAGTCCGATTTCGCAGTGGCATTCCACGCAATCGCCCCGGGTGCCGTCAAGATTTACTTTGACGTTCCACGGAAGCGTCTCACCCCAGGAGCCATCAGAAACGAGTGGCTGCAGGATGCACCTTCCACCTTGACATTTCAGTTCCAACCTGGTGACAGTCAGATTCCGATTCCACGAATAGATCTGTGTCAGAAGCGTAGCGAGGTTTCAATCCAGCCGGTCACCCAGTCGCTCTGGAGTGTGGTTGCACTCTTTAAACCGTCCGCAGGATGTCACCATCCCGAAGGTCTGGCAACAACAATGGTTTCATCGGTGGTATGCTGGCCAGAACATGTATTAGAGTGTGACGCTGTAGATAAGACATCAAGTGTGTCGTCGACGCCTTATGGCGCCAGCCATACTATGATTCTTTCTCCCTGGAGTAAGCGACTTCTCGTACTGAAAGAGATCTTCGATCCGATCAACGGAGAACAGTACGCCGAAACTGGCATGCAAATCGATAGCGAAACGAATGGGTCAAAGTATACTATTGCACCCTGTTCCATTTGCTTTGATGCTGGGCGCCTGTCGATGATGATGCCATGCAGGCATCGTTGCGTGTGCCACCAGTGCTTGGCGCAGATGGTTGAACGGACCTGCCCAATCTGCCGAGCTCCTGTAGAGTATGTATTCGAGGAAGTTGTTATGGAACACGGGGTCAATGGCTAGATAACTGCAACTAGTGTCTTGAGTTTTTCCCGGCTGCTGCTGCATTCACAGAGCAACAACCTACAGTGCACTATTGCTAAGGGTAATCATGTCAGAAATCGTGTCAGAAATGTCAGAAATCTATTGAGATTTATAATCAACTCCGCACGGAAGTGAGGCAGTCTCGCTTTATATAGTCTAACATCGGAATATTTAGGATCTTCCCAATTGAGTTAACATTGAAAGTGATTGATAGTTTGGGCCGTTGCATTTCAACTTGCACCGGATCTGACTGTCATAGTTGTAGATACATACTAGCTATATCATTCACCAGATATTTCCACGATGATACAGAATCGCAGTTTGGCAACGAATCCGATGGCCCTGGACTAGATCCACGCCTGCTCGTCGGACGCAGTGGGATCAATATTGTCACTGCGATGAGATGGTGGTGGCGGTAATTTTCGACGATTATTTGGAGAGCGAGGCATCCTATGAGTTGGTTGAGAAATCAGCTCATGGCTGTCACCCTTAACTACAACATTGACATCAGAATGATTAGTTGCAGTGATTGAGGACGTGTCCACTTGCTCATCGGCTTTTCCTGGTGTGAATTTGTTTGGTTGAGGTACCACAAGTTCGTTGCTGCTGACGATGTTAGTTCCAACAGGAGAATCAATGTCGATTACTACTGGTTCCGTATCTTTCCATTCATCATCATCATCATCATCCACTGCTTCATCGTCCACTACTTTAACGATATTATCAGCACCATCACCTAGCTCAGACGCTAAAAGACAAGCAATATACTCTAAGCAATCCTTTTGGCGCGTGGTCGTTGTGTGGCAACTTACCGAATTTTTTTTTAATAGATGCATGAAGCGACTGTCTTTCATGCACACTTGCTTCTCTTTTTGCCGCTTCTTCTTCTTTCAATCGTCGTTGTATATTTTCACTGTCCGCCGTCACCTAGGCATGAAGGGCGAATGAACGAAGGGTCTATCCTAAGTAATGACAATGATGTGAGCAACAATTTACCAAGCTTTGTAAGAACGATCTCCAAAGACTGTATACTTCCTCTTCGTCCTTTTCGTCAAACCTGTAAAGCATGAGGTGCAATTTATATTACACCAGAGGGTACACATCATTATTCAAAATAGCGAAACAATGGTGTCCCACATTTCTCTGAGAGTGTGAAGCTGCTGATCCAGTATATTTACATTTTCTTCCAAAGCCTTATCAGTCTTCGCGGCTGCAGTAAAAAAATTTTCAAATTGAGGCCAAAAAGATTCCTTCATGGCCTTTTGTTTCAGTTGATCATTTTTATTTTTCAATTTTGTCGCCGTCGCTTTCAACGATTTAATATCGATTTCCGCAGGAAGTACAGAAATTTCTTTGGCCATAGTTGCAAGAGACTCGTACACGCTTGGTTCTTTCTGTTGAATATCATCCACAATAAAATGCAGTAAACTAATATTGTTCACATTAGACTTCATTCCTCGTAATTTTTCGAAAACATCAAGGTGAAATCCTGGTGCATCGCCTAATCTACGATCGCCAAAGTTGACAAAGTTACCACAATCGAGAATATACATCAAAACGAAATCAATTTGCTTGGATTTGACCACTTTTGATAGCTGTTGGATAAATCCCGATACTTTCGATTCCGTTTTTTTTGATTCTGAAGGATAGCTAAACTGCTGAACAATGCAGTCGATCAATACGTGGTAGCCAGGAATCGCCATAAGGTTCAGCAAAAACTTGTCTCCGTTAGAAAGCAACTCCTTTTGCTCTTCTGGGATGTCCACTGCTGCTTCCAATATTGAAATCTCTTCAGGCAAGGGCATTGCATGCTGTAGTAATTGTGCCTTTTCGTCCGTAATAAGTTTTGTGTCGATTTCCTTGATGGCTGAAATAAGGATGTGATAGTCTGTATGTAAAGATCCTAAAAACATGCTCAGTGACTGGGCCCTCTTGGGATCAAGAAGTTCAGTTTCATGAGGTGGCTGATGCTCTGATTTCTTGACCGAAGAATGCCTCATTTGTTTTTTCACTTGGAAGTGTTCCTCTAGACCTTCATAGTTCGGAACAATTGCTTCATGACGGTCCTATAAACATTGGAGGTGCAGGTGACAGTTACTAGGCCAGGTATTATATTGGAGCTAGATCTTGCCATTAATAATTACGCACATAAACTTCCGTATGTTTACTGTGGAGTCTTTTTGGCCAAATTGTCGTTTGAGAGCCAGGTAATCGCATGTTTACCTTAAGCACAATCACACACACACGAAGCAACGAGTCAATACATATGCGGCACCAGTTCGGGACAACACAAATACCGCGCCAGTGTTTCTGACGGAGGGTACCTTCTTCCAATCCAACTTCTTCATTTTTTCGTTCGGCGCCGGAGGTTGTGGTTCAGGTGCAGCGTGAAGTGCTGTGACCCCTGTTAGCAGTGCCTGGCCTTGTGAACCCGGCGGCATTGGAGGAGGTGGACCACTTCCCGCGGGCGCCGGAGGCGGTGGTGGCGGTGCAAGGCCACTTCCACCTGGCATCATAGGCGCCGGAGGCGGTGGTGGCGGTGCAAGGCCACTTCCACCTGGCATCATAGGCGGTGGTGGTGGTACAAGGCTATTTCCACCTGGCATCATAGGCGGTGGTGGCGGTGGTGCTAGTGCTGGTGCTGGAGGCGGCGGCGGCGGCGGCGGTGCTGGTGGTGGCGGTGCTGGTGATGAATTTTCACAAGTGTTTACAGTATCACCAGGCACTGGCACTGGTTCGTGTGAAGAAGCATCTCCCGTTGAAATAACCCGTTCGGACTTGAGTACGGCGATATCGGATAGCAATTCATTCACCCTTCGTTTCAAAATTTCGACCTCCGTACTATCGCAAAGGCCTTGTCTTATTTCCATATCCGACAGCCCACCCAAGCTTTGGTCTACAATCTCTCCGATTAAAGGTTCTGCTACGGACAAGGCCGCCCGAAGCTTGTTGCTCGCATTCAGATTGAGTAATTGGGCCTGATGGTTTTTGAAAATGTTGATGATTCCAAGCATAAAATCATTCATGCCACCCGCAATTTCATCGTTGTCTTGACAACCAAGTTTTTTTAGAAAGGAGGTGTATAAAAATATTAAAAGAGCTCGCCATTATTAGGGTACGCATTTACCAGGATATTTACCTGCACATGTGGCTTCCCAGGCAGCTCTTACTGCGTCAATCTTTCCGACGCAGTTCTGCTTTTTGCCCGTCACGTTGTCTTCGTCGTACATATCAAACAGCATTTTTATCTCCGTTGTAAGTTCATCATCTGCGTGGTGATCTCTTAAATTCCGCAGAACGGAAACAATTCCCGCGGAATCAAGTTTTGCCTCAATCTGTAACCTGCTGTCTATGTTCTTGTCGGAGATCAACAATGCATTGAGGAAACTAACCACCGCCTTCAAATATTCTGGCGGTGCACCATTCATTTTTAAATCTTCACATACCCAGAGGTACTCAGAGTCGCTACACTTTGCCCTCATTGCCTAGGTAAAATATATCAAACATAGCCATTGAAAATAACGAAAGTATTCTGAACATTATTCAATTGCTGAAGTAGTAGACGAACCGTTACTACGATGTCACGCCCAACCCGGGACGGATCTTTACAGTCCTCACTGTCGTATAGTACTACTGCAGCCAAAATTTCGATAAGCTGCGAAAGTAAGATACCCAAGCACATCGAGTAAGTATCAGTCATCTACTCCAGTTCAATGTCTGTGTGGTAATTGCGCACGAGTGCACCTCTTTTTTTTGGGCAAGCACAGCAGTGTCGAGTCGAGAGACTAAATCATTGACTATGAATGCCTGCGTGTCAAGAAGAAGTCTCATCCCGAAATCCTTTCGCATCACAACTTTGAAACAAGCTAATATATGAATTGCTTGTGTGTGATCGTCAACATTTTCATCATCTACCATTGCGAGCTCTTTGAGTAGTATGTTCAGGCCAGCCTTGCTGATAAAGTCTTCGATCCACCCACGCTCTGCTTTCTGCAAGCAGTGCCTGAACAAGTCGGCAGGTCAGAATAAAAGCCGCCCGTTCAGATATCAAAAATACGCGATTTGCGTTGTATAAGAGTAAAGTACAACTTACGTACCACAAGTGCGAGTAGTGGCCGATTCTGTGCTCCTTCATGGCTTCAATGATGCTGTTGACAGCAGACCAGTCCACCTGCATTGCCAAAATATGAGCCACGCTACTGACTATAGGCAGCAGTCTGGATGTACTGTCAGACACAAGGAAGATGAGATGTTGCAGTACCATCTTATTGGTGCTCTGGCTAACAGAGGTCGGTTCACCTCCCGCAGCCACCATAAATCTGTCCATCTTGGCCGCTTGGTGGGCCTGATGAAATGCGAGTGCTTGGTTCATCACGATACCTTGTGCTGACATGGTTCAAGCGTGTATTGAGATCACCCCCTGCCACTTCCCTCCACCCTTTATTGTCCCATCCGCTGCCCTTGTCTTCCCTTTGTGTCGCCGCGAGTCGCCGCGAGTCGCCGAACACTGATTTGTCTCGTCACTGGTGCAGAAGTGAGGATCGCATGTTGGGATCCTCTTTCTACCCTGTAGCTGGTTGAGACCTCTACTTACGTTAGTTAGTTTATGACACAAGCTCAATGCTGCCATTATCCATGCCCAAGAGTAATAGCTCGTTGGCAATTAGCTTATTCTATTAGTGTGTGCTGATATTCTACCTGGGGACCTGGAGCGAAAATCACGAAATTGACGATAAAGCTGGTGTCATACTCTAACTATGTACAGTATTCTACTGTAGATCTATGTAGAACTACTGTTAGAATACTACATAGAATACTGTGATAAGTATGTATCAGTCTTTTGTTATCAAATTGTGAGTTTGTACCACCAATAGTATGCAGATAGAATATTTTTTAATTTTATTAATAAAAATTATTTTAGTACTTAGGCCTTATTACTGTAGAACATGAGTTTTACATTGGTCTTAGCACCATACGTTGTTTTGTTGTGTTTCGTTGATTTATTCGCGATAGTTTATTGGGCGAAAACTGTAAAGTAGGCTATTGTAGTAGGGCAGCAGATTACCTACTGTAGATCGTAGACAAATGCACAAAACATGTTGATAAAATTATATTTTTATACTTCTTCTCTATCTATTTTTTTTCTTCTATTATTGTTATTTTATGCATCAATATTGCTGAAAACGAGAAATTTTTCACACCCAAAAAAGAGCGCCTATCTTCCGAACATCGATGTTGAATAGAATCAAGCTGGTGATAGAATAGCAGTATGCAAAGTGGGGGTTTTGGAGCTGTTTTGTGTATTTTTTGTGTATTTTTCGGCAATTTTAAAGACTATTTATAAATGCTTAGTTGACCATGTCAAAGGGAAACCGGAAACTGTACAAAACCATGTTGTTCGTTTTTTGTATGTATTTTCTGCCGAACTCTTTCAGACTTTGAATCGCAGACAAAACTATGGAGGCACAGAGAGAGTTTTGTGTACTTTCGACAAAAGAAAATGGAAAATTACGTAGAAAATACACACTTTGCCTAGATACGCCTATCATCATACAAAGCCAGACTGCTATTGTACATAGACTGGTGAGTGAGGGACACTAAATTTGGCGCGGTGTGAGACGGTTGGATCGATATGCTGCCATCTGTGCTTTTGTGCGTGCGATTGGAAGCGGTGCAGAATGGAAGACGCAGCTGGAATGCTCATGATCAGTTGTCTCTCCTCCAAAGGTACGGGCCACCACCGCCCGACGAAGGTCCGTGCCCGGTAAGAGCTGTCTTGTCCTGCACTTCGTTGCGACCTACCCCGAAGCACGTTCAGACTCTCCCTTTACGCCACTTTGCCTTGCCATTGGCGGGCGTTGACCTTGTTGTCTTGCTTCAGTTCACTCCACATTCCTCAGTTGTCGACACAATCCAATTGCATTCACAAGGAACTGTTACTGAGGGCAACATGATCCGCATCACCGTTTTACCAGTCGTGACGGCAGCAACGATGGTTGCATCGCTTTTTGCCAGCATTCATTCAAATGTAGTTTCGGCACTACCCTTACTGCCCGTCAGTGATCACCAAGAATCAGCTTTCATTGGCAAGTGGCGTATAGATTTTGATCTCGAGGAGGCAGAAACGAACTTCGACAAGAACGCTTACGACAAACCACTTCGAGGTGGTGACAATGACCGTAACTATCACAAACCTCACCCTGAGAAGGGGGACATGGTACATAATCCTGAGCACGGTCCTGATGTCAGTGATCCAGAGATTCTCCCGGGGGTGCCGGCTCCGGTTGATGGTGACGGGGATACGATGCGAGTTCCAGAGCATGATACTGACCCGAACAACCCAGAATATACTCCCCGAAACCTGTCGAATGTTTCCATGTCGACACATTTAATATCAAGGCCTTTTCAAAAGAGTTCTACAATAGCGCGGAAACTTGGAGGTACCACATCAGTTGCAGCACAATCGTTCTCAAACCACAGCACGCATGGGACTCAGAAAATGCAATCTACTAAAGGTACTGGAGATAGTGGCAATCACTTAAGTACTCCTGTTTCTCCCCGAAACATAATTATGAATATGGTCAGTGCTCAATCTTCCGTCCGCCATATTCTTGCTCATTGCAATGCATTTGACTTATGCTCTGGGCTACAGCAAAAAAATGACACATCCTACAGCAGCTCACACAATTCAATGGTAAGAACACTATCGCATTCTAGCTACATTGTAATTTCATACTGACACTGCGTTTATGATATCGGGATAGCTTCTTGGTCTCACTATTGGAGGAGCTACAATTCTCATGGCAATGATCATCACTTTATTCATCATCAGACGCCGCAAAAATGACAAAAATCTTGGTCGAATCGTTGAAGATCTCGATGCGAACCAGAGTGATGTTGATCTGCTCATGTTCGATCCCCAAAACATACAACGAGAAATGATTGCAGGGGAAATAGGCCCATTGGGAATTATCATGTAAGATGAATAAATTAAACGGCTGTTGCTCTAAGCCCAGCAAGCTTGCTTTACTGCGAATAGATAACCCAGAGGCATAAACACTCGTTGTATGACCTACTAGCTAGTAGTACGAGATGATTTCCAATGATCGCGCGTCTGGTATCGTCGACTCGCAAGCGCTCGTCGAAGCAACTCGAGGGCTGCCAATCTTCTAAACCGTCAACTTTCTAAAATATGAGCTCCGACGGGCTACTCCTCAACATCTCCTAAAGACTCTTCCCACGTTAATGTGTCTGGATGGTCCTGCAATAGTTGTAGCTGCG
>JACLAD010016816.1_pt1 | contig 13170 bp, 4 predicted proteins | sample 8027901 | NCBI WGS metagenome assembly JACLAD01 (sample SAMN15725071, study PRJNA655200) | protist metagenome | isolation source: fluorescence activated cell sorting (FACS) single amplified genomes of... | place: Spain: Blaines Bay Microbial Observatory, Mediterranean Sea | collected 2016-07-05
CTGAAGTTACACGGCAGGTGGTATTCGTGACTTTTGTCGACAGCGACAATGTCCCAAGTTACGAGGGATGTAGTCATTCCCTGAGTCGTGAAGCCGTGGATCGTGGTCTCTGGACAACCGGATAAATGTGGCGCGATATCATCGATGTAGGAAATGCGATAATGGCAAATGTCTCCACGATTTCCCGCTCTGTCGACGGCGACACACTCGTAATTGACATTTGTCGTGTATTCCGTGACCTCGTGTGTACTAACGATATGACACGGCACTGAAAAGATGCCATCGACAGCATCGAATGCAAGTATACCGGCATTATTCTGTCTTTCTATAGTCTGGAGCCTTCGGTATCGGCGTAATCGACGTCTTTGCATCGGTCCCATGACAATACCGCTGTTGCCGTCATTGGTTGTTGGATCGTCGCCAGCAAGACCACCCACGATGTCAATGCCATTGTCATTGTCCATTCCAGTTGACCCGCCGGACTCATCGCAATCTTCATCATCACCGTCTCCGCAGCCGTTATCGGAAATTTCAGTGGTGTTCGTAGAGTGTGTCCTATTTGCGTCCAGGTCAAGCCAGATGTTTTGCGAATGGGGACAGGAAGGAATCTGTGGGCCCTCTTGGTCAATGATGCGAACATTAAATGCGCATTTCACGAATGAACCCGCGGCCGCAGTAGATATACCAAGCGACGCGTCGATGCCGGTTGTGGCGAGCGCAGCGCATTCAACGGGGTTTGTTCCAATGGAAAAGGGGGCGGTGGATGGCTGGGAACAGCGGAGAATGTACTTAGGTGGCCCGATACTGCAACAGATGGGTGGTGAGTGGTTAATGACGGAAGAAAGGGATGATGCGAGGGGATCACACAGGTGCGAACGAAGAACAAGGGCGCCAGGGGCCGGGTGGCGGCATCAAAAGCGTCAGGGCATGACTTGATGATCACTCACGGAATCCTCCCTCCTGGGTAACTCAAAGTTATGTTCCATCGCACGGACGTTGAGAAGGCCCGACCCCGATCGGCTGGAAATGTGATTGGACCAGATGGACAACCCTTGAGCGCCGGCATATCAGTACCGCTAACCATGATGGTAACATGACACGGTACGGCTACGTTTCCGGCGGCATCGGCGGGTGGTATGCATGTAATCCGTGTTGTTCCGACGGGAAAGGCAACGGGTCCTTCATCAGGAAGCAAAGCGCCAATTGGGTCCCAGAAACACGGCGTCGTCCGCGCAACGGCATCCGTGTTGTCTGTCGCCGTGATGTTGGGTGTCCAGAAAGCGACATCGCCGGTCCTGTCCCCAATGGCGCTTCGCACACGTAAGTGGATGGCACTGCCTGGGCAACCGTGTATCGTTGGAGGCTCCGCGTCGACGACAATGACATTGAAGCTGCAAGGCGACCCCATATTTCCCGATGAGTCCTGTGGCGCCGTGCAGGAAACATCGGTATTGCCTATGGGAAAACGCTGGCCAGATTTCACTACGAAATTGCCAGCGGAGCACGCCACCGCTTTCCCGCCCGATGTGCCACCCCAGTCCACGTTGTCAATAGCTGTCATGTTCCATGATACAGCCCCGAGGGCTGATACATTAGTGCCTGGAGCTGTGATAGCGATGATATGACCGTTGCTTGAACCGCTAGTTCCGCGATTTGGGCACCCGATGATCACTGGCGGCGTTGAGTCCGCAGCAGCAACAGCAAAGACGCATTCCGATCCAACGTTGCTAGCAGAATCAGCAACTCGGCACGTAACAACAGTGGCCGCTCCGTCTGCTTGAACTATAGATCCCCATCTCGGAACACATGAGATGACGGGGTTGCGATCCACGTTATCATAGGCTTCGATCTGTGGCCACGTAAGGGAAACTGTGCTGGCACCAGGAAGGGCACGGATGGTGGTATTGCTGGGGCACGAGACCATAACCGGCGCCTCCGTGTCGACTACAGTGACGGAGAAGCGGCAACTTGGACTTGCCTGGGACTGCTGTCGGGGCATAGAGCGGAAAAACGGGTGAGAGAAGACATGCCCGGTGGTGGAAGCGCGTAGGATACAGGAAAACGGAGGCTAAAGGCAGGAGGGCGCCTTAATCGAGTAGATAGAACATGGTCACACATCACTCACCGTATTCGTCGTGGCTTTGGACCTTGGTCTACATACCACAGGCGTCGTCCCAACAGAGTACGGAAACGCCGGTGGGAATGTGCAGATTGCCGGTTCCGTAAACGGTGCGCCGTTGCTCACCATCGTTGTCACGACCGGCGGATTCCACCCCGCAATCTTTGTAAACGATTGACCCCGATCTGTGGGAACTGTCATATTGTCTGGACATGCAGAAATTACCACAGATGATGCCGCCGGCTTCGTCACGACCGCGAAGGCACATGCGAGCCCGATGTTGCCGCTGGAATCCACCGGTGCCATACAAGTCACATACGTCGTTCCTGCGGGAAAGGGTACCACCCTGCCATGCGATGAATTCTGTGGCAAGACGAACGCGCACATGCGTCAGAGTCGGACAGGCAGAAGCGGATAAAATTAATAAAACGTGTAATGATTTAAGTGGCCGTCATTGTAGGCACGTAGATAATAGGAGGGGCGGACACTCACCGCCGTTGAAACCTGTGCAATAATGCCACCGGGTACGACGGGAAGCCCACTAATCTCGTCCTCGCATAGCGGGGGTGACATGATGCCATCCACGTTGTCACGGACGGAAATATTCCACGTGCCCGATACACCGAATGCGGTACGCACGAGCGATGGGCACCCCATCACTTCAGGCGGTTCCCGATCAGTCACAGTCACAGCAAACGAACAACCGTGGCGACCTACGTTCCCGTCCGTTTTGATGGAAACAACGCACGACACAGCCGACGTACCCACAGGGAAATGACCACCACCAATGACAGGTCGCGTCCCCGTTGTGCAATTAAGGCGGTATCTTATACTATCACCCAATGATGCCCGTGACGACGATGGGCTGGCCCGGGTGGCGTAGATGTTCCATAAAGCGTTGCCATATCCGGTGCCCGGGACGGTTGGCAGGGTCATGGCATCTGGACATCCAACGACAGCGTATTCCTGAGCCACAGCCACCACAAACACACATGGCTTCCCCTCGTTCCCGGCTGCATCTACAGCGACGCATGCCACCGTGGCCTGGCGCCGAGCCGACAGGTCGAAAACAAGGGGTGAGGTATCGTTGCATCGAAATTGCGCTCTGTCACTGATTTTGGTGATGGTCGTTGCCAGGGCAATGTAACCGTCAACGGCGTCCACAGCAATCGGGGGTGACCACGGTACTACCGCCGTAAGGGCCTCAGGTGCCACCTCATGTACGATGGGTCTCTGGCAGTGGTATAATGTCGGCGGATCTAAATCAACGACCGTAACGTTAAAAGCACAGACGAGACCGGCGTCGCCGTAGCACCGAACTCGATGAATTCCGACATGAAATGGAAATCCCGAGGCGTAGTTGCATGGCACCTTGGTCATGTTCGTCAACTGAACGTCGTCCAAAACTGACCTCGTGCCAGTACCGCGACGGTCGGAGATGACTGCTACGTTCCAAACCGCGGACCTTGTGTAGGCACGCCCAGCTTCCGTCTGTACCTTGATATCGCCATTTTCAGGGCACCCGACTACCACGTACTTCCTTCCTGCAGCGGTGGTTGGCATCGGCACGACCACATCAAAGTAGCATGGCTTCGCCAAGTTCCCCGACGCATCCGACGGGGCCAGACAGGTTAGTGTAGTAATGCCCGGGAGAAAATGAGCATTCCCTGACAAGGCTGTCGCTCCAGTGACATCGACGTAGCACATGACCCTCCCCTGGAAGGACATATTGTAGGTTGGATCATTGTCCGTAGCATGAAGGGCCCACGAGGCCGTGAAGACCACTGCATTTCCGGACCCGCTCTCGTTTGCGCCGGCAACAGCGGTCGCCTGGACTCTACGGGCCGGACAGCCGTGAATCACCGGTGCCTCAGTGTCCATGACGACCACTTCGAACACACAGGCTGCACCGCAAGTAACTGCCGTTCGACCTAGATGGAAGGAGGCCCCGGACACGAGTCCATCACACGCCACAGTGTCATGACCCCTCAAAACGGACCAGGTGACATCACCGGACGCCGATTTTGCAGAATTTGGTGCTGACTGCACGACGATGGGACGTGTCGGGCACCCGGAAACTTTGACAGTGCTCTCCGTGACGTGCCATTCTGCCGTAAAGATGCACGCCCTAGCGCTATTTCCAGCATTGTCTTTGGCAATGCAAACAACGACCGTGGTACGTGTAGTCATGCTCGTATTCACAGAATGGCAGATCACCGGAACAAAACGGTCCACATTATCAGAGGCAATGACAACCGTTTGTCCTTTGGCGCTGGCAGCAAATGTTGGGTCCGTTCCCACCGGCACCGAAACATGGACTGGTGCTACCGGGCAGTAATGGAGTACTGGAGCCTCTAGATCGGAAATCGTCACTGTGAACGAACATTCATCTCTGCTGTTACCCTGAGTGGCATTACTGTCACCGAATTTGTCAATAATTCCACTCAAAACACCACACTTGACCTTTGTTGTTCCAACTTTAAACGGAAAACCCGATGGGTAATCACATTCCGTCAGAGCGCCGTACATATGTGAGGTGGCTTCCCAGGTAATCGAACGGGAAGTGGCCTCACCAAGGTCCAATGCCGCAACAATGTTTGATGGACATTGAATATTGGGCGCTGCGGACTGATTTCCAGAGTCTGCCACCACAGTCACTCTAAATCGGCAACGATCGCCAACATTACCGCTCCGGTCAACTGGTGCCTGGCATTGTACATACGTGACGCCGAGAGGAAACGCAGTATCGGAGGGGGTTACAGCGGTGCCGGAGACCAGTGCAAAATCGTCGCCAGCCATCACCGGCCCAGATGCAACTACACAAGGAAGAAACGATGCATATACACCGTCCACGTAATCGAAAGCTGTAAGATTCCAACCCAGGGTGGCGGCACCAGGATGTGACCATGAATCAGCGAATCCAACTTCACCACTACCAAATAACTTACCAGATGCCCCGCTTCGCGATGGCAATGAAGTTACCTTACGACGGACGGTTAGTGTTGGGTCCACCGGACACCCACGGACGATGGGGGGCTCCGCGTCGATGGCAAGAACATGAAATTTGCAAATGTTTGCGCCAGAGCCACAAAGTACGGTAGTTAGGCCAACATCAAAGTACTGACCAGAGCTGTGAGCACCACAGCTCATAACCGTGCCGATCTTGGCACTCGCTGCACCAATTCTAATGTCCCAAGTGGCCATTACTTTTGCATGACCTTTGGGAATACTAACCTTAATGGTTTGTGACGGGCAGCCCATCACCTGAACCTGTCCTGAATCAATCACCTCGACGACGAACTCGCAAGGTAACGCTGCGTTGCCCGCCGTGTCCAACGCTGTACATTGCACCGATGAAACTGACGGGAAATGGCGATCAATTTCCGCCGATCCAGGCGTGCAATTTACAGTGATACTCCGGTCCACATTGTCCGTCGCCACAAGTCGCTGCCAAAGCGGCGCCATTGGACCAGTCCCAGCTGCAACAGTAACGTTTCCCCGTGGACAATAGTGAATTACCGGTCTCTCAGCATCAACGACAGCTACTTGAAAAACACAGGGCGGGGCCACGTTTTGCGCGCCATCTCGATCAGCGTAGCAGGTCACCGTGTGGTTTCCGACTGGAAACGGATAGCCTGAGTAAAAGTTACATCGGATCCCAATGTCCCCGTCACTATTGTCTGTCGCCGTCACTGCCCACGTTGCCGCCGCACTTACAGAGGATCCGGGATCAGTCGGTACCATCACCGGACGGTCAGGGCAGCCATGAACTGTTGGTGCGATACGGTCTTCCACAACGACAACGAAACGACACGGCGGACCCACGTTGCCACTAGAATCCGTAACCCCGGGGCAAAACACGTCTGTAGGGCCAATGGGAAAAACCGTGGAAGTGGGGTGGACGATGGTGCTATCCGCAATCCGGCGGCAAACTACTGTGTTGGAAGGAAGGCGTATGCCCTGGTCCACGGCCCATAGTTCCCAGGGTGCCGTCGCGTTGCGTGCCCTCGCCGCAACGCTCACACGGACCTCGCTTGATGGGCAACCTTGAATAGTTGGCGCTTGTGTATCAACCGCATGGACCTTAAAAGTGCAGGGCTGTGCCAAATTTCCATTTTTGTCAGCAATGGGATCACAAGTCACGACCGTAGTACCGGAGGGAAACACGTCGCCAGACTTCCAGCGACCGCATGTCACCGGCAGATCAGACCTTAGGCCGAGGTCGGCATTGTCTCGAGCGGTGATGTTCCAGATCACTGGCACTGACACGTTTGTGTTGGACGCTACCGGTACCGTGATTCCACTCACTGGGCATCCGTGTATTGTTGGTGCTTCTTTGTCGAAAATAACGACGGTAAAGCGACACACAGCACGATTTCCAGCAACGTCGTGGGACACACAAGTCACAGTACGGTTCATTCCGTCAGCGGGGAACTCCGTGCCGGACCTGATGTCACACATTGCTGCGTCGTGTTGTGTCGCGATGCTGTTGTCGATGACGTGAATTCTCCAGGTGACCGCTAGTGCCTTTGTACCTGGAGGCGCGATGCGGGAAATATGTACTGGGCACCCAAAGAATGAGGGAGGTTCTACGTCGATGACTTGGACTGTGAAAATGCAAATAGTCGCGACGGTAGAAGAAGCCGATGCTCCATCTTGTGCTTTTGCCCGGCAGGTGACGGTGTGATTGCCCACCGCAAACGGATAACCAGTTCCGGGGTAGTTACAGACGATGCCAATCGAAGCTCCGTTGTGCGTCGCCGATAAGTCCCACTGCGCAAGGGTACTAGTCATGGAACCTGCATTAGTCGGGACCACCAAGGGCGCCGATGGACACGCGTGGATCACAGGAGACTGCGAACTCCGTACAACGACGGCAAGGCGGCAAGTATCCCCCACATTTCCAGCAGAATCCACGGGGGCATCGCATGTGACAAACGTTGTTCCGATGGTAAAAGCGGACGTCGTTGGCGCAACGATAGTTCCGTCACTGTCCCTGCGACAAGTAACAACTCCAAGATAACCATCCACATTGTCCTCCGCGGTGACATTCCATGTCACATTGTCAAGTGCGTATGATTTGGTCGAATCCGTCAACGCTTCCACGTACCCGAACGGGCAGCCAGACACCAGCGGCGCCTCTCTGTCCACAACTTCGACGTCAAATACGCAAGGGTGCGACGCAGTATACAACAGCACACTGCCTGTTTTTTGAACGGCGCATGTCACCTTGGTGGTTCCGACAGGAAACCGAGATCCCGACGCGTGATCACAGATGATGCTACGATTCCTTGTGATCGCAGCGCCTTGGAGAGTAAGGTGCCAGGTGACACGGGAATCTGCGCGTCTGGCCTCAGTGACTGATCGCAAATTACTTGTTGGGCAACCATGAATCGTGTCATCTTGCGCCTCTGTGACAACGACACCAAATATACACGGGCTCGCGCGATTGCCCGCAGCGTCGGTAATTCCACATGAGATTATCTGTCTCTGCCCATCAGCACGAAATGTTGTGCCAGACGGCACGCTGCAGTTTGCAGTGAGAAATCCATCGACGTTATCAGTGGCCACTAGTTGCGGCCACGTCACTTTCCAGCGCCAAGCATAGGAAGTGGCGACGCGGTAAATATCATTGGGACAGTTGAGAATCATTGGAGGCTCCGCATCGACGACAATAACGGAAAATTGACACGAGACATCTTGGACCGAGGGTTCCACACTTGTGCTAAATGGCGCGTGGCAGGTAACCGTGTGGTTTCCGACACCAAACGTGTAGCCTGATGGAAACGTACACACGCCAGGACGTAGCATCGACACGGAAGAGTCTTTCACCTTGACATCCCAAGTTGCACCCGTACTAGTGCTCCGGCGCGGATCCGTCCAGACTCGAACATCTTCACGTGGGCATCCTAACAGCGCTATGAACCTATCAGCTGGTGCAGTAAGTATGCGGAACCGGCAGGAAATACCAACGTTGCCAGCTCTATCCCTCGGAGCCACACATGACACGTATGTCGTGCCGTCAGGCAGTGCTGTACCGTTAGGTGAAAGTCGCATACCGTCCCGATCATCGTAGCAAGATACTCGGCCAAGGCTCCCATCGACATTGTCCCGTGCCACAATGTCCCAAGTTGCCGTTTGCTTTTGACTAGCCGTGATTGGGCGTGACGGACACCCAATGACCACCGGGGCCTCGACGTCATTGACAACAGCGGAGAAATTACAAGCCGGCGATTGCATAGTTGCGTCGCGGGGGTCAACGCAGGAGATGCGATAGGTTCCCACGCGCAAGGACGCGTTTGTCGGTACTGTGCAAGTCGCCGGGTATCTCACACCAGCGGCACGCAGATATTCTACGTTGTGTGTTAAGTAACCAACACTGCGACCCGGCGCCGTCGGAACGGATAGTGTTGCCGCAGGACATCCTGTCAAGATCGGAGCAACAGGTGCGGGCATAGCAATCGTAAAGACACACAATGCTGCCTGGTTGTGCGCCTGATCCGACGCCCCGCATGCGACGACAAGGTTAGACTTTGTCACCAAAAATTTCTCTCCTGAGGTCATGTTACAGGTGACTACCACCGAAAAGGCGACGTTGTCGGATGCAAGGATTTGTTGCCACTTCGCCACGGCGTAGGTAGATGTTGGGGATACCAGTTTAGCGAGCACTGGGGACAGTGGACAGTAGTGTATAACCGGTGGCTCTTCGTCCAAGACTTGCACTGCGAAGACACAACTGACCGCCGTCGCACCGAACACGTCACATCGTACGGTGTGGTTACCGACGGGAAAAGGAAATCGAGCTGGGAAATTGCAGCGAACGGGGGCAACAGATGGGCCTCCGGCGACGGTGATGTTCCACGCGGCACTTGTCGACGTGGATCTCCCTGCATCCGTCAATACGCTTATGGGTTGCCGAGGGCAGCCGCGAATTTCTGGCACCGACATGTCCGTAACAGACACGGCGAAGCGACATTCGGGTCCACGGTTGCCCTGACGGTCTATTGGCGCTTCGCATCGCACGTAGGTACGACCCGTTGGAAATGACGTCGATGCCGATCGGACTTCGATGCCAGTAGCGTCGTCAAAGCACCGCGGGGCGGGCATGGTGCCATCGACTGCATCGGCAGCATTGAGGTACCAAGTCGCTGTCGTGGGGGTCTTTGAGCTTGAGATCGAGATTGTTCCATTCGGGCAACCGTTGAGAGTCGGAGGTTCCGCGTCCGTGACGACGACGGTAAAGTCACAGCCCGGAGCCTCGTTACCAAAAACGTCAGCCGGACCCGGGCAGGACACGACGGTGGTACCGACAGGGAGCATGGCGACATGGAAAGAATTGGTGGCTGTAATGACATTGGACTTGGACGGCGAGGTAGTTGTGCAACTGAGATTCCGCGTTACAACGGTTCTTGTTACTTCATCGATGATGGCGATGTCCCAAGTGACCTAGGGGTGTGATGTAGACGCAAGCAATTGGATGCAGTCATTATACAATGCCGGTAAGACACACAGGGATAAACACGTATATGCAATTGCGGTTTCGGAAACTTCGGGTTTTGATTTAGGGCCACGACACACACCTTTGTTCTTGATCTCGTAGCGCCGACAGACATGACTGATCCACTCGGACAACCGGAAATTGCCAACTGTCGTGAAGGTGCATCATCATTGATCACACATGCATGCGGTGCCTTGTTTCCGGCTAGGTCCGTGGCAGTGCAGACGACAGCACCGGTGGCCGTGGGGTTGGTGTGACGATACACGGTCCCACAGGTGGCGGCAAAAATGCCGTCGACGTTGTCAATGGCTGCGACAAGACTGGCGGCGGGAACCAACGGCCGGGTAGATTCCCCGTCGCTTCTATTGGAGGCTGTTGCCATGGATACTGAGTTGGATGGCACCAGCGCTCCTGGACACCCGACGAAGTACGGCGGTTCCCTGTCTACCACGGTCACACGAAATTGACATATTGGCGATGGCAACGCCACTGCAGCGGCCTGTGTGCGGCGACCTGGACTTCCCGTTCGCCGTGAGTAAAGGCGACGCTGGCCATGGTTGCTGTCATCATCGGTGTCAGGTATAATGACAATATCACTGCCGCCGCCACAGTCAGTATTTGATCCCATTCCCGCACTGGTACCAAGGAAAGTTGTGTCCGAATCCATGTCAGTGTTCTGCTCGTCAGTGGACCTGCAAGGTGGCGTCGTTGTAGTTCTAAATGATGGAGCTGTGGACGACAAAGGCAGTACTGTAGCGTTTCCCCAATTATTATCAGAGTATATGATGCTGCAAATGACAGTGTGAGTGCCGACGGGGAGAGGAAATCCCCGCGTCGGTCCACACAGAAGCTTTGTTCCCTTTCCAGTGGTAATGGATACGTCCCAAGCGCCCTGCATGGATGTTCGCTGGCCAAGTCCTGTTGGCACGACAATTGTTCCATTGGGGCACCCCCCCGCCTCCGATTTGATCACATCTTTTGGTACAACGGAGACTAGAAACTGACATCGGGGCCCCTGGTTTCCTGCAGCGTCAGTAGGGCTGTCACAAGAAACTTCTGCCGTCCCCGGCGAAAACGAAGTCTCATTCCAGACCACAGGATACAGCGTGCCGCTGGCTACCCAACACTTCGGACGCCACTCACTTGTATCGCTGCTACTGTAAATTGCACCGCCAACAGCCGGTACTGAAGCGGACTGCTGTATTAGCGGCCGGTCCACGTTGTCGAATACCTGAATATCCCACCGCGCTGGGGTAGCTGGAGCCAAGGAGACAGTGCTGCCACTGGGGCATCCCATAACTATTGGCGGTTCCTCGTCAATGACAACGATGTCAAATGTACATGGGGCTGCGGTGTTTCCCGCGGCATCTGCGGCCGCCGTGCAGACAACACGAGTGACACCAACAGGGAAGCGAGCGCCGGATACTACAATGGAATCGGTAGCTGCCTGCCCCACATCAAGCTGACATGTCGCATTCCGCGGGGGGTAAACGGCGACTACATTGTCGGTAAAAACAACGGCCCATGTAACAACCGCGAACCCTTTACCCTTGTCCGTAGGACGGCGAGAAGTCTTTGCCGGGCAGCCCGTCGATCGCGGTCCTATTGTGTCAATGACTCGCACCTGAGATGATTGTGCACGATGCGATCGGAAGAGAGGAATGGGTCAGAATTTCGGGGGTGGCGATATTTGCTATATCGTCTGGATGGACGACAATAAATCACATAACATCCCACCGAACCGACATGTGCAATATAAGTACGAGTGGATAGTACGATGGCGATGTATCGCATAGGGTGGGATACACGAGGCAATGAGGAATGGGCATGCCCACTCACCTCGAACACGCAAGCCGCAGCTTCATTTCCACTGGCATCCTCGGCACTACAGGTGACTGAATGGTTTCCCACCGGGAACCACAGCCCAGAGACACGGTCGCATGTCACCGTGACCTGTTTGTCCACATTATCCGTAGCTAGGGGGCGGGGCCATGTCACAACGGCGCCGCCTGTGGTCCCCGCCACTGCTGTAATAGTCCTCGGGCAGTGGTGGAGTACCGGAGAATCACGGTCCACAACTCTAACAAGGAAGGCGCAGACAGGCGTGGCACCTGAATTCGCTGTGGCTTTATTGCGCACAATAAAACATGTCACAGTATGGTTCCCGACAGGAAAGGGGTATCCGGAGTAGAAGTTGCAGAAGACGGGACCTTCCGTGGCGTTAATGGACCACCGCGCAGAGGTCGTGGTGGCGGATCCCGGTTCTGTCAGCACTGGTGCCGACAACTGGGGTGGGCAGCCCCGCACTTTTGGTGGTCGAGGGCCGTCGCCCACCACGGCGACAGTAAAACGGCAACGCTTGCCACGGTTCCCAGATGGGTCGACAGGTGCTGCACAGGCGACGAAAACTTGTCCGCCTGCCCCGAGTTGAAGGGGCGTCTGATCTAAGCCGATGATGCCGTTCCCGCTCAAGGCGGCAGTTCGGAGGTCGTATGCCTTCCGCACGGCGGTGAAGGTAGGGGTGACCGTCGCTCCGGTAAGCTCATCCATGCAAGGGGGCGATGGCATCATACCGACCACGTTATCCTTGACGGTGAGATTCCAGAGTCGGGTGGGTGAAGTTGAGGCGGAAGGCGCGGATACGTTGAACACGAGGTCTTGGGGTACTCTTGCGGCCTTGTCTGTACCAATACTTCGGGGGCAGCCGTAGATCGTCGGAGCCTCGCGGTCTTCGACAACAACGTCAAAGGCGCAATCTGGGGCAGCATCACCGGCGACGTTCAGAGGACCGGCACACCGCACGCTTGTTCTCCCCGCAGGGAAGGCGACTCCGGGTTGCAACGCACCGCATGACACAGTGACGGTAGACACCAGAGCTGGTCCATGCATAGTACGATTCCGGACGGGGAAGCCAAGAATATCCGTCGCCGTGACGTTCCACTGTACCGAGCCCGCCACGGCGTATCGAGATCCCGCGGCCGTTGGAACTGTGATGGCCGCTCCAGGACACCCATGAACTGAAGGTGCTCGCCCTCCGAGATAAATGACGTCAAAGTCACACTGCCCTGCGTTCCCTGCCGCGTCCGTGGCCACACACCGGACATGCCGTCGCCCCTGTTTGGCAGCAGTCACTGACGTCGTGCTGCAGACTGCAGGCAGCAGGCCGTCGACGTTGTCCTCTGCTTTTGGATAAGAAACTGGTGTTGCTGACGTCACTGAGTAAATTCTAACCGGGCATGCCGGGAACACGGGCGCCTCCATGTCAACAACGACGATATCAAATACACACGCAGCTTTGGTCGTAGCGCCAGGTGTGATTTCAGCTTGACAGACGACGCAAGTCCGCCCAACAGGGAAGGCAGCACCAGCGGACGCGTTGCAGGTGAACTGAGGACCGACAAACCAGAAGGCTCGGCGACTCGTGTTGCGACCCGCGTCAGTCATCACGGTGATGGGTTCCTGAGGGCACCGTCCAGGATCTGGAGGCGGAAGAGGGGCAACGACGACGACAGTGAAGTGGCAGGCGGTGCCAATATTGCCTGCAGCATCCATA
>JACLAD010009371.1_pt1 | contig 13168 bp, 12 predicted proteins | sample 8027901 | NCBI WGS metagenome assembly JACLAD01 (sample SAMN15725071, study PRJNA655200) | protist metagenome | isolation source: fluorescence activated cell sorting (FACS) single amplified genomes of... | place: Spain: Blaines Bay Microbial Observatory, Mediterranean Sea | collected 2016-07-05
CCGCGAGAACCGCAAGCCCAAGAAGGAAAAGGTGAAGACCAACGCCTCCAACCCCAGCATCAAGCCCGGGGCTATCAGGGGGTTGGAGAATATGAAGAACAGCTAGCGGCGAAATGGCGGGGGCGCCCGGCTTTCCCGCCGGTGGCCCCCGGCCTTCCTAGCGGCTGAGGCGCCTGCGATTGGCGCGCACCGGCTTTGCATAATGCGCCAGCGCGCGGCCCGTCGCCTCTTCGGCCGACTGGTTTGCGCCGCCGGCCATGATCGCGGGCATCAGCGTCATCGTGGCGGTCATCTTCTCGCTCACCATCCGCTCCGCCTCGCTCTCGGCCAGCTTGCCGCCCGCCATGATCCGCATCGAGCGCAGCCAGATGACATAGGACGCCTCCATCGACAGCGCCCAGGTATCGAACACGAGCCGCGTCCACGAAGCGGCAGGAGATTTGGTCATCGGAGGTTTCCTAGAGGTGCGGCGGAATGCTGCAGTGCGATAACGGGCGGCGCGGCGGAAGGTTGCGTGGGCGTGTTTCGAGAGCGGCGCTTGCCCGGCCCGGCGGTAGGCATGCGGCAGCGGGCGCGCTACGGATACCGCGATGGACAACCCCTCCCCTCCCGATCCTACCCCCGAACCGGACGCCATCACCATTCTGGTCGATGCCGACGCCTGCCCGGTGAAGGAGGAAATCTACCGCGTGGCCGCGCGCCACAAGGCGCATGTCCGCGTGGTCAGCAACAGCCCCTTCCGCGTGCCGGTGAGCGAGCGGGTCAAGCGCGTGGTGGTCTCTGATGGCTTCGACGCGGCGGACGACTGGATCGCGGAGAACGCCAGTCCAGGCACCGTAGTGATCACCGCCGACATCCTGCTGGCCGAGCGCTGCCTGAAGGCGGGCGCGTTAGTGCTGCGCCACGACGGCAAGAGCTTCGACGCCGCCAGCATCGGCAGCGCGATCGCCACCCGCGCCATCATGGAAGACCTGCGCGCCGGGATGGATGGCCCACTCGGCGCTGCGGGAGGTGGCCCGCCGCCGTTCAGCAAGGCGGACCGCTCGCGGTTCCTGCAGGCGCTGGACCGGGTGCTACTCGGGATGGGTGCTTAGCTTAGCTCCTCTCCCGCTGAAGGTAGAAGCCTAGAAAGACTTGTATCTCCAAATTTGCAAGATAATCAGTTTTCCGGGAGAAGCGAATGTCGTTGCACTACGATTATCATGTCCGTTGGAAAAACTTCCGCGGTTTCCGCGATACTGGCCTCCTTAGGTTAGCGCCGCTCACTATCATTATTGGTGCGAACAACTCTGGAAAGAGCAGCCTGCTCGCGCCACTCATTTTGATGCAACAGACCATCCAGAGCAAAGACCCACGAACGCCGCTAGTAACTCGCGGCGCTTCTACAGACATCGGGTTCTATAAAGACTACAGTTTTGCGCACGACACAGAAAACGATATCGAATTTTCTTTCCACTTCCACACTCATGATCGCGTAAAGGGCAAGCGCTTAGAACCAGTCGGCTCGTATCCGCCGGGCGTATTTTCATCATCGTTTACACACAGCTCATCGGGCAAAGATTTGAAGCTCAAGAGTTATGAGCTGCGCGATATATATCGCCGATTCATGTTTTCGCTCACTAGAAACGAGGATGGCTTTGATGTTGATACTGATAAGCTTGGTCAACTTACCGCGGAGGAGAAGCGTGCGATTTGCAAGTCGAATCCCATAAACTTCTTATTCTCGTCATCCTCCGTTTTGTATGAATTGCAAAATAGAAAAGATCGCAATGAGGATGAGCCGTTCACATTTGATAATCTTTCGGAAGCGTTCGATAAGTATATTCAAATTGCAAGCTACGCTTACGAAGATATTCGTGCGCAGTTCCACAGATTAAATTACATCGGACCGCATAGAGACAATCCCAAACGCGCATATGACTATTTCGGTGACGAGCCGGGAGGCGTCGGAAAAGAGGGCCAACATTTTGCGGAGCTATTGAAAAATAATACAGGCAATATTAGGCAGGTTGTTAATAAGTGGCTAAAAATACTTGAAATTGGCCACTCTATTGAGATAGACCCATTATCTGACAATCTTTTCTCTCTTCGTCTCAAATCTCTCTCTGGAAAAGACACCAACAATATAGCGGACTTGGGCTTTGGAGTTTCGCAAATACTTCCCGTAATCGTTCAATTGCTAGCCGCTCGCGAAGGATCTTTCACCATAGTCGAGCAGCCGGAGCTTCATTTGAATCCGTCGCTGCAAAGAAATATTGCTGATATATTGGTTGATCGCGCGACGAAGGATCGCCGTGTTGCTATCGAAACGCATAGCGAACATATACTTTTGCGGATCAGAACTTTGGTTGCGCAAGGGAAGATCGATCCGAGCGATATTGCCCTGTATTTCGTCGAGCGTCGTGGTCTTAGATCTTCGGTTAGAAAGGTAGAAATTTCGGAACTGGGCCATATCGAACCAGACGAGTGGCCAAGCAATTTTTTCGGCGACAAGCTAAATGGGGCGTTGGAACTCGCCTCCGCTCAAAGGCAAGCGAGCTCGCGTAAATGACCAACATAGTAGTGGATACGAATGTTTTTGTTCATAGTTCGAATCCTAATAATGCGTATTTTTCTCAAGCTGGCATTTTGATCGAGAATATAATTTCGTCCGATTGTTCGCTTTGCGTTGACGATGGGCTGCATGAAAATGAAGCTCAGAATACAAGCAGGATTTGGGCGGAGTATATGGAACACGTTCCCAAAGCCTCTGTGGCGGCTGAACTGCTAGCCCAGTTACTCCTGACAGCTAGAGTTAAGGATTTCCCTAAGAAGACTGACAAGGAAACTCATCAAACAATTCGAGCCAACGTCAACGATGCGACAGATATCGTTTTTGTGAAGATTTGCTTTAATTCGAATAGCTTAGCGTTGGTATCGCACGATGCTGCCGCTTTTCCCGAAGACGCTAGAGTGCAATTGAGGCAGCAAAATATTGCTAACGTTGTAGATTGTTACGGGGTTCCAGCGCTGTGAAGCGCTGGAACCTGCAAATCTTCGAATTGCCGGGCAAGCGTGACAAATCAATCGACGTACTGCGGCAAATACAACTTCTTACCCTTCTTCCGGTGCACCTTGCTCATGTCCACAATCCGCTCGCGCAATTCCTCAGCCTCAGCGGCTGAGGTCTCGCGCTTGATGTTCGCGCTCGCCAGATAGCCATTCGAGCTCTGCCTCGCGGCAAAATCCAGCCCCTACCCCCCAGCCCGTACCTCGCGCACCGCCTCCAGAAACGGTGCGTAGTCGACGTAGTCGCGGTGCTCGATCACCTTGCCGTCCGCCAGCGTCAGGACGATCACCATCGGCGTCACGCTGTCCACCGCCTTGCCCTCGCCGAGGTCGAGGCCCCAGTGGAGCGCGCCTTCGGCCACCGCGACATCGCCCGAGACGATCTGGCGGAAAGGCGTGAACTCCATGTGCGTGATGCCCGCGTAGCCGACGCGAAACCGCTCCATGATCGCGGCGCGGCCCTGCGATTCCACGCCGCCGAACACCAGCGTGGCGGTCGGGTCGCGGAAACTGGCCTGCTCGGCCAGCAGCGGCTCCAGCGCGTCCCAGTCGCGCGAGGTGTAGGCGGCGATATAGGCCGCGGCGATCGGAGTGTTGGCAGCGGTCACCTCGCCATAATCGCGCGGCGGCGCCTCCTGCGCGGCGAGCGGCACGGCCCCGCACAGCAGCGCCGCAGCCAGCGCGACACAGGCGGTGCGCGCAGGGTTAGACCGCGCGGAATTCAGGCGATTGGAGTTCATCGGACAGCCCCCTCTCTATCAGGTGGCCGATGCAACCGCGCGCGGGCGCGAAGGTCAAGCGGCGGTTCTGCGAAAGCCGCTCCCCGGCGGACCGGCGGCACTGGGCGCGCTCAGCCTTCGGGCGCGTCGCCGCCGCCCAGCCGCTTGCGCCAGTCGATCCGGGTCAGCGCGACGATCCCCGCCAGCATCGCGACCTGCAGCGCGATGCCCCACGGGCTGGTGAGGCCGCTGCGCACGACTTCGCCCAGGCTGGTCGCGCGGATGGTGTGCGCGGTGACGCCGTAGATCGTGTAGGACACGAACCGACCGGCGAAGAACGCCGCGGTGAAGGGCAGCAGGCGCATCCGGGCGAGGCCCGCGGCCATGAACAATTGCGCCGATGGCAGCGGGGAGAGCGCGAACAGGCCGAGCCCCAGCAGCGTGCTGCCGCGCCGCTGCTCGAGCGCTTCGCGCGCCGCCGCCAGATTGTCCTGCGTGCGCGCGGAGAGGAACCTTGCGCCCAGATAGCGCGTGGCGAGGCCGAGCAGCAAGCGCCCCGATGCCGCCGCCAGCGCGCCCACGGGAACGAGGATCGGCAGCGCCAGATCTCCGCTGAGCGTATAGAGCGCGATGATCGACCAGGTCGGCGGCCCGAACGCGGGGAGCAGGTTCACGCCGAACACGATGGCGAAGAAGATCAGGTATTCGGTCATTCGTCGCCCCGCCTCCTATCGTCACCGCCGTTCAGTCGGCTTCGACGATCTCCAGCACGGTCGTCTGGCTGGCGGTAACCCCGGCGATCTCGTCGGTCACGTCGAGCTGCACGGTGTAGTCGCCCAGCTGCTCGCCATCCTCGATCACCAGGCCGATCGAATTGGGGGCGAGACCGAAGCCCTGCGCGACCGGGGGCGAGAGCGGGAGCGCGTCGAACGCGATCGGATCGCCATAGGGCGTGCCGTCGGGCGCGGTGACGGTGACGACGGCGGAGAGATGGCACCGCCCGGCAAAGTCGCGCTGGCACCCGCCGTACAGGATAAACTGCTGGATCGGCCGGTTGCGGGCCGTCCGCGTCGTGATCGGCAAGGTCGGCGGGTCGGGCTGGTTCCACTGCGCGAGGAACGCGTCGGGATCGACCGACCAGAGGTGGATGATCCGCAGCTCTCCCGCGCGCACCTCAGCGCCGCCCTCGTCCTGTGCGGCGGCCGCACGGGGCACGAGGGCGAGCCAGAGGGCAAGCGAGAGCGCTGCTGCGATGGCGCGCGGCTTCATTCGGTCTCCTGCTCGGGCAGGTAGAGTCGTTCGCCCTTGGCGCGGTAGACTTCGCTCATCGTTTCCATGCCCCGCTCGTTCTCGGCGCGCTGGTCGGGCGAATTCTCACCCTTCAGATCTTCGCTCGCCAGATAGCTGTCGCTATTCTGCCTCGCGGCGAACTCGCGCACTTCCTGGCTGATCTTCATGGAGCAGAATTTCGGCCCGCACATCGAGCAGAAATGCGCGGTCTTGGCGCCTTCTGCGGGCAGCGTCTGGTCGTGGTACTGCTCGGCGGTGTCCGGATCGAGCGAGAGGTTGAACTGGTCGCGCCAGCGGAACTCGAAGCGCGCCTTGCTCAGCGCATCGTCGCGCACCTGCGCCGCCGGGTGGCCCTTGGCTAGGTCGGCGGCGTGGGCGGCCAGCTTGTAGGTCACCACGCCGACCTTCACGTCGTCGCGGTCGGGCAGGCCGAGGTGCTCCTTGGGCGTGACGTAGCAGAGCATCGCGGTGCCATACCAGCCGATCTGCGCCGCGCCGATGCCGCTGGTGATGTGGTCGTACCCCGGCGCAATGTCGGTCACGAGCGGCCCGAGCGTGTAGAACGGAGCCTCGCCGCACGCTTCCAGCTGCTTGTCCATGTTCTCCTTGATCTTGTGCATGGGCACATGGCCCGGCCCTTCGATCATCACCTGCACGTCCTGCTCCCACGCCTTCTTCGTGAGTTCGCCCAGCGTGTAGAGTTCGGCGAACTGCGCTTCGTCGTTGGCGTCGTAGATCGAGCCGGGGCGCAGGCCATCGCCCAGCGAATAGGCGATGTCATAGGCCTTCATGATCTCGGTGATCTCGTCGAAGCGCTCGTAGAGGAAGCTCTCCTTGTGATGCGCGAGGCACCACTTGGCCATGATCGAGCCGCCGCGGCTGACGATCCCGGTCATGCGCTTGGCCGCCATCGGCACGTAGGGCAGGCGCACGCCCGCGTGGATCGTGAAGTAGTCTACGCCCTGCTCGGCCTGTTCGATCAGCGTGTCGCGGAAGATCTCCCAGGTCAGGTCCTCGGCAATGCCGCCGACTTTCTCCAGCGCCTGGTAGATCGGCACGGTGCCGATGGGGACGGGGCTGTTGCGGATGATCCATTCGCGCGTGTCGTGGATGTTGCGACCGGTGCTGAGGTCCATGACCGTGTCCGCGCCCCAGCGGATCGACCAGACCATCTTGTCGACCTCGTTGGCGACGTCCGATGCTACGGCGGAGTTGCCGATATTGGCGTTGATCTTGACCAGGAAGTTGCGCCCGATCGCCATCGGTTCGCTTTCGGGGTGGTTGATGTTGTTGGGGATGATCGCTCGGCCCCGCGCCACCTCGTCGCGAACGAACTCCGGCGTGATGAAATCGGGGATCGCCGCGCCCCAGCTGTGCCCGTCGCGATCCTTCGCGATCTGTTCGCGACCCAGGTTCTCGCGCTCCGCGACGTATTCCATCTCGGGCGTGATGATGCCCTTTCTCGCGTAGTGCATCTGGCTGACATTCTGGCCCGCTTTCGCCCGCAGAGGCCGCTTCACCACGCTGGGGAACTGCGGCACGCCGCCCGAACGATCCGGCCCGAGCTGGCCGTTATCCTCCGGCTTCACTGGCCTCGCGTCGTATTCCTCGACATCGCCGCGCGCCATGATCCACTCGCGGCGCAGCTGCGGGAGGCCCGTGTTGATGTCGATCGCGACATTGGGGTCCGTGTAGGGGCCGGAGGTGTCGTAGACGCGCAGGGAAGGCTCTCCGCCCTCGAGGTCGATCTCGCGCATGGCGACGCGAACGCCGCTGCCGGTGCGCGCGGCGACATGGACCTTGCGGCTGCCGCGAATGGGCCCGGTGGTAACTCCGATTTCGGTGCGGGCGGGGATGTCGGCCATGAAAAACGCTCCTTACAAAGTCGGAGCGAGGGCGGAGGCCGGGAGTTTTTCCGAAAACCGCTCCCTCCCTCCGCCCGTATTACCGGGATCAGGTTCGACGGGTCGCGGTCTATTCCGCTCTCAACCTGCGATTTCGCGGCAGGCTCCCCGGGGATGTTCATAACTGTAGAGAACGCGATGCCCGGCGTAAAGCGCGCGCCGGATCAGTCGAGCGCGTCGGAGGCCTTCTTGCCGGCCACAATGCCCAGCACCAGGAAGATCACGAACAGGACGGCGGCGATGACCGCCAGCCAGATCGCGATATCGACGAAGGCACCGGCAACGCCGCCGAAACCAAGGATCGCGGCAACAGCGGCGACGACGAGACATATGAGAGCCAGTTTGATCATACCCGACCAACCGGCGGTTGCGCGCCCGGTTCCGCAGTCGGCACTCGTTTAGTGCCAGTTCAGGCGCGTTCGTGCCTGTTGGCGGCTTTGGGGGACGGGCTTGTCCCCCGGGTACTTTTGAGGGCACACCCACTCGCACCTTTTCTTTCGCGCGCCCAGGCCGCCAACCGACCGGAGCCACGATGACCGAATTTCCCCCGCCCGCAGACGAGAATACGCCCGAGGCTGTCGCCAAGCCGAAGCGCAATGCCTTTACCCGCTTCCTCGACGGCGTCGAATGGCTGGGCAACCTGCTGCCCCACCCCGTCACGCTGTTCGCGCTGCTGGCGGTGGGCATCGTGCTGCTGTCGGGCCTGTTCGGCTGGATGGGCGTCGCGGTGGTCGATCCGAGGCCCGCAGGCGCGCCGGGCGTGGCAGATGACGGGATGATCCGCGCGGTCAGCCTGATGAACGTGGAGGGGCTGCAACGCATCTTCACCGGGCTGGTCGACAATTTCACCTCCTTCGCGCCGCTCGGGGTGGTGCTGGTCGCGATGCTGGGCGTGGGCGTGGCGGAGAAGTCGGGCCTGCTGAGCGCGGCGGTGCGCAGCCTCGTGCTGGGCGCGCCGCCCAAGCTGGTGACCGTGGCGATCGTGTTCGCAGGCATCATCTCCAACACCGCGAGCGAAGTCGGCTATGTCGTGCTGATCCCGCTGGGCGGCGCGATCTACTACGCGCTCGGCCGTCATCCGCTGGCGGGCATGGCCGCCGCCTTCGCGGGCGTTTCGGGCGGGTACAGCGCCAACCTGCTGATCGGCACGATCGACCCGCTGCTGGCCGGGATTACCGAGGAAGCGGCGCAGCTGATCGACCCCGACTATACCGTGCTGGCGACCGCAAACTGGTATTTCATGGTCGCGAGCACCTTCCTGATCACCGCGATCGGCAGCCTCGTGTCGATCTATATCGTCGAGCCGCAGCTGGGGAAATTCGACGCCTCCAAGGCCGATCCCGAGATCCTCGACGAAGGAATGATGCAGCCGCTCCAGAGCGAGGAGAAGAAGGGCCTGCGCTGGGCGGGCATCGCGATGCTGGGCGTCTTTGCGCTGATGGCGTTGACGCTGTGGCCCGAGTGGGGCGCGCTGCGCAATCTGGAGACGGGCGAGCGGATGGATTCGCCCTTCTTCGACGGGTTCGTGGTGTGGATCCTGATCTTCTTCGTGTGCGTAGGCTATGCCTATGGCCGCGCGGCCAAGACGATGAAGACCGACCGCGACGTGATCGACGCGATGTCCGGTGCGCTCAGCTCGCTGGGCCTGTATATCGTGCTGGTGTTCTTCGCCGCGCAGTTCGTCGCGTTCTTCGGGTGGACGCATCTGGGCGGGATCACCGCGGTCACCGGCGCGCAGTTCCTCAAGGACACCGGGATGACCGGCCCGGCGATGTTCTTCGCCTTCATCGGCATCTGCGCGCTAATCAACCTCTCGCTGGGCAGCGCATCCGCGCAGTGGGCGGTGACCGCGCCGATCTTCGTGCCGATGCTGATGCTGATCGGCTATTCGCCCGAAGCCATTCAGGCCGCCTACCGGATCGGCGATTCCACGACCAATATCATCACCCCGATGATGAGCTATTTCGGGCTGATCCTGGCGTGGGCGACGCGATACCAGAAGGATCTGGGCGTGGGCACGCTGATCGCGATGATGCTGCCCTATTCGATCTGCTTCTTCATCGCGTGGTCGGTCTTCTTCTACCTGTGGACCTTCGCGCTGGGCCTGCCGGTGGGGCCGGGTTCGCCGACCTACTACCCGGCGCAGTGAGAGCCGCCCGGCTTGCCGCGTAAGGCATCGCCGGTATGCTCTGCCGCGCGATCAATGGGGGGAATGACGATGCGCAGAATGCTGGTAGCCGCGATCCTGCTCACAGGGGCGGCCTGTTCCGATGGCGACGATAGCCCGGCCGAGGCAGACGAAGCGGTCACCGAGGCCGACCCTGCCCCCGCGCCGGAGGCCAAGGAGACTGCCGAGGCGCAAGCGGAACCGGCCAGCGGGCGTGAGGTGATCTCCGGCGCGGTGTCGGGCATCGCGCTCGATATGGACCCGCCGATCGGCGACATGATGACCGCCGACGGGCGCCGCGTGGCGTTCCAGATCCCGGCGGAGAATGTCGAGGCAGTGATCGATGCCTGGGGCGGGGTCGGCGCGGACCTGCGCCTCGATTGCGAGAAGGGCGCGCCCTTCACCGGCGAGGGCGGGCAGGCCTACGAATATTATCAGGATTGCCGCCTGCCCTAAGGCCGACAGCGGCTCAGAACGTGCCCAGCCGCGACAGCGCGACGAAGATGCACCCTGCGCCTAGGATCGCGGAAAGGCCCGCCCACACCTCGCTCGCGCTCGCGATCAGCCAGCGACCGAAGGTGACGAAGCGTTCGCCCGCCGCCAGCAGCACGATGCCTTCCAGCACCAGCAGCCCGCCGAGCGCGGAGACTGCGATGAACAGCCAGTCGTCCGGCCGCCACGGCACCACGAGATAGATTACCGCGCCCAGCGTCAGCGCCATGATCCCCGCGATGAAGCGCATGCCCGGCGACTGCTCGAAATCCTGCATCATCGCCTTCCACGTCCCCGGCAGCCGCAGCTCGCCCATGGCTGCGGCGAAGGCATAGATGCCGATGAACATGGCGATCCAGGCGGGAATGGTGTCGGCGGTGGCCATCTGCGGCGATTGCTCCTGTGATAATCGTGCCAAGCATCGCAAGAACCGGTCGCGATGCTGATGCGCCGCGCAGCGGGCAACGGAACCGCGCGGCAGCTCGCCGCTCCGGTACCGCGCCCGGCCAAGTGCCACCGCCACATGATGCGCGTGTGACTGACCGCCGGAAATTGCGTAGTTAACAATTGTTTCTTGGCCGATGGCGCACGCGTTCGCAAGCGGGCCGCAGCCCCGCCGAACGACCGCCCCGTTATGCGACAGCCGCAGCCCGGTTTCTTATCAGGCGCGGGGAGGGATAGTACCCGCCCGGCGCGCGGTCAGCCGCCGCCGTTCGCGATCCAGCGGTCGATCTTTTCCTCCAGCACGGGCAGCGGCAGGCCGCCGGTGTTGAGCACCTGCGCGTGGAAATCCTTGATGTCGAACGTATCGCCCAGCTTGGCCTTCGCGCGCTCGCGCAGTTCCTGGATCTTCAGCGCGCCGATCTTGTAAGCCAGCGCCTGGCTCGGGATCGCGATATAACGCTCCACCTCGGCGACCACTTCGGTGCGGGTCATGCCTGAATTTTCGAGCATGAAGTCGATCGCCTGCTCGCGGCTCCAGCCCTTGGAGTGGATGCCGGTGTCGACCACCAGCCGCATCGCGCGCAGCTGCTCGTCCTGCAACGTGCCGTACCGCGCCCACGGGTCTTCGTAAAAGCCCATCTCGTTGCCCAGCGTCTCGGCATAAAGCGCCCAGCCTTCGACGAAGGAGGTCGTCCCGCCGAAGCGCATGAAGGCGGGCAGATCCTCGTTCTCCTGCGCCAGACTGATCTGGAAATGATGCCCCGGCGCGCCTTCGTGGAGGTAGAGCGTCACATTGCCCGTCGTCAGACGGCTGGGCAGGTCGTAGGCGTTGAAGAAGAATGTGCCCGGACGCGATCCGTCGGGCGTACCCGACTGGTAAGACCCGCCCGCGCTGAACTGCTCGATCGAGGGGTCGTAGGGCTCGATCTTGAGTTCGGACTTGGGGACCAGGCTGAACAGCTCGCCGATCTTCGCGTCGACCTGCTTGCCGATATCGTAATAGGTCTGGGTCAGCGCCTCGCGGCTCTTCGGCTTGAACTTGGGATCGGTGCGTACGTAATCGAAGAATTCGCCCAGCGTGCCCTCGTAGCCGACCTCTTCCTTCAGCGCCTCCAGCTCGCCCTTGATCCGCTCGACCTCGGAGAGGCCCAGCTGGTGGATGTAGTCCGCTTTGAGCGGCAGGGTCGTGGTGCTTTCGATCAACTGTTCGTACAGCTTGGCCCCGCCCTTCATCTGGCTCAGACCGACCTCCTCGCGCGCGGCGGCAAGATATTCGTCGCGCAGGAAATCGCGCAGCCGTTCGTGCGCGGCGTAGATTTCGCGGGTCTTGGCTTCGTAAGCGGCGGTCAGGCGAGCCTTGTCCGCGTCCGAGAAATCCTCGGGGAACATCGTGGTCGGGCCCATGAACTGCGACTCCGCGATCGGGATCTCCAGCTGCGTGTCGAGCTGCGCGATCACGTTGCCGATCGTCAGCTGGGTCTCGACCACGCCCGTTTCCATCCCTTCACGGAACTTCTCGATCGAGCGGTCGGTGATGTCGATATAGTCGTCGTGGCGGCTGAGGTTGTCTTCGTAGTTCGCGATGGTCTTGAACGGCGCCGCGCCGGTGCCGCTCGCGAAATTGGGATAGAAGGTGTGGAAGCCGCTGAAGTGGTTGACCGGGCGCACCTCGGTCAGCGCGCGGATTTCCGGGGTTGCGCCCTTGAGCGATTCATCCTGGTTGTACTTGAACACGTCGTAGGCGAGCTGGTCGGTCGGCGAGAGCTTGGCGCGGTCGATCTGGTCGAGCAGCGCGACGTTGAGCTGCGTGTCGCGCAGCGAGGCATAATAGCTCGCATCGGTCAGGTAGTCGCCCAGCCGGTCCGCATTGGTATCGTCGCCGCGGAACAGGCGGCTGAGCGGATTGAGTTCGAGGCTGCGCGCATCGGAATCGGCGAACAGCGCGAACAGCTTGTCGTGTTCGGACTGCTGCGCGGCGGCGGGCGCTTCCTCGTGATGATCGGCCAGCGCCACCCCGGGCGAGGCAAGCAGGGCGAGCGCGGCGGCTCCGGTCAGCAGGCGGCGGATGGTCATGTCGGTAGTCTCCCCCAGGAATATAATCGCGCGACGGTAGGCCGGGCCAGGACGCCCGCCAATCGCCTTCTGCAAAGGCCAGCGGCCAATCGACGAACGTCGGCTATTCGATCACCCGGCCACGCACCATCGCGAAGTCGACCTTCTCCAGCACCGTCACATCGTCCAGCGGATTGCCGTCGACCGCGATGATGTCCGCCGAATAGCCGGGCGCGAGGCGGCCGATCTGGTCGTCCATCTCCAGCACCTTCGCGGCGATAGTCGTGGCGCTGGCGAGAGCCTGCCGGTCGGTCATGCCCTGTGCGCGCATCAGCGCGAATTCGCCCGCGTTGCGGCCATGCGCGAACACGCCCGCATCGGTGCCGAAGGCGATCGGCACGTTCCAGCGCAGCGCCTTGCCCATGAAGACGCGCGCAGTTTCGGCCACGGCGCGGATCTTGTCCTCCACCACGGGGGTGTAGATGCCCTTGCCCAGCCGCTCGGTCACGCCCTGGAACGCCATCAGCGTGGGGACCAGCACGGTGCCGTTCTCGCGCATCGCGCGCGCCGCCGCTTCGTCCAGATAGGTGCCATGCTCGATCGTATCGATCCCGGCGCGGCTCGCCGCCTCGATCCCGCGCGCGCCATGCGCATGGGCCATCACCTTGAGGCCGAGCGAGTGGGCGGTGTCAGCAATCGCCTTCATCTCGGCATCGCTGAAATGCGCTTCCAGCCCACGGCCCTGCTGGCTGAGCACGCCGCCGGTGGCGGTGATCTTGATCACGTCGGAGCCGTTCTGGCTCGCCAGCCGCACCTTGGCGGCACATTCGACCGGGCCGGTGCAGGTGAAGCCGCTGTCGAGCAGTTCGTTGACCTCGGGCCGGAAGCCGTTGACGTCGCCGTGCCCGCCGATGATCGCCAGCGGCACGCCCGCCGCGACGATCCGCGGGCCGGGGATCAGCCCCTCGGCCGTTCCGCGCCGCAGGGCGAAGGCGGTTTCGGGCCCGCTGCCCGCCTCGCGCACGGTGGTGAACCCCGCCAGTGCGGTGATC
>JACLAD010000398.1_pt1 | contig 13163 bp, 13 predicted proteins | sample 8027901 | NCBI WGS metagenome assembly JACLAD01 (sample SAMN15725071, study PRJNA655200) | protist metagenome | isolation source: fluorescence activated cell sorting (FACS) single amplified genomes of... | place: Spain: Blaines Bay Microbial Observatory, Mediterranean Sea | collected 2016-07-05
TTTCCGCCAATCAAAATCAAGCATTTGTCCAATTACATTTTTTCAAAAGCCTAACCCCCAGTGCCCTACATATTTGAGTTGCATAAACCTGACAATACCCAAAATTCAAAATTCTATTTCTTATAAGAAGAATAATTTTGGAAAGTTATTCTGATAAATACTTAACCATCTCATAAAAATCCATCAGACCAATCTAATAAAAATAATTTTGGTATTGTATTTAATCCAAGACTCTTTTTTGGTTGTTGCAGTGTCGCAGACTATTCGAATAACTCACATCGGCGAACAGTGACAACAACAGTTTTCACAATTTGCAAAAAAATTTAGGTTATGAATTGAATGTATATGACAGAGATATCTTGAAGAGATTTGGTCACGACAAGTAGTCTTTGCCAAATCTTTTATCTATCCGACTTGGATCTTGCTTTTCGCACCAATCTTGGAAGCGCGCAAATTCCCCCACTTCCCCAGAGATCAGGTCCGATGCCCCTCCACGAAGTTTATTTATTTCCAATTCTTGATATCCTGCAAATAAGTAACAAATTAATTCACAATAGAATCTAGACGAAGGTCTGTCTTTTGAAAGCGTGCCATTTGCATTGAATGGAATAAAGCGGACACGTTCCAAATTCGAATTAGTTGGTTTTATTTTGTGTTGGTTTTGCAATTTAAACATCGACACTAAAATACCTGATTGTGACGATGGCCTAGCAGATTTAGCTACAAGCGCAAGCGCTTGTTTCTCATCAGCATTTGAAGGGTCGCTCCATAATATATCATCATCAGAACGAGTTGTTTCTAGTTGAGATCCGATTTTCTGCAATAAATCAAACTCAGTTTGAAGGCATTCGGCCATACTGTTTTTTGCTGATGCCTGAAGTAGGGCAAGGTTGATATTCAGATGTTGTAGAGGTTTTCGCTGCATCGTTTGCAATGTCAGTTTCGCCCATTCTGCTGAATTCTGATCATCACTTCCCTTCAATGCCTGCAGAGATAACAGGTGTATTGAAAAATATCAACATGGTTTTGTGATGCCTCCTCCTTTTGTCATGCCTCCTCCTCACCTGAAGTGCTTCAACTATGTCAGATATGGATTGCCTGGAAAACGTCTCGTTGATCATTGAAATATTAGCCTTGATTGCAAATTTGATAAAGTAAAAAAAGTCGCAGCTGCAGACATTTGATCATCAAATGCAATCGATAATATACATATAAATTCTCGTACACTTAGCCAAGTTTCATCAAGCATAGGCGAAAGTCCATTAAGAAGATCATTCGCGACTTCAAATCTATAATCATATGCCCATTATTATATCTTTTGATAGTTTCATATTGCTATATTGATTCCCAAGCTTGAACTGGGCAGACATCATACCTGTTCAAATCGGACGACTGATCTCCAAGTTCAGATTCAACAACTTCCATCAATTCTTTTAAACATTAGAATAAAAAATAGTGACTATATGAAAATTTGATTTTTCAAAATTCAGAAAATAGGCAGCGCTTACCAGCATCGTGGATATAGTGCGATGCGAGCCCACTGTGAACTGTATCAACGTCGTCGATCACGGCGCCTGACAACGCTAGCCAAGTACCGACACCTGCACCGGTACGAAGCCTAAAAATATACAAGCTCTCTTTGAGAACAAAAATTTCCTGTGACATCCTGAAAACACCATTAAGATACCTGGGAAGATAATAAGAAAGTCCAGCCATTGGAATTACGTCCTGTGCCAAATCTTCGACAGTGATAGCAGTTTTTTGAGATGCAACTTGAAACTGAATTGAAAGTATTAAGAAACAGAAAATCAATAAAATTTTGAATCTTAAATTCGATGAATTCGCACACACCGTCGATGCAAGAGATAGTCCAGTACCAGCCCCTCCAACAAATCCGTCTAAAACCGAAATTGTAGGTGTTGCCTGTAAATTTAATTCACAACTCATTTTTTATTTGGTTGTCCGATTTGAGTACAACACGACAAATGTCTGATCACAAACCAGTGTTGATATTTTATACATCAGCTCTTGAAGCAATTGCACGTGTTTCAAAGCCTAAAAGACATGAGATTATGTTATATGTGTATTGGAAATAGTTTGAAATGATTCAAGAGGATGAATCTATTTCTTTGATCACGCATGTAGCATGTCAACAAGGAACAAATTCAAACCTCGATCTTGTCGGTTGTGCTACTAAAAGATTCCTGCCAAGAAGACATACCAAGACCACGGCAGAAAACGCTCGGTCCCTATAGGGAACAGTTTTTTGGTGGATATTTTCAGAATTTTGCATACACGAGACTTGAATTGATTAGAACTCACCCACCCCGTTTGCAGATAGGTTCTCAAATAGCACAGCATGTATGCCCGGATTAGGCTCCGTCTGAGCGAGGAACTCAGTCAGCGCAACAACCATATCATATCGGAGAGCATTAAATTCTTCAGGATTGTCGAAAATAATAGATCTCCAATTTATTCCTTCGCGTAAAGCCAACCGCTGCTCCTGAGTGTAACAAAAAGGCGATCTCAAATGAACTAACCAGGCATGCATGCTACATCCATCGACAAATAAAAGTACATACAAACCCTATCATCAGTTAAAATAGCTTGGATAGGAGCCGAAGGCTTGGAATATAAATCTTGAATCTCGTGCAGACGGGCGACTTGGTTCCATTGAGGTGAGCACTGCAGTCTGCGGCAGACATTGACTGACTTTGGAACCATGCGGCCCCATGAGGGCCAAGCCGCCATTCTGTTTTTTTTTTTCCTTTTTGGATTTTGAAGGTTTTTCAATCTTTTCAGGTTTTGAAGGTTTTCATTTTTCGGATTATTTTTTGTTTTAATTTTGGAAGATGGTGACAATGTCGCTCATTGCCCTACTTTCCTTGACAAGTACAATTGCACTTGACATCATCACTGGTATACTCATACTCGCATACACTCATGCGCGTTCTTAAACATATTCATATGCAGAAAACAATCAGGATAAAAATTTATTGAATTTATTTTTCTTCAGCTGATCATTCGGGTTTTTTGTTGGTGCTAAAATTTCAGGTGTGCGCGGGTGTGTTGGGCCCCTCGACTGCAATGCAAGAAACTGTAGCCAATGCGAGTGTGAGAATGGTGCTTGTGTGTGTGCCAATGGATGGCTTGGTACAAACTGTGAGGTTCCTTTCTGTTACAATCGAACCACTGGTTGTAACACTCATGGAGATTGCAACATTACAAATCAAAACATAACATGCAACTGCGATGAAGGCTGGTCTGGACCTCACTGCACTACTGGTCTGTTGCTGTACATCGGCCGCTCCTGCGCCCTCAATCGAATCTAATTTTTTAAACTTTACAACGTAGCACTTGGTTGTCATAATTCCACGGATTGTAATTCGGCCAACTGTATTGACTGTACCTGCTTGGCGGGCTCATGCAAATGCAGTGATGGCTGGTCCGGCAGTCAGTGTCAGTTGCCCTTTTGCCAAAATCGTAGTGATTGCTCCGGACATGGTGACTGCCACCAAAGACTGAGAAACATGACTTGTGAGTGCGATGCTGGTTGGAATGGTCCGCGTTGCGGCTCAGGTAGGGAGCAGCTTTAGTGCTTCAAACTTTAAAATATGTGACCTAGCTGTTAAGTTCAATCTCCATTTGAAACCTCAAATTATTTCGTGTTCTCAGCTTCCAGCTCATGCACAAACGATACGGATTGCAATTCCAGAAATTGTATCGACTGCAAGTGTTTGGCTGGTCAGTGTACCTGTGCTGATGGATGGTCTGGCCCTGGGTGTGACGTTCCTTTTTGTTCGAACCGGACCACTTGTTCCGGGCATGGAGATTGTCACATGCAAATTCGTAACATATCATGTGCTTGCGATTCTGGTTGGAGAGGACCCCATTGTGAATCTTGTGCTCCTGGACCTGTCCCTGCACCTCGAACTCCAATGCCTGCCCCTCGTAACGCTCCATCCCCGAGTCCTTCGCCCTCACCAAACCCATCGACACCCCAACATCCTCTGGTGCCGGGTCTGTATACTTCGTTGAGTCGAGAGGGAGCCATGTTTGGACACGGTTTTGATCCTGTTACAGGTTTGAGAAATCTTTATGTGTAGCTAGTAGCATGGTGTATTCTGTGGAGTGTCTCCAACGCATTTCTAACTTCTGGACTACATATTTAGGTGAATTTAAAGGGGCTATTGCCGATCTATCCTACTTGGGGCAACGCGGAGATGATTCTTTTTTAAATGATTGGGTGCATCCAACATTGAATACAACACACACAATTCCAGATCAGGTGATGATGGTGTAATGATGTATTTATATAATGTATTTATCCATTGAAATGTGGGATCATCAGTATAAGAGATGTTTTTGGACTAGGTTTTTATTTACACGCTACCTGGGAGTGATCTTGTCGAAGATAAACAACTTATTAACAATATCACGGTATTTCGAGCATTATTTCTGCTGAAAAAGAAATTAATTTTACATACATTCCTGTTTTGTTGGGTTTTCTTGGTAGGAATTTGATCAGTGGTCGGCACACTATCATTATTCGGTTTTACTGGCCATCATAATTAATGCAGGTATGTAGCAAGGGAATTGCTCATCTTGAGCACAAATAATCTCGCCTTCACTTTTATTTCGAATCAAAATTCTGGCATTGCAGGTCATGTTGATGTTGAGAAGTACATTGATGGTGTTCTAACAAGTGGACTCAGCTCTGCTGTCGTAACACATGGCTCAAAATCCTTGTTCAAGGTCCAAACTGCTTGTTTGCATTTTATTGATTTCCTTGTTATATGTTTTTTTGTTGTTGATCAGGTCGATCTTTGGTCAACGAGTACAATTAAATCTGAGCTTGATGATGGAGGTAGCCTATCCCATATGCATCTGGCTCAAGAGCTATCTGCTCTAGTAAGTTTTGTTTCCAAATCGATAATACATCTTTGCAAATAGTATTTTTGAGTATTTTGAGTGTATTTGAATGGAATATATATGTCATTTTTTGCTGTTTGTATCTCTTCAGCCGCAGAATCGCGCAGATGCGATCAATAAAGCCTCTTATCTGGTTCGGCTTCCACCCATAGAATCATAAATTTTTCCCTCCTACTCAGAATTTGCTTCTAAATATAGGATTTTATTCAAAGGTTTGGCACCCACTATGTATCGTCCGCAACTTTTGGTGGTGGATGGCTATCTTTGATCGACATCGAGAAACAGGTGATCTCAAAATTTCTAACAATGTTGTCTTCAAAGTTTGCAAAACCCTAATATTTTATGAAGATCAACGTCTCTTACAAGTTCGAACTGGACCTGGAACTGAGCGCAGATCTGATATTTTTCTTTTTTATGGTTCGGATTCCCACTTACTTGTTGTGAACGCATTTGCTCAGGCAAACATATTTGTTGTTTGTGCCATGTTAAGGCTCTAGATGCGAATGCAGCACTTGGAATCAAATCTCAATTGAATACAAGCTTCAGGGAAAATGCAAATATTCTTGTTGTATGTTTATTTGGATAGCCGTTCACTTTTCTATTTACAGTTTAAGCTACACTGGGATATAGCAATGCCAATTTGCGATTGAAATTATTTTATGTTATCACATCGCAAGGCGACCTACGGCGGAGACCCAACTGCAATTATGGACAAAGATACCGAAAAGTGGTTACTTACACTTGGCCAAAATCCAGCACCTATCAACGTTTGAATTGAATGTAATCGTTTGCTAATATTTGAACTTGTTAATGAAAATAAAATGTTTTCCCAAAATAGGTGAGCTTTGTTCCAATATACGAACTCATTGCTGATGAAACGAGGGCGGGGTTGATGAAAGAAGCGGTGCAAGACTATTTTGAGGTGACATTATTTTTTGAGATATGAATACATCGATTAGAATTATATTTGGTTACAATTATTCGAATTCTTTTTTACCGTGTTTAGGTGACTCAAAATCAATCAAAACCCACAACTATAAACTCCTTTGGACCTGACAGCAATTACAAAACAATTTGTGGATCAACACCAGGTTTAACTGATATCAACATCTAAAATTATCTATCCAGTTGGTTTTCTTTTATTGGATTGCATTATTTTTTGTAATCTTGCAATCCAATAAAATGATCTACAACATACCGACTACCCTAATGCAACTGTTTATTGCAGGAATAAAATTTAAAGTTGACGACTTGCCAAATCCATCTAACCGAACCAGCGTTGGAAATATGAAGAAGAATTTGCAATTAATGGCATCAGCTTTTCAAGGTGGTTTCGTGGGTCATGGTTTTGACTTACGTACAGGAAGATCTCTTGCACGATTGGGAGGTGACCCTACGTACCACGAACGCAAAGAGTTTTTTTATCCCTACACAAACTCGACATTAGAGATACCGGATGATATTACTTTGGCTATTTCATCACTTGGATGTGCACAACTTGGATACCAATTGTATCTATCTGCAGAGGCTATAGCAAATTTTTGGCTTGAAGGTAGCGTAGGTCTCCTTGATATAAAATTATTTGGTATTAAGGCAGGACTGACCTTCGCTGATTTGAAAGAGCATTTTTTTACTGAACTTGATGCCAAAGGCAAAATTATGGTGTCAATTGAGGTGGGATTTGAATTGATGAAGGCCTCGCCAAACATCGATGAAATGCTCTCTCCTAGCGGACCATTTGTACAAGCCATAGCCAATCTTCCAAGTCCAAATACTACTGGAAGTGAAGGTGCATATACTTCATTCTTAGATCGTTGGGGTACCCACTATGTTTCTTCGCAATCTTTTGGAGGCTATTGCAACTTTACGGCAAAACTTGATGCAAGTATGGCAGCGAAATTGAACCAAACTGTCGTGTTGAAAAAAGCTGTGTTTCATTTACAAGCCCTTTTTCAGAAGCTAGATATTGACATTAGGGATGGTGCTTGGCGTCGTTTCTTCAATATATCCAAAAATTTCAACTGGACATCACAAATCGATGTTGACTTTCACTGCCAAGGTGGAGATCCAACAATTCTTGGCACTGCGTCCAACCCTTCGAATGGAAGTTTCCCGGCTTGGCTGAAGAGCGTTCTACTTGCTCCAACTGCTATTTCTCGCCCCACAGCACGTCGATTAAGACCGATTGCTGGTTTGGTTGCTTCAGACATTTTGAAACGACAAGCCCTCTACAATGCCACAATTGTTTACTTGAATGTCAACAAGTCTGGATCTCGTATAGCAAGATTGCAAGAAACTAAAGAAAATGTATACATTGCAAAACCAGACTCGCATTTAAACGTTTCCGGAGATATGATATTAAGGTGGCTGCCCGGTGTGTGCAACGGAGTTGGTGGTGTTGGGGTTGGATGTGGGTTCGATATCACAGATATTGCCGGGTTTGGCTCAGCAAATGTTAACCCAAAGCGTCCCGTTGTGCACATGCCACATTGCAAGCTCGAGTGTTACGTAAAATCGCCTCCAAATGATCCAGACTGTAATGAATGTATTGCAGAACCAATACCTGCCTCTTTCATGCCTGATGGAAAACCAATGCAATATCGCGTTCCCTCCAATGTTCTTATGTTGAAATCTCCTGTGTCTGGTGCTTGCTTTGACTCGAACAATTTTTCTTACGTAGACGAATACCAAGCAAGTTTTATGTCGCATTGGTCTCATAGTGGGATTTTCAGCTCACATAGCAAAACCGTCAAACGATTTTACCACGAATATTTTGAGCAAGATAATTCCATGTCGGTGTCATATTTATTCAACATGTGGCATCAGGTGGCTCTTGCAAACACTATTGACTCGCCAACTTGGGAATTTCGCGTCGCTGTTGCAAAATTACCAATCGTATATGAAGGTCACGAGGATAAATATCGTACATTTCTTCAACAATTTGGCACTCACTACATGGATGTTGTGAGCATGGGCGGAAGTGCACTTCTAACAGCTTTTTATCACTCATGCTTTCTCAACACATACAACTCCACTGATATTTTTGAGTCTTCATCGCACAGTTTTTTTTTCATTTTCAATTCTGGATCTGGAACTCATAAGCACGGGGACATCAATCGTACTCAGTGGCAACACTGGAGTAAAGTAGAGATGCTTTTGAACGGCGGCGAGGTTCTTGGTCATGGTCGTCTAACACGATCTAACACTTTAACAGGAGAACAATGCTCTGATTGGGAACAGACAATAAAGTCTGGTCGAATGGTACCACTGCAGTTTCACTTGCGTCCGATTACAGACTTGATGATATCACAAAAGATTCCATTTGAATCAATCAAAGTGCGCAATGTTAATCGATCTATCGTTGAATACATTCAAAGTGCAAAGGATGTAAATGATAACTTAGTCAAAGATTTGATCCCAAAGGACCCCTACTGCGTGCCGCCATGGTGCACGTTTAAACCAAAACCAGATTTCCCAGTTCAATCTTCTATACCACTACCAACACCACAACCACCGCCCTATAAGTTGTGTAACCGGAGTAGTTATGACCAAAGAGTATCACCCCGTGGAACCTTAACCCCTGTCAAAGAAAGAAACGCAGACAGACAACAGAGACAGAGTGCTTTGCCATTAGTTGGCGAATTACCGGCATGTCCGAGTCTCCTGTCTCGGAAACGGTTTCGGCAACTCAGGGATTTGAGAAACAAATCGCGTCGATAGATTGATGCAACGGTTTGTTTGTATTGTACAGTATGTGCTGAGTAGACGACAGATTGATGAAACGGTTTGTTTGTATTGTACTGTATGTTAACAATCAACAGTGTTTTGTATGTGTTGAGTGTTGAGTGTTGAGTACTGTTGAACAGTGTGATCGGAGAAGAGAAGAGAAGAGAAGATGTTCTGCTACAGATATGTGAACAATCAACAGTGTGGCTGCAGTGCAGTATTAAAATATTAAAATATTTGATAACATGTTCATGTATTTGAATACTTGTAGTCAGGTGTAATGAAGGCTAAACCGTTTTTTTGGAAGATTGATTGGATATATTCACATGCTATTAATATGTATTATTGTCGCAGTTTAACTCCTGGACACCCTTCCATCCCCCGGTATACCGGGGGTGTCCAAGAGTTGGACTGCGACAATTATTAGCGTAAGGCTCTATTAATTTGCTTGGTCGAGAGTGAAAATCCAAATAATTTGATTGGTCAAGATGAAAAACCAAAAATTGTTTAGTCTATATTATGTATTCGACTGGCACCCCGACTGGTTGATATGTATTCGAACAGTTTCTGCTACTATTCTGAACACTAGTACTGCAGATTTAGACAATTACTATACTACAACCAAACTTTGACGTGTTTGCTGGAACATCTACTTTGTTTATCCTCTCCCCCCCCAACCGCCCCTTCTTTTTATATTTTTATTTATTTGTTCTGTGTGGCTCAAAGTTGTTCAATTTTATTGGCAGAGTATCAAGGTTTACGGTAAGACATCGTTCTGCTGTATCACGAACAGCACCATCGGTGGTCCTGGAGGTCCAGCATTTCCGCATATGTGTCTACAGTACCTCATACTTGTGACTACACCGAGTCCCTTTGAATGATATAAAAAATAAACGAGAGAAAAATGACTAAATGGTATTTTTGGTTATTTTATGGATTTCGAGTATTGTTATCAAAAATTTGGGGGTTGAATCCACTCACGCAATGTCAATGGTTTGCTGGTTTCAAGATATCGGTGATATCAGCTGCATTGCGGCTATAATAAGACATTATCATCTTACATTCCTGAACAAATATTACATCGTGTCAGATGTTAGTTCATGTTCAACATTGTTGTAGATCTTCTTATCGATCTATTCAATCATCAAATGGACCGTTCCCATGTCTGGGTCTGCAGTAACTTCTGTCCAGTCTAGTCTGTGGCTCGCAACTGCATCTGAATCCAAACTTAGGTATTCCAAAGACTGAACAGGCCTAGCAAATGTTGAGAAACAACTCAAGTCTGTCCTGGATTAGGTTTGCAAATTAAAGTTCGTAATTCAACCTACTTGTTGTTGGCATGCAAACGAGCAACCATAGCGCTGAAAAAGGAATATCTGGTAAACTTCACCGAAGACAGGCGTGTCAACAAAGCAACTTGAAATGATGGATAAGGATGAAAATCTTAAAATCGATTATCGGCAATAAACTTGTGAGAAAATTAACCTTCTAAGAACATTCTTCCGATCCGTGTATCAAGAAGCAAAGTTCTTGTCTTTATATCTGACCAACGATCCGAATTTCTACGAAGGACCTGTTGTTTAAATATATTTCCTTATCGAGTTGAATGGGTTGGTCGAAAAATTGGGCACCTGATCTAGAACATCGCTCAAGCCTATAACTGTGTTTGGGCGTCTATTCTTAAATTTTTTCCAAAGTGACTGCAGCAATAGGTAGGTACAACTGAGAGGAACTGTTTAACAAGGTGCAATTTGAATCATATGCGTATATTGTTAATGTATCCCTACCTGCACATGACGGACAGCAGGCAAACAGAATCGCCAAGAGCCTGTCGCCTGAGAACTTAGATCTGTAGTCACAACAGCCTAAAACAAATTTTGTACGAAATTCAGACAACAGCAACAATTACTCGCGGGATCTAGATTCATATATAAATCTAAATACCACATAAACCTGGTCATAATTGCGCTCAACGCGCAAAGCATCTAGCAGCGTAAAAAGCTGCTCCATGCATGTAACCCAGCGACGGCAATCTTTTCCAACTTTTTCAAGAAGTTTCTCCGATCGAATTTGGAAAGCAATTGCCTTTGAATCGTCCTGAACAATGGGTTGTTCTCTAAAATAGTGAAATTTTATACTCCAAACTTATATGAAACTGTAAGACCCACAATTATTCAAACCTTAATGAAATTGCTCTCTCTATCAAGCTTGTTTGCTACACGCTGTTCCGCGATCACTTCAAGCGTGTGGTATTTGATTAACCAATTCAAAAATGCAACTCAACATTTAGGTGCAAGATGACAAGATGACAAGATGACAAGTGACAAGTAACTTCAATCATATCTCTCAACCTGCATCAGCTGCTTTCTTCACAAGAGGGCTCAAACGAACACTAAAATGTAGTATTTGTTTCAAACTGTTGTGCCTAAAGAATGGATTGCATTGCCCTTACCTGTCGATCAACTTCCGAAACAAAGAGCCTCGAAGTCCTGACCACTTATCTGTGTAAGGAAACTTACCCTTCAAAGGACAGGAATACATATTAAACAATAAAAATCACATTTAAGACTCATAATGGATCAATACTGACTTGAGAAGCAGTAGCATTGTAATAATCTTTGCAGCATTTTACGCCTCTAACACGAGGGATATGGCTTCCATTGTGCAAGCAAGGCAGATTTCCGGATCCTAACAATGGGAGAAATCAAACCAAACAAGAATATTTTTTTGCTCACAACATCACGTACCACCCGGACCCTGAATGGCCGTTGCAAAGGCGATAGTGCGGAAATGCTTGCCATGCTCCTATACGATAAATTTTTACATCTGCATGAATTCAAAATAAAATCGTTTAGTTTCACATTTGATCCATTTCCTCACTTTTAGTGCGCTTCGAGTTGTACATGCCGGCACACAATAAAATGCATGTTCTCCTGTAAGTCCATCATACAATATCGTTTCAAATTATTTGAATAGCTAGAATTCAAGTCCTGAACATCGTGGAGGTCTTAACCTGGATTATGGTGACTGATGTGGGGAAAGTATGCACGCCAAACACGACCAGGAATAGCTATAGCAAGGTAGGTAATAAAGGATAATAAGGGAAAATGTCAAAGTGATTCATCATCGAGAAGGCTCACTAGCCTTGATGTGGGCACTGTTTTATTTTCGGATCTTTGAGACATTTGCAACGCTTAATCAAATATGTAAAATACGGATCTTTACAGTCTTTTGATGCACACCAAGGATGCCAGAACTGACTAGAGAAGTACACAGCTATGCAAAAACACACAGCATAAGGAGGGCGGGCCGAGAGCAATCGGATTTTGTCTACTTATCATATATAAAAAACCAACCGTCAATTTTGGGTGCGCAAGATCGCGCATTTGCCAGCACAGGGCTAATATCCCTCCAACCTTCAAACTGAATAAGAGTTGTCAACGGAATGGATCCAAATTTTGAAGTTTCGGCATGGCGAAATGGCGGAGATAAACCATTCAGCACATGGTGCGACATGTTGGGTCGGATGCGCGGAAATATGGGGGTGCGATTGATTTGCACTCCAAGTGCAGCAATATCCAACCAGCGAGACATCGATACTGAAAACTACAAGGCATGCAGGGGCATCTCAAACTCTACGCGTCATGCGTGGTAATTGAATAATCAAAACTTCGATCCCTTCGTCATGTATACGGTGTGAGATCGCATTGTGTATCAACACAGACACATCATACTAACACATACTCCTAAATTTTGGCATATTGACCAAATCAAACCAAGTCAATACCACCCACACTACATACGTCACCTGTTCTCCCGTTGTATCGCCCCATACTATCAGCCGTTCATCTGAACTTGTAGGAGTGCAGCCTGGCATGCGCTCATGTTGGTCATGTTGCGCTTTGGGAGTCATTCCCCACCCGAAGACAACAGAGACGAACATCCAAGACGCCATATTTGTCATTTCGGGATTAAAATATTAATTTTAATTCAAACCCAAAAAAACCCCAAAAAACCCAAAAAAACCCAAACAAATAAAATGTTTGCCAAAACAAAAAAAATCGCAAAAACGCCTACGATTGGAAAACGTTTGTTGTTATCGACACACATACATACACACACTGACACACATACATACACACATTGGGCACACATACATACACATACACATACACATACACGTACACGTACACATACAAAAATACACATACACATACACATACACATACACATACGCATACACACATACACACATACACACAGTTTGGCCGCCCCTATAGCTATTGCAGACAATTCAGAATTGTAGTCCCGACCATCACATATCATCACACCCTACATACTTTGCACCCGATGCGATTTCTCTACAATTTGGCATGGGATGATGTTACAATTTTGGCGCTTACAGTACCCAATATTGCCCATTTTTTTTTCTATAGATCAATCATTCAGAAGTTCCGGAATCGACAGAGGTTGTTATCAGTGCGCTCAGGCAATTGAGTGCACCT
>JACLAD010014857.1_pt1 | contig 13153 bp, 18 predicted proteins | sample 8027901 | NCBI WGS metagenome assembly JACLAD01 (sample SAMN15725071, study PRJNA655200) | protist metagenome | isolation source: fluorescence activated cell sorting (FACS) single amplified genomes of... | place: Spain: Blaines Bay Microbial Observatory, Mediterranean Sea | collected 2016-07-05
AGATCGACGCACCTGTGCGAAGCCCAGGGCTCCGGAAGCGCGAGGGAGGATCGTAACCTTGAGGAGCGGATCGGCGTTCTCGAGGAACCATCCGACAATGGCGTGGCCGGCCTCGTGGTAAGCGATCGTCTTCTTCTCTGCGGGGGTCATCACTCGCCTGCGTTTTTATTTTTGTAAGTGATGTGTGGTTTGGAGGGAATTCAAGGAGGAGGAGGAGGAGGAGGAGGATGGGATGGGATGAGATGAGATGAGATGAGGAGATGCGTGAGAAAGATAGATAGTTGGACACACAGATACGTAAACTTCATCGCACGAAAGAGAGAGAGAGAAGATACCCACCTCTTCTCGAGCCCGCCGATGATCCTATCGCACGCCGCTTCGAAGTCCTCGAGGCCTATGCTCAGCTTGGCCTCGCGCGCCGCATGGATTGCAGCCTCGTTGCAGATGTTGGCGATGTCTGCTCCAGCGAAGCCGGGGGTGAGGGCTGCCATTCTCCTGGCGTAGAGCTCCATCACCTGGCGGCCACTCATGCCTGAGGCGTCGGTCTCATCTTCTTCATCTCCTTGCTCCTCCTCTGCGTCGTCGGTGGTGGTGGTGGTGGTAGTCGAGTTGAGATTCGCCTCTTCTTCCTCGCCGCCGTCCTCTCCCTTCGCTCTGGCTTGGAACGCTTGCTCCGCCTGCTTTCTCATCGCCTCGACCTCCTGGCTGATCTGGCTCTTGAGCTGCTCGAGGTCTGGGGTCGTTGAAGAAGTAGAAGAAGAAGAAGAAGAAGAAGAAGAAGAAGAGGTCTCATCGCCTTCCTCCTTCATGGCGGTGACGGGGGCGCCCGCTCCTTCTCCCATTCTCTCTTTTGCTTCTTCGTCAGCCTTCTCCTTGGCCTTGAGCTCCACCTCGAGCTCTTCGTCGAAGTCGCCAACGTCAAACGTGTTTAGTTCTTTGGCTTGGACGGCGGCGGCCTTGTCGAGCGCTGTGTGGTGGTGGGTGGAGGGAGATTAAAATAGAGTAGATAGATGGAATAGATTAGAATAGATTAGAATAGAGTAGAATAGAATAGAATAGAATAGAATAGAGTAGAATAGATAAACGCACCCATCTCTCGCATGTGTACGAGGAAGATGTCCTTACGGCCCTTGATGTCCGGCTTGTCAACCATAATCTGACGATCGAACCGGCCAGGGCGCAAGATTGCCTTGTCGAGGATATCGACGCGGTTCGTGCCAGCGAGGACGACGACGCCCTCCTGCGGTGAGGCGAATAGATTCAGAGACACGATAGAGTGAGCAGAAATAAAGGTAGTATATATGTGTGTGTGTGTATGTGTGTGTATGTGTATGTGTATGTGTATGTGTATGTGTATGTACATAGACAAAAGATCCTAACCTGTGTGTTGAACCCGTCCATTTCCACGAGGAGCTGGTTGAGCGTGTTCTCTCTCTCGTCGTTTCCACCGGAGAATCCTCCCTTTCCCCTCGCGCGCGCGACAGCGTCTATCTCGTCAATGAAGACGATGCAGGGGGCATTCTCGCGGGCCTGGTCGGTGACGAGGTGACGAGGGAGTAGTGGGGTCCATCTGTCAGTCTCTCTCTCTCTTTCTCTCAATCAATCAATCAATCTATCAATCAATCAATCTATCTATCTATCTCTCTATCTATCTATCGATCGATCTATCTATCTATCTATCCTCTCCCTTCCCGTCTCACCTGCTTGAAGAGGTCGCGCACGCGGCTGCTCCCGACGCCCACGAACATCTCGATGAAGTCAGACCCCGCGACGGAGAAGAAGGGAACGCTCGCCTCTCCTGCGACTGCTTTGGCCAACAGAGTTTTACCGGTACCAGGCGGCCCGACGAGCATGGCTCCTTTCGGTATCTTTGCACCGAGGCGAGTGAACCTCTGGGGATTCTTGAGGAACTCTACGAACTCCACCACTTCCCTCTTGGCCTCGTCGACGCCGGCGACGTCCTTGAACGTGACTTTCGTCATCTCCTTGTCGATGCGGCGAGCGTTGCTCTTGCCGACCTGCGGGGAGAAAAGAGAGAGGGGGAGTGTTGATGGTGGGGGTGAGATCAAACATAGTATAGTATAGTATAGTATAGTAGTATAGTGTACAGTAAAGTATACTTTGTATATAGACGCGTGTGTGAGTGACACCAACCTTGAAGATGTTGCTCATGCCACCTCCGCCTCCGCCGAGGCCACCGCCGACGCCGCCAGCAGCGCGCGATCCCTGCAGATATCACGGTCGAGAACGATTTTAGAACGGAGTACGTGATATATATAATATATTATATATATAAATAAGATAGCATAGAATAGAGCCTCGCGTCACCACTAACGACGGGCAGAACTCACCATGAAGAGGAGAAAGGCGAGGAGACCCAGCGTCGGGAGCAGCTTGAAACCTTCCGAAAGGAGTGACGTCTCGTTCGTATACTGCACCGGGATAAAGTTGTTCGTGTCGACACCCATCTCGCGCTGGGCGATCTCAAGCTTGCGCTCGAACGAGTCGACGCTGCCGATGTAAAAGTAGTACGGGGCGTACCTGTTTGTTTGTTTGTTTGTTTGTTTGTTTGTTTGTTTGCGCCCGTGCGTCGTGCGTGTAATGAATGGGGCGTCGTGTTTGCGTGAGAACGGATGCAATTGTTGGTGTAGATGGAGAAGGGTAGGTAGGTAGGTAGGTAGGTAGGTAGGTAGGTAGAAACAAACACTGATAGATAAACATATAGAGTGAGAGAGGGCGAGAGATAGAGAGCAACGCTCACCTCTCCACCGGCGTCGCGCCAATGGTATTCGGGTACCTCGCCGACCCTTGCTGCTGCTGCTGCTGCTGCTGCTTCGTTTGTTGCTGCTGCATCTGCGAGCCGGGTGAGTCACCCCCAACAGACACGTAGCGGCTGTCGTCTTGCGTCTCGTTGTGCTGCTGCTGCGCCTCCGCCTCAGCCTGCCTGACATAAGGATCCTCGAGCCCTCCGCCGGTCTGGTAAGGATCGCCGTTCCGCACATGCTGCTGCTGCTGCTGTTTCGAGCGCATGCCGAGGAAGCCGCCGCTGCCATTGCTGACACCAGACACGACGTTGACCGGTGGGCCGCGCTCTCCGCGAGGCCTGTGCGTGGCGGCAGTGGTGGCGGTGGCGGGGTAGATTACAATACGAACAGGGTGAGTGGAAGAGATAGACCATAGACCATAGACCGATAGACCGATAGACTGATAGACTGATAGATGGATGGGAGAGCTCCAAAGCAAACAAGATCGAAAGGGACGGACGACGCAACAACGCACCTGCGCATAATCACGCGAACGGTATTCTTGTTCACAACAACGAGGCGATCGACGAGGCCGGTGCCGATGAGCTGCGTCTTGAAGTCCTGCCAGCTGATCTCACGGCCGCTCCCGGACATGCCGTTGCTGCCGCCTCCCATGCCGGAGAAAAAGAAGAGCGCGCCGAGCAGGGCGGCGAGGTAAATCAGGCGCTGGACATCCTCCTGAGGCTGAGGTCCGCCGGGCTTCCCTCCAGCGCCGCCGCCGCCGCCGCTGCCGCCGGCGTTGCGACCGCCAAAGGCACCGAACATGTCCTTCAGGCCACTCTCGGTAGACTCTTTGGCTGCGCCGGCCTCCGAGCCGGCGGCGCTGCCGGCGCCCTTTTTGGTGGACGAGGACGAGCCAGATGACGCCTCCTTCGGCTTCTTGCTCGCCTTGGCCGCCCCGTCTTTCCCGCCGCCGCCCTTCTTCGGGTAGAAGTTTTTGAATCCACGGGGCGCGCGGCCCTCAGCGAAAATCCGCATCGAGGCCAGTGTCCTCTCCACGAGACTCGGGAGCCTAGCTGCGGCTCTCGCGGCGCCGGCGGGCGCCCGGATCGCGTGCGCCCCTGCCGTGCCAGATGCGGAGGACGGAAGCGATCGTCGCTGCTCTGCCAGGACGGCCCTAGCGACGCTCGGCCACCTCCGCTGCGGAATTTCGCATCTCAGAGCGTGGAGTGCGCGTTCGTGAAGCTGCGGTCGGGTCAGGTTGCGGCCCCTGGCCGCGTGTTCGAGGCGTCCGAGGGCGCGTCCGAGGTGCTGCATGTTTGTTCTTTAGAACGACGGAGGAGGCCCTCGATCAATCGTCTAGGTTTCCGAGCAAGAACGGCCTTTGTGAGTCAGAGGCACGATTCTCACTCCGGGATTTGCTCACGGAATGAGATCTTGGCCTTTCTCGCGAGGGTGATTTTATGGGCACGTCGAGAGATTAGGCGCAGGAGGTTTGACACGTGCCTCTCGTGCGAGGTGCCTCTGCGCAGCATGCGCTGCTGTGCGCGACAGGCTGACGTTAGGCGGTGGCGGAAGGGGGCGGTGAGAGAGGGAGGGAGAAAAAGAGAGAGGAGCAAGGCCAAAAGCAGCCGATTTGGAAGAAGGGGGGCCAGTTGAGGCCAGCGGCAGACACTAGATGGAGAGAACGTAGAACGTCTCGAACGTTCTCCAACCAATCCCCAAATCCCCCTAAAACAGCCAACCGGAGCTTGAATCACCATCGACAATTTCGCACTCTCATCTCTGTGAAGTAACAATCGCATAGTCGAACTTGTGCGCATGAAATATGAAACATGCAAATAATTTGGTGTTATTTCTATACGCAACTACAAGTTGACTCTGCCCATTCAGTTCTCCTTCTCCTCCGTATCTCCCTCACTCTCGCCAATTTGCAGCTTCTCCATTTGCGTGACGCTCAGGTTGGATACCGTCTCGACAACCCAGGCCTCGCCCTTTTCTGACTTGCGGCCAGCGCTAGAGCCACTTTCCCGAGAGCCACCCCGTTCCTCTTCTACAGCACCCAGTTCCACGTTCCTGAGACTGGGGTAAGACTTCAGCTTCTTGCGTTTCGTTGGCGATGCAAGCTCTATAAACCTGTCCTCGTCGTCATCCTCAGGGATGGATTTGAGCCACTCATCCACGTTGTCGTCAAAGATGTTGACCTTCTGTTCTCCGATTTTCATGAATAATTCCGGCGCCTTGTTCTCTACACTGTTTACATCAAGTTGCTCCACCAAGTCGGCGTCCTCCATAGCGGAAGACCGTTTCCTGTTGTACGCACGTTCATCAAAACGTGTTCGTGGTGGTGTTAGTGTTTTTTCACGTGTTATACCGACAGCTCCAACCTTTAGAACACTTACAATGCCTCCGAACGCAAGCGGTGGATTGTGTTCCTCCTCCTCTTTCGGACGTCCTTGTTGGAGTTAGGGATGGTCGGTAAATTCGTTTCTGGAAAATGGCGCTTGAAGAAATGGGTAAATCTCTTGCAAACATCCTGAACATGGTCGCGCTCAAGCTTGCTCAGCTTCGTCCAAAGCTCGAGCCGGCTTGAGTGCATAATTCCATTGATTCTTGGGACAAGCTCATCGTCTAGCTGCACGGCAGGCCCAAACGTCTGGGAAACTAGATCCTTGATCTTCTTTGACTCATGTTTCAGAAGGAATTCCAGCATGTTGGATCCTGCTTCGCCCTCCCCTCGCTTCAACTTTGGCCCGTCCTCGTCGTTTTTCATCTCATCAACGCCACCCATAGCATTGTCCACCACGGCGGCCGCCTCCAGCGCCGTCTTCTCTGCAACGTTAACCAACGCGCGGCTAAGGCCAACGGCAATTTCGTCATCCTCGCCCCCATCTTCTCTCCCGTTCGGCTCATTCTGGCTCAACAACCCCTTCTGTTTGTTCTTTGTGTTGGGTCTCATAGAGACTGCTAGATGTACTTTCTTCTGTGCACTCTGCAACGCCTCGTTCAACTGTGCCTGCATAAGTTTCTCCTGCTCGATAGCCTGCTCCCTGCTGTGCTTGTGGAACTGGATTTCAAAGTTGGTACTGAAGACGGAGATTGGAATAGCGAGAAGTATGGTTCCCGCGATTGCACAGATGCCCGTGAAAAACTTGGTCAGGGTCAATCGGATCGTCTGGTCGCCGTATCCTACAGTAGTCATTGTGATGACACAGAAGTAGATGGCATCCATAATGGACTCGAACGCGGTCTGTGTAATGGGTCGTAGTAATGTGTTAGCAACAGCAAGCCTCCGCCCTCGTATTATCCCTGAAGAATAAACGCCTTACCGGGTCGCCGGTGCTCTTGTAGACCCACATCTTCTGCTCTGGCACAAAAACCGCCTGCCCTCCTTGAACCTCCACAAAGAAGAGCACGCTGGCAAAGATCAAGAGCGCGATTGTCATGACAAAAATAGCCATGGAAAGCGGAATAAGGCTGTCGCTCAAAGCCGCGATTATAAGCTTCACCCAGGTGAGATATTTTGAGAACTTCATCACTCGAAAAACGCGGAAGAGACGGAGACTGTTACAGATTGCCATAGCAGAAATCGAAGATAAAGTCGAGCGAGTCAAAGAGGGAGCTTGAGTCAAAGAGATTACTCTAGAGCACGTGAATCTGTCAACGCAACTTACACACGAACGTAGGCCGTGTCCACACCTTCCCCGTCGTTGCTCAAAACAAGCTGAAGGTAAAATGGGAGCACTGCGATAAGATCGATCCAGTTTAGCAGGTCCGTAAAGAAGGCGCAGTAGTCAGGCGTACTCGAGACACGAAGGGCAAACTCCACGGAAAAAATGATGACGCAAACGGTCTCGATCACTTGAAAGACCTGCTTGCCACCCTCGATTTTCTTCAAGTTGGGGTCGTTCTCGAGAATAAACGACATGCACGAGATCATGATGAGGGTCATGATTACCGTTGACACTAATCTGGAGAGCTCCGAGTACGTCGGATCATCAACGATAGCCCACAAAATCTCCCTCTTTGTCGTTGGCACGAATTCGGGCTCTTTGAAGCGGGAGTCGTCAAAGATGTCTAACATCTTAGAGCCCGTGGTCTCCTTTTTCACCTTTTTCACCTCGGCAGCAGAAGATCTCTTGCCAAGGCCGAAGAGATTGTCAACCTTATTCCACATGCAGGCAAACTCGAAGAAATCCTGTTGGGTATGGCCGCGAGAAATTGTTAAGCTATTGCTGGGGGCGGAGGTGCTGGGGGAGGGGGAAGACTCACGATCGTGCCGTCGTTGTCGTCGTCGAGCATATTGAACATCCTTGTGACCTCGTACTTTGAAAGCTTCTGCGGAAGGCAGTCAAAGATCGCCTCTAGCTCTTCAAGCGAGATTGTGTTGCTTCCATCCTTGTCGATGTACTCGAATACCTCTCGGATCTGCTGTAGCTCCTCGCGAGGTATGTTCCCGACTTCCTCGTTAATCTCGGCCTCTGTAATTTTGAAATTGCTTTGGCTCAGCCCCGAGCTGCCCATAGACGTCGACGACGCCGCCGAGGACATCCGCGATGGACGGTTCATCTCACCCGGTGCCACGCTGCATCATCTAGACCAAATAAAAGTCTGTCGAAAAGGGGCGGCCTTTGGACCGTGCTGGTTGGCTTGCGCTCCTAGATGCAGGCTTGACGCGCCGTGAGTAATCAAGGTGCCAAGGCCAAGTGGAAGTGGGAGGGAAGGGGGGGTGGGTGGGCCGAGACTAGGGAGCCAGGTGAGAGAGCCGAGAGCGCGAGCTGGATGGTGAGGAGAAAGAGAGAGAGGAGGGGGCGCAGAGTGCAGAGAGAGAGCGCAGAAAGAGAGGGAGCGAGAGCGAGCGCGCGCTGAGGAAGGATGGAGGGTGGTTGGCAGTAACCGAATTTGAAGAAGGCAGTGGGTATGGCAAGGAACGAATATGAACGTCCGTCTTTCTTTGAGGAGTTTGAGAGATCTGAAACACAAGTTACCGTTATGAGGATCTCCTGGTGATGGCTCTTCGATTTAGTTCAAATGTGATGGCCTCAAGTGATCTGTGGAGTGACGTCGACCGTATCGACTCCAAGACATATTGACCGAATTGCCGGTGCCTAGAAAGTCTCCCCAATTCGTTCCGTACATTTCCTTGGAAGGGGCGCTCGGGCTCGGGCCTCGTCCGTTGTACGCCCTACTGGCTCCTCCGCCCCGAGTTTGATTCTCGTGCGTCTCCCCTTTCCACCAGAGAGAGAGACCCCCTCCAATCTTTCGCGGTGCGCTCTTGACTCTCCACTCTCCACTCTACGTACTGTAGCCCTCTCTCCCTCCCTCCTTCGTCGTTCGTGTCGCTCTTTTCGCGGGCGTCGGCAAGCAAGGGCGACAGGGTCGGGACGGGAAAGATTTTGCCACTCAGACGACATCTCGCAATACCCTGGCAAGGCGAATCCTCGTCCGTCGGAACGCGACAGCAGCACCAAAGCAAGTCATATCGTTCACATTTATTACGCTGCATCCATTCGTCGTTTAGTCACCGGTGACTCTCGAGACACGCAGTGGACGAGAAGCGCTCCTCTCGACTCCACCGCGGCGCGGCATCACTGTCACGGGGAAAGGAAGAGGTGTGGCGTCGGTACCTCCAAGCCGTGAGATTACCCAGGCGCTAGTGCTGATGGGTGCATACGAAACATAGTGCAAGTGGCGTTCAAGTGAGTAGCGAGTGATTTCGAGCTCGTGGCGCTTTTGTGGCGCGCTTGTGTTTGTACGCGCGAACTGGGACGAGAGCGTCGCCTACCGACTACGAGTGCGCACTGATTTCACTCGTATCTCTCTCCCTCTACTAGCAAAAGCTGGGGAACGATATCGTTGCGATAGCGAACATGTTCCAGCTCTAGGCGGCCGTCTCTCTTAGGTTGAGAGCACAGAAAGAGATTCTTTTCTGTCCTGAGCTTTTTGCTGAGGATGAAGGACGGTGGCGGCAGCGGCGGCCCTGGGGCTGCGGCAGCGTCAAAGGACCACCATGGGAGGAAGAGGGCGAGCGAGCCCGACGAGATTGGTGGCGTCCTTCTCCATCCCAACCCTGAGAAGGGCAAATCTGGGACAAGCAGCGGTGGCCGGGGAGGGGCGAGCGGAGACGGTCTTGATGGCAAGAGCGCCAACGTGATCTCGTACAAGGCGAGCAAGATCATCGGGAACGGATCCTTTGGCGTCGTCTTCGAGGCAGAAGTGTAAGTTGCCTCGTCTCGTTGCTGGGCATGGCAAGAGAGCAAACGAGACTCTATTCATGCTGCGCGCGCGCCCATTACCTCTCTTTATCTATCTCCGTACAACGAATACGTCGGTATCTAACCATCCAACAAACTACCTGTTCGATCTCGCTTTCTCCTTCGCCTTCCCTTCTCCACCCTCCGCAGCGTGCAGACTGGGGAGATCGTTGCAATCAAAAAGGTCCTCCAGGACAAGCGATTCAAAAACCGCGAGCGAGAAATCATGAAGCAGCTATTTCATCCCAACATTGTTCACCTTCGTCACTGCTTCTACTCCGACGGGGAGAAGAAGGGCGAGAAATACCTCAACCTTGTCCTGGAATTCGTGCCCAAAACGGTGTGGGAGATCTGCAAGATTTACAACAGGAACAAGCGCACGCTCCCAACGACCTATGTCCGGCTGTACATGTATCAGGTACGTTGCGTTGCGTTTAGTTGCGTTGCGTTGCGTTTAGTTGCGTCTCGTTGCACTTTTCCCGAACTAACTGTACAACTCACGCGCAGCTCTGCCGCGCGTTGGGGTACATCCACATGCTGGGGATCTGCCACCGAGACATCAAGCCAACAACATCGACGCGTCGGCAGCAGCGGCGGCATATCTCGCGCGCTCTGCTCGAACCTGTTATATATATAGGAAACAACGACAACAACAACAACAACACACAACCAATCAACCAATCAACCAATCGACAAACAAACAGACAAACAAATAGACAAACAAACAAACAAACAAACAAACAGACAAACAAACAGATAGACAGAGAGACAGATACATAAATAGTTGCACAAGGAGAGATGTATGTTGAGTGCAAGGCAAAAGAGAAGAAAGGAAAGAAAGAAAAGAAAAGAAAAGATAGATACACAGGATCTGTACCTCTGCATTCCCGCCGCCTGCGTCCGCCACTCCCTTCGCTTTGCTCGCAGCAGCGGCGACGGCAGAAGTCAACGCCACCGCGAGGGAAGAAGGGGAGAGAGAAGAAGAAGAAGAAGAAGAAGAAGAAGAGGAAGAAGAAGAAGAAGAAGAAGAAGAAGAGGAAGGAGTTGCACGCCACTTTGCCCATGCCTTGGCCCACTCCTTCGCCCTCCTCTCCTCTCTGCTGGCGCATGCATCCACGCCCCTGCGCAGTCGTCACGGGGAAGAGACGTGTTAGACAGATAGATAAGATAGATAAGATAGATTAGACAGATAGATTAGGAATATAGAGTAGGTAGATAGTAGGAGACAGGACTTGCCTCCCCTTGAAGAGTGCTAAAGAGGATTGGAGGGACTCCGCGCCCCCAACCCTCCGGCCTGCGCCTACCATCACAGCAGCGGGAGTCCACTGAGCGGCGGCGGCAGCCCTCGCGGCTACAAGGACAGAAAGAAGAAAACGCACGTAGAATAGAGTCGGTGAGGGTATGGAGAAAAGACAGACAGACAGACAGACAGACAGACAGACAGACAGACAGACAGACATATATATATATATATGGAATAGATAGATGAGACGATGACTTGCCAGCGGCGGCGGATGCGGCGGCAGGGAGATCAGCTGCTGTTGCTCCCGGAGTAGGCGCGATGCGGAATGCATCGTGGGAGAGAGTGTCGAAAACGTAGTTGGAGATGAAGATGGTGGGCAATCCTCGAGCGCCCCTCCCTCTCCCTCTCCCTCTCCCTCCTCCGCCACTCGCTGTCGCTGTCGCTGGGGACGATGGGGCACGGATCACTCGTCCGCTGACTTCAAGGACAATTTCCTCATCCTTCTCGGCGTCGAACACGGCGCAGTCCGCCAGGCCAGAAGAAAAGTATTCTCGAAGGTCGGGCGACTTTAGGTACTCATCGATCATCGAGCGAGAGCACTCCGTGAGGACGTAGCAGAAGGGGGGCTTGCTCCTCCCTCCTTTCCCTCTCCTCCTAGTGCTGCTGCTGCTGCTGCTGCTGCTGCTGCCGCCGCTGATACTGCTGCTCCTACTGCTGCTGTTGTTTCCAACCCCACCTTTACTCTCAAACGCGGCCCGAGCGGCTCCAGCGAATGCTCGTTCTGTGGCGGCAGCGAGCGGTGTCATGGGTTGGACGGTGGTGGCAGTGCTAGCGACGCGCGAGTCGGCGCCAGAGGACTCGAGATACTCAGCCATCTCCTGCAGCTTGCGCAGAAGCAGGAACGCGAGCTTGCCGCTGCCTGCTCCGATCTCGACGATGAGGAAGGGCTCGTCGTCCGCGGCAGGAGTCCCGGAAGGCGTTGACAGCGCGCGGTTGTCGTTGCACTCGGAGATGAACTCGGTGATGACCTCCGCGTAGCACCGCGCCATGTACGCGTTGGTCGACACGAAGGAAGGGACTCTGTGCGCATATGCGTTTGCGTTTGCGTTTGCGTTTGGTTCGGTTGAGTTTGGTTTCGTTTCCTCGTGTTGTCTGTGACCTTCGGGCGGCCGGGCCGATCGTTCACCGCTGCCGCTCACCTGCTTTCGCGCCACGCGCGCATCGAGTAGCCGTCGTAGAACGCGCGCTGGAGTGGCCACAGCGCTGACGAGCGCATTGGCGTCGCCGCCTGTAACAAGTGGCCGTAAAGCTGGTCGCCCTCGCTCTCCTGCGCTAGCCGTCTCCGCTTGCGCCGCTGCGCCCGAGCCCGCAGGCGCGCCACGACCTCTCCCGTCGCCAGAAGCCCTTTGAGGTCCTGGCCCTTGGCCCCGCCTGGCCCTGGCCCTCCGTCCCCGACACCCGACGACGAGTAGAGTGTCTCAAGCATTTCGAGCGCATCCAACTCCGCGTCCGTGAGCTGCGACAGGGGGTCGTCCGCGTCTTCGACGTCGCCGTCGCCAAAGTCTCGCGGTCGGAGAAAGTCCTCGGGGCGCCCGATCGGGTCTGCAGCGCAGTCGAGCATGTCTGCCGCTGCGTTACCCATGGTGCTCTTTGTTTGACACGAACACTAGCTTTATATCCTCGTTGTAGAATCTTTTGACAAGGCGTCAAAGCAGAGCCATGGATAGATTGAGGGAGGGAAGGAGGTGTACGTGCAAAAGCAGCGGTGCGCCCTCGCTGGTGTCGAGGAGGTGACGGACCACTTATTTTCTCTCTTGGGAAGCACAAGATGCTCCGTTCTTTCGCCAGAGCACGAAGACTGGCATGGTCTGCGCAGACCTCGCACCTGTGTCCCCGCACGACTGTCGCTGCTCACCATCCCGTTCCTTGGCGTGGCTTTGCTGGAGGAGTGCGTCGCAACGAGAGGAACGAGGCGAAGCAGTTCTGCATCGAGCGAGGATACTCGCCTGAGATCTCTCAAGGTGAGTCTCTTCCCAAGCAAAGGCAAGCGCTGCCTGGGGCATCTCATCTCACTGACTCATGCTACGCATCCTTCTCTCGGACACTCGACGGAACAGGTATCGTTGACGCGTTGATGAGCCCGTGAGTTGCTGGTGCTGACGACAAAGGCAACGCCACCCACCCCGCGGCATCCCCACAACTAATGCAACGCACCGTGCGTGGCTCGAATCTACTCGACCTGACGACCCAATCCTCGCGCGCAGAGGAACCGGAATAACCGCGGGCACGGTCCTTGCCACTGTCAAGCAGATGGCGGGGAGATACGAGATCGGGGAAGACGCCGGTCTCGAGGCCATGGCCAAGTCGGTGGAGATCGAGCTCGCAAAGACTGCGGGGAAGAAGACTGTTCGCTTCCGCGTCTGGGGTCCGTCCACCGCGGGAAAGGACTGGGACGAGCTCGACGAGCTCGCCGCCAAAGGATCTCGCGGCGCTCCCTTTGTCGACGTGGAGGGCGTGGAGGGCATGAGCTTCAAGGACGTTGTCGAGCACGGCGACGGCGACGGCGCCGTAGTGCTTGGGGAATGGATCGAGTGTGCATGCGATGGCATCATGGCGTGCTCCGTGAGTGAAGGAGAGAGATCTAGACTAGCTTCTTCCACCGCACGCGAAGCACGAACTAACTGCTTACAACCTACACCGACCAACAACGCCAACAACGAGTAGACCTGCCACGTGCAAGTCCGTCCCGGCAAGTGGTTCGAAGCAGTCGGCGACCCATCGGAGGCCGAGCTCGACATGATAGACCTCGCCTTCGATCCGGTGGACACATCGCGGCTGGGTTGCCAGCTCGTTCTCTCGCCGGAGCTCGATGGCCTGGAGGTCAAGATTCCGGGCAGGTCGAACAACTTGAT